>OGXO01000577.1_pt1 | contig 20960 bp, 19 predicted proteins | sample 1576321 | NCBI WGS metagenome assembly OGXO01 (sample SAMEA3541568, study PRJEB24748) | human gut metagenome | biome: human gut; feature: human-associated habitat; material: faeces | place: China | collected 2012 | reverse complement strand
AAGCTTTTGCAGCTTCAGGAAGAATACAGGATATTTTTGATATTGAGCCGGGAATCCATTCAAACCAGACTACCGGAAACGATTGTTTTGATCCGTGGAAATGAAGAACAGCTGGGAAAGACGTTGATGAGCCTACTGAACAACAGTATGTATGCCATCACCCGGAAATACGGGAAACAGCCCTATCCGGCAGAAATCAGTATAACTATGGAGACAGAAGAAAGTATGGCGGCCATCTCCTTGCGTGACAACGGAGTAGGCATTGAGGAGTCTATTCTGGAACAAGTGTTCGACCCTTTTTTCACCACCAAGACCACCGGAGAGGCAGCAGGTGTCGGCCTGTACCTGAGCCGGGAAATCATAGCCGAACATGACGGAAGCATCACCGCTACGTCGTGCAAAGACGAATATACGGAATTCATCATCAAGTTACCCCTAATTAAAAATTCGATCTAGCCATGGACGATTTATCAAGATTAAAGAAACAAATAAATGAGATGCGTGAGCAACTGCGGATACAGGATAAGCTGTCATCCCTGGGAATGCTGAGTGCGGGCATAGCACACGAAATTCAAAATCCACTAAACTTCGTAATCAATTTCAGCAAGCTATCGGATAACCTGCTGGAAGAGCTGAAAGAATTTCTGGCAAGAGACTCCGTCCGCTTGCCGGAAGACGAGAAAGAAGAGGCGGACGCTATTCTCTGCGACCTGAGCGAGAATTTGCACAAGATAGCCGAACACGGCAACCGTGCCATCGGGATTATCCGGGGTATCCTGCTATATTCGCGTGGAAAAGAGGACGAATATGTGCCGACAGATGTCGCACGGCTTACCAAAGAATACGTATGGCTCGCTTATCATGCCATGCGCGCCAACTTTAAGAACTTTAATATCTCCATCCATGAAGAGTATGAAGACAAGCTGCCGATAGTAAAACTGATACCGCAGGATTTCAGCCGCGTGGTACTGAACCTCATGAATAATGCCTGTTATGCCATATGGAGAAAAGCCCAGGAGCCCTCTGACAGTTACCAACCTACCATACAGGTGAAGCTCGGACAAGAGAAAAACATGCTGGCACTTACCATTGAAGATAACGGGGAAGGCATGAGCCAGGAAGTACAACAAAAATTATTCGAAGCATTCTTTACCACCAAACCTATCGGACAGGGAACCGGGCTGGGCATGTCCATTGTGAAGGATATCATCGAACATAAGCATCACGGCAGTATTCACTTTATTTCAGAAGAGAAGAAATACACCCGTTTCATCATTCATATCCCTATAGATTTATGAAACTAATTAACTGTACCTTGTTCTTCTGCCTGCTTTCCCTCACCCTGTCTGCACAGGAGACTGATTCGGGCAGAGACAGTTATCTGTCAGCCGAAAACGCCTATCGGGACGGGCAGTTCGAAAAAGCCATTCACTTGTTGGAGCAAGATATGGGGAGTTATGACAATTTGTTCATTCCCAATGCCTGCCGCCTGCTGGCATTGTGCTACATGGCTGTAGACCGGAACGAGAAAGCGGAAGAGAATGTCTGGAAGTTATTACGGTATTCGCCTTACTATGTAGTGTCTCTTCAAGATCCCCAACGGTTTGCCGATCTTATCCGTAAATGCCGGGAAGGCAGGAAAACCCTGGTGACCGCTTCGCAGCAAGTAGAAACGCCGGAGGAAGCCCCCGTACCGGTAACACTGGTAACGGAAGATATGATAAAGGCTGTCGGTGCCCGCACGTTGAATGACGTACTGATTGCGTATGTACCGGGCATGACTCTTGTCGAATCAAATGAAGAGATGAATGTTGCCATGCGTGGCATTTATTCTTCCGGGCAGGAGAAAATACTGGTCATGCTCAATGGACACCGCCTAAACAGTTATTCAACCAATACTTCATGTCCGGATTACAGCATAGCCCTTGAGAAAGTAAAACAGATCGAAGTGTTACGCGGACCTGCGTCATCATTATACGGTGGTGTGGCATTGACGGCTGTAATTAATATCATCACCAAGTCAGGCAGTGATTTGAACGGATCTGAATTGAACATCGGAGCGGGCAATTACGGACAGTTCAGAGGAGATTTCCTTTTTGGCAAACATTTCGTCGATTGGGATATTGCAATATGGGCTTCCATTTATAATTCAGCAGGAGAAAAAGTAACAATTCCGGTTGACAAGCAACAAAAGGTAATACCCGTGTCTGACAAAATCATCATCGGCGGATATAACCGAAAACCGTCATACGATATAGGATTGGACTTGAGTTGGAATGCTTTCCGGTTATTATACAATACACACTTCAAGAAATGTGTGGCTCCGTATTCGATGAGCTACTACTTTGCTCCGTATTCTTACGAAAACTACCGGACATTTAAAGGTAATTTGCCTGGATTTGCTAATACTTCCCACCATTTGGAAATATCCCTTGAGAAACAATGGAATCAATTTCAACTAAAAGCGGCTGTTCATATTGACGCAGCTGACCAAGGTCGTTACCAGGTAGCAGGCGATACCATTCCGGAATCAGCATACAATACACTTTACCCCGTAGGTACAAATGATACGATCATCGCAAACAAGGGCGCTTTTCAATACCATAACTGGCAGGAGACGAATTATGGCGCTTTACTGCAAGGTAGTTTTACATATAAATGGGGGAATAGAAATACCGGTACAATCAGCAGTGGCATACAATGGAGCAGATTTCATCTGAGTGACTCCTACTATATAGAAGGAGATCTATTCAATAGGGTATTGGTTACTTATGACAATTCAAAGAATCTAAATAAAGGCTATGAAACAAGTGCAAACGCTTATCTGCAACTCAAGCATCAATGGCGGGACTTGCTTATCTTGAACTTAGGAATGCGTTACGATTATAAAAGGCGGAGAAATAAACAGATTATCAATGAAATATCTCCGCGTGTGGCACTCATCTTACTCCAATCAAAATGGAACTTGAAATTAAGTTATGCGAAATCGTTTGTAGACGCACCTTATTTCTATCGGAATAATACTCTTGATACCACAACAGGCGGCGAATCCCTACTGTCCGAATACCTCCACTCGTGGCAACTTACATTCATCAGCAACCATTTCTCTCCTCAAATAGAATTTGATGCAAATATGTTTTATAATCGGGCCACCGGTTTCATTGTGCCCAATGGCACGGTCTACACGAATGCCGGCAAACTGGAGAACCTGGGTCTGGAACTGACTGCCGCTTATGCTCACAAGAAATTTTTAGGTCGTTTCAATCTGACCTGGCAGTATGTATTAAGTTCCGATAAATATAATGTCAAAGGCTCTTCGGTATATAACGTCCCTCCCATTAGTGCTAACCTGATAGCTTCTTATGAGTTTTTTAAAGGCTTTCGGATCAACTCACATTTGAATATCCTGTCCAGACAAGCATCTTTGTATGAAATGCTCGCATCTGACGGTAACATACATCATCAGGACATTACTATCCCTGCCCGGGCAATTTGGAATGGCAACCTGAATTATCAATGCCGTAACTATGAGATGAACTTTCAAATCTATAATATTCTAAACAAGACCTATAAACAAGGTGGCACCAGCATAGCTCCTATCCTCCAGAAGGGGCTTTGGTATATGTTCAATATTAGTTACAAATTTTAAATATAATTATTATGGCGAAGAATGTGATAAAGGATGCAATCACTCATAATGTATTGGAATATCCTGATAAAGTATCAGTCAAAACAAGTGATAAACAGTTATCATATAAAGAACTGGACGAGCTATCAAACCAGATAACAAGCCACTTACTGTACAAAATTAAAACAGAATTCGACTTTTTGGAACCAAACAATCAAGAGGTACGTATCGGGGTTTGTCTACCAAGAGACTCTTATCTTGTTCCTGCCATCTGGGCAATATGTAAGCTGGGATATACGTACGTCCCCCTTGAACCGGAAATACCAGACGAACGCTTAAGATTTATTATTAGCGATTGCCGGATAGCGCCTATACTAACCGAAACAAGGTTTATACACCGATTTGCAGATGTCAGTATTCTTAATTTGTCGGAAATGGATTCTGCAGAAGATGAAGAGGGATATTATATAGATAGCAATACTAACCCACTCCCCACGACGGCATATATCATTTATACGTCGGGCACTACAGGCACTCCCAAAGGCGTACCGGTTTCTTATGGCAACCTTTTAAATTTGTTGAGGAATGTGTCAGAACCTACTATCTTTAATATTTCAGTGGACAGCCGAATAGCCAGCCTTGCAAGCATCAATTTCGATGCATCAATAATAGAAATGTATGCATCGCTGTTCTATGGAAGTACGTTGGTTATAGCTGATGAGCGGGAAAGGCATGATATACGATTATTATCCGGATTGATCAAAGAAGAGAATATTACATTTGTCACTCTCCCACCATCATTGGCCATTTTAATGCAAGATATGAATTTTCCAGACTTGGACACTCTCGTCATAGCCGGTGAGAAGATGCTTGCTGCCATCGTAGAAAGAGTGTCCACTCAACCTTATCGTTTACTTAATGCCTATGGCCCGACAGAAAACACAGTAATGAGTACGATGCGTGAAGTCAGCAGGAACCTGAATATCCAAAATATCGGTAAACCGATACCCGGTGTTGTCGGGCATGTCGTCCACCCTGATTTCCGCCCTGTTGAAACGGGTGAAACCGGTGAATTGTGTATAGGAGGAGAACAACTGGCTTCCGGCTATTTGAACCGTCCGGAACTTAACCGAAAAAGTTTTGTTCCCAATCCGTTTTCTGACAAGGAGAAAGCTCCGGTACTTTATAAAACGGGAGATATTGTACGATTGATGCCTGACGGAAGTTATGATTTTATAGGCAGAAAAGACTCTCAGGTAAAATTTAACGGCTACCGCATTGAACCGGATGAAATAGCCTGCCGGATAGAGCAATGTGAAGAAGTCATGCAGGCATATGTTCGCATTGAAACCAAAGAAAGAGGTGATCTTATGGTCGCTTATATCAAACTGGCCGAAAGTCTTAACGATAAGACAATAGAGAAGATTAAAAAAGATGTGAGGAATTTTCTACCGTACTATATGATGCCTTCGTTCTGGATACCGATTACAGAGTTCCCACTCAATATTAATGGTAAGATTGACATAACAAGGTTGCCCGGAATCTTCCTTAAACAGGATCAAACTCAAAAAAAAGCAAGAAAAGAGGAAGAAGACACGGCAGCACACGTTATTGCCCATTTATCAGGTCTTGACGATATAGATATTGACAGTGACTTGTTTGACGATTTAGGAATGACTTCGATTCAGATTATGCAGATACCTATGGAACTGGAACTATTTGGTTTATATGTTTCGGTGAAGGATATTTATCAGCAGCGTACCCTGCGAAAAATTATACATAATTGTTCAAAAAAGTTGAATTATTGGTATAATGAGCCACTTCCCAACAAACCTGTGTTGGTAGTAGTATGTGGCTATACCAGTTTTTCGTTCCTATATGGGAAAGTAGCCGAAGCAATAGCCGACCTCTATTCAATATATGTCCTTGAATCCTATCACGAATATTCCGAAGAAGTAACCCGTTCATGTGAAACTCTTATCCAGGATTATATCCAAACCTTGCTACCTATTGTCAAAGAATATCGGATTGCAGCCATTACCGGCTTCTGCCTGGGAGGCGAATTGGGATTATATCTGGCACATGAGCTCCACAAACGCTTCTCTTTATTACCATGCGTTATTGTACTTGACGGAGAAGTGTGCCGTAGTAAAGTGAGAAAAGAATACATACCATTGTATATGGATATTCTTCCGGACAGGATAAATGTCCGTCGTTGTAATCGTGATATAGACCTGGCTACGTCATTTCCCGATTTTCGGTATGAAGGGCTGGTCACTTCTATCCTTGCCAATCATTTTACTTCAGATTTAAGCCCGCTTTCAAAGAAAATACTCCCTACAAAAAAACAAAAAGAATGCGCACGGCTTTTTTATGACCGAAACCCAGAAATGTGGAAACAATATTATCCCGATTGTGAACTACTGTATGTCGAAGCAGACCACTGGACATTCTTACATACCAAAGAGAATACAGACCCGATAATTGCGTACTGCCGTTCCTTGTGTAAACTATTTTATAAATGAGTGGCCTGATGAAGATTGATGACTTCACCCTGTCGGGGAAAGAATTGGCAAAGATAGCCGGATTATCTCTGCTATTGCCATTACCTATAAACTGGGTATTAGTGAAATTGAATCCTCTGATGCTGATTGACGGGGCCGGTGACGTAGCCACCTGGATTAATTACGGCGGCGGATACATAGGTGGTATCATAGGGGGAATCATTTCCATCCTGATACTAAATCGCACGTTGCAGCAAACCGGAGTACTGCATCGTGATTTGAAGGTTTTGCAACTGAATACCATCTTGTACACCCGACAGCAGGAATGGTTGAAGGGATTCAGAGAACAACTTGCCGACAATCTGAAATCGATTGACCTATATGCGCTGAACACCGTCGTATCCTGCCTCTCACTGAAGGACTATGCCTATGCCAAAGAATTGCTGGCAGGCATCAACAAACAACTGGAGTACCAAGTCGTTATGTCTTCCTTCTGTTTTCCTTCATCCCAACTGTCAGAAGAAGAAAAGACCTATCTGGACACCAACCGGCAGATGCAATTGGAATACGGTTCGCTGATTAAAGACCTATTATACTACATTCCTCTGGCCGAATCCATGTGCAACGGACACATGTTGAGTTACGAGGAAGTAATAGATTATACTATGACGCAGTATGATTACCTGCAAGAGCAGGATGCATCGCAATATACAATGGCACGGAACCTATGCTCGCAAGTGCTGGAAATCTCACCGGAGGCTGACGTCCACCAAGAGCTGCAACGGATGACAGACATCCGGCTGACAATGCGAACCAACTTGTACCAGCTAAAAGCAAGGCTGGCGGAAGAAACCCATAAACTAATAGATTATGAAGAGGACAAAATACGGAAAATCCTCACAGCAGATTCCTGAAATTTATTATTTGAAGAAGGCACTTTCGTATGCGATAATTGATGAAAGGCAGTAAATAGATCAAGTACCAGCATTATTGGATATACAAAAAGAAAATGATGAATTCTATTTATACCACGTATCTTTTCGCATGGACAAACTGTACATTCTCATGTACAAACCCAATAAACGGATAAAAAAATTTCCAAAGCCTCCAATCTCCCTATTTTTATTCTAATTTTAAAAATTACGAACAGAACTTTAAAATGAACAGACATGAGTAAAAAGAATTTCTTATCGGCTTTTATAATCCTTTTAGCTTTTTCCGGTTGCACCAAGCAGGTGGAAGTCCCGGAAGGTTATTGGGTTAGTAAGCGAGGCAGACCGCCCGTACTCATCACGAGCGAAGAGAACAACATGTATATGGCGACAGTGTATCACATTTGTCCCGACAGTTCCCTTTGTCCAATCAAGTATCCGATTGTCCGTAATTCCGTTGGGATATACATCCAGGCGGAAGGACGTATTCTCGTATCCTATTCCCCAGGAAAAGATATCCTCTTTCTTTCTCCCGGAGGAGAGTACCACCGCCGAACCAAAACAGGGATAAAATAAGTTTTATCCCGCATGACTTGCGACACCATAAAATGTATACGATATGAAACACTCAAATCAAAACAAGAAGGTAGAAGAAACGAACGGTAATGTTTGTTTCAACCAAGCGCAATGTCATGTAACAAATGCCTTTTTCGTGATGGCCAACGGTTATTATGAAAAAATTACGTACACGGATATCCTATGGCTCGAATCTTATCATAACTATCTGGATATCCATTTGAAAGGAGAACATAAAATCTGTGTTATCCACCCTCTGTCCCGAATGGAGGAATTTCTTCCCAAAGATCTTTTCATCCGCATTCACCGCTCGGTGATAATCAACATTTATGCTGTAGAACGATTTGCCGGCAATGTACTTTACGTCGGCAAAAAACGTCTGGATGTCAGCCGTCCGTATCGTGAACGTGTGTTCTCCTGCTTCGATATATTGGAGCGTAAAAGAAGCCTCGAAGGGACAGAATAGCCATACTCATGGACAAGTCCCGCATCGGGATAAATAATTTACCTATCCCACGAAAGAGTCCTATCATTGCAGCCGTAAGCTTACCAAAAAACATTTTTTATTACTAACTTAAAAAAAGGAGGTTTATTATGGCTATTGACACAGCCCCTTCGCAAGTGGCAACCAATGCGCTACAAGCGATACCTTTCGGTTCTATTATCGGCGGTCCTTTGAATGCCTGTATTGAAGCTCAGGCTATGGCTGCCCAGACAACCTGGAAATTCATCCAGGAAGTAGGGTTGAACACTGACCCTGAAACAGGCGAAAAATCCGCTGTGAACGTTTCGTTCCAGTTTTTGCAGGGCGGACGCATGGTACAATTGAATGTACCCTTATTAACGATTGTTCCTATTCCGTACATTGCTATCCAGACAATCGACATCAATTTCAAAGCCAACATTTCGGCATCCTCATCTTCCGTCCAAGAAGACAGTAGCCATTCCGAAATCGGTGCAAGTGCTGAAGTCACAGCCGGTATTAAAGCCGGTCCGTTCCACCTCGAAGCCAAGATGAATGCAAATTATTCGAGCAAGAAAGACTCGAAAGCAACGCAGGAATCCAAGTATAGCGTGGAATACACGATGGACGTCAACGTGAAAGCCGGTCAGGAAAGTATGCCGGCAGGTCTTGCCAAAGTACTTGAACTGTTAGGAAATGCACTGGATGTTTCCGATCCGAAGGGAACGCTGGATGTAAACTCTACAACTTTGACACTAACTGACGGGAAAGCACAATTGATCGCTACCTACAAGAACGGTGACGGTTTGTACACTCCCCAGGCTATCAAGGTAAACGGCCAGGAAGGCCAGGTTAGCGGTGACAGCATGGTATTCGACATCTCGGCTGCAGGTGAATACACTGTAATGGCAGGTGAAAATGCTGCTATCGTCAAAGTTACAGCGGCTAAGAGTGCTCCGGCTTCGAAAGAATAAGGAGAGCGAAGAATAGGAAATAAGTAGAAACCTGTTAAATCAATCATTTATGGCTCAGTTAAGTTCAGTAATCGGTTCCATATTGAGGGACATTATCCTCGCCCAACACGAAGCTAACCTTTATTCGCTAGCTCTCAACGAGTCCTACGGGAAAGACGGGAAAGTAAAAGATTTCCAGCTACCCAACGTGGTTGTCAGCGACATGGAACTGGAGTTAAAATATGGTGTAATCAGTGCATCGGAAAGTCAACAGCAGTTTAATATCAAATACAACCAATTCCGGCAGTTCTTAAAAGAACTCTGTGAGGAAACGGCCAAGGTAGTAATCAGTAGTGTGGTATCCACGATAATCACTTCGGATATAGAACGGGACGAGAATGACAAACAGTTCTTCTTCCGTTTGAAGAAGGAAGCGGACCTCCAGAAGGAATTTACTTCTTTTCTGAGCCGTAATATGATAAATATGTTCCGCTCCAACCTGTTCGAGGCAATCGATTCGACAAGCGGAGGAGTAAAGACAGACGTGATCGTTACGAAATTGATGGATGTAGTACATAAGAAATTCCTGTACGATACGGAACTCAATGACCTTTTTGCAGGAAAGGACGGAGAAAATCTCCGTAATGACGCTGACCGGAATGCGAGGAAAACTATTGAAGGATTGGTGGAAAAACTCTCTAAAGACACCAACTTCAAGAAGCAAAAAACATTTCCTGCCCTTGAAGTGGCTGTCACAGCTGATGAACTATCACAAATGCCTGAAGATGCCATCCACTCGTTCAAGTTGAAATTCAGCCCTGCGAATGTCACTGTCACCCAGATAGAGGAGGACCATTGGCTGGACGATTTCGTGATGCAATAAAAATAAACGATTATGGATAAAAAACAAGTAAAAAGAACAAGCAGCCAGGTGATGGAACTCCAGCAGCTCATCGCCGGCCCGCTAATAGCCACTATCGAAGCTGACTCGCTGTCTGCCCAAAAATACCTTGATTATCTGATGCGAATCGCTTTCGAGTCTTATAATCCTGTAACAGGTGAAACTGGAGAACTAAGGATGCTCACCTTCACTTACAACGAACAGGATGTGAACGGAAGCCGCCGACAGACGGTACGTATTCCTATCCTTACGTTAGTGCCTTTGCCTCTGTTACAGATTCAAGAAGCTGATTTCGATTTCGATATCAAGATATTGGATGCGCTTTCCCAAACTACGGAAGAAAAATTCTCCCTTGAAGAAGGGAAGGAAATACCCACCACACAGGAAGATAACGGATTAAAGCTACGTGTCTCGCTGGCTCCCAAGCAAGGTGAACAAAGCGGCACTTCGAACGTCCAGCAAAGCCTGTCAGCCAATATGAAGATTAAGGTAAAGATGCGTCAGGCGGATGTACCTGCCGGACTTTCGAACCTGCTCCACCTGACGGCCAACAATATTCAGGTAGAAGATGCATCAGCAAAAGAAATCAGGGAAGGAGGTGAAGGATGCGTGCCCAGGCTAAACCAGCAGATGAACGCAAAACCGGGTTGAATTGCCCGCAATGCAACGGTTTTATAGAAACTTCAATTTTCCAGTTGCTCACCGGAAGTTCGCTTACATGCCCTCATTGCCATTTGCGGCTAATGATAGACCGTGGCAAGTCCAGGCAAGCACTCGATGCTCTGCGTAAGGTACAGATAGCACAAGACAATCTGGAGAAGAAAAGCAAATTCAACCGATAAAGAAAAACAATTATGGCTATCGGGTTCATAGCAAAAGCGGTGGAGGCATTCCGGAAACTCTTCGGAAGAAAAAAAGTAAAACATTCCACTTCTTCCATCAGTCGAAGAAATACATCTCCGCCACCACCTATCGCACCAGAAGTTTATCTGCAAGAACGCCGTTTCTTGCTCCGAAACGGGGAGCCCGTAGGGCGTACCCGCAATCGCCGACATCCGACAATCCGTTGCCTGCCAGTCAGAAATTTTGCAGAAGCCTACCGTTTTTTTATCCGGCTATGCGACCAACGCCGGGTAGTTTTAAGGCAAGCGGGAGGATATCTGCACTATGAATTGATACTGGACGAGGAAACTGTTGTCCTCGATCTGACGGACAAAACCAAAGGAAAGCCGCCCGGAACGATAGCGGTATTGAAAGTGCATGCGATAATATCCGACGGGGCAATAACTGAAATAGAATTTATAAAACTAAAAAGATGAAATAGAAAGATGAAAACTATCAGATTTCAAAATACAGGGGAAGATGTCTGCTACCTCCAGCAGTTACTGAAGGAACAGGGTTACCCCCTTGAGAAAACCGGGACATTCGATGAATCGACCCGGCAAGCAATAACCGCCTTCCAAAAGAAACATCAATTAGATGCTGATGGCATTGTTGGTTACCGAAGTTGGGAAACTCTGTTCTTTGCAGAACGCAAGGCTGGCGAACGCCTTTCAGAAGAAGACTTCACATTTGTTGCCCGGCTGCTGGATGTGGAAACGGCTGCTCTGAAAGCCGTACAGGAAGTGGAAACGGGCGGACGAGGTGGTTTCTTTGCTCCGGGCAAACCCGCCATCCTTTTCGAAGGACATATTTTCTGGAATCAATTGAAGAAGCACGGGATCAACCCGGAAGAGCATACAGCCTCTAATGAAAACATCCTTTATCCCAAGTGGGAAAAGGGACATTACAAAGGCGGGCTGGGTGAATACGAACGCCTCGAAAAAGCACGTGCTATCCACCATGAAGCCGCTGACGCTTCGGCAAGTTGGGGCATGTTCCAGGTAATGGGGTTCAACTATGCCGCCTGTGACGAAATGAGTGTATCCAGCTTTGTACAAGCCATGACTGAGAGCGAACAGCGGCAGCTTATCCTCGCCGGTCGTTTCATTAAAAAATCAGGAATGTTGCCAGCCCTACAAACCAGAAACTGGGCAGAGTTCGCCAAACGGTACAATGGTCCGGCTTATGCCCAGAACAAATATGATGAAAAATTAGCTGCTGCTTATCTAAAATATAAATAGAAGCGATTTGTTGTTACTAATTATGCTTCTCAATATATTCCGATGATGTTCACAACTGGCAATAGACTCCAGAATATCCCATAGCATAACTAAAGGGATATATTGAGAAGTTATAAGGAAATCAAATTCAAGACAGTTAATAGTTCTTTGCATGTCACAAATTTTTTATTGAAAGTCTTACTTTTCAAATACTTTCAGCAACGACAATCTATCCTCTTCATTTTTTACCCTAAGATAGCTCCTGTAACTGCTGAATCCCGCCATCAACACCAAATCAATATTGTCTTTTTCTGCGCTTGAGGGCGACAAGCGGAGCCGGTCGAGATGATGCAGCCTGCAACGGTTAATCAAACGGCAGAAATTCATGTCATATTCTTTATTGATAAAGCCTGAAATGTAGCTCCGGTTGGTATGTAACCCAATGGCAAGTTCTGTAATCCGCAGGTGGGGATTGAGATAAGGCTTCTTTTCACGCAAGTAGTGCTCGAACTGTTTACGGTCAATAGTGGTGGTTTTGGCAGCCGTATCCTCTTTTACATCTTCCGGTTGGATGATGAGATAATTGTCGTTGAGCAGATTGTAGCAAAGAATCAGGTAGTTTATAAAATACGGCAGCGTTCCTACCCATGCAAAATAGCTGAACGAAATAGTGGGGACATGGAACAACAATCCCGCCAACGGAACCGGAACGGTTATCAAAATAAGCACTTGTATGACCGCCAGCCAGGTGAGAGATGCATTATAGGCATCCGAAGAATAGTTGACTATGAACTTCCTGTAACGGCGTATGTTCCGCAGATTCAGAAATGGATAGAGCGTATTGTAAACTATAAAAACAGCGGTTGTCAATACGTACATTATCCTGAACCACAAATTGGATTCACCACCGTTTACTTCTGAAAATATCACCGCCCTCTGCTGTTCCACCGGAACAATCATGTCGCTAATTGCCGAAACGAGGGTGAAGAGAAGCGGTATTATCAGATGCAGGCGGTTGAGTTTGCGACGCTCACCGGTACTTGTTATAATGGAAACAAACCTGTATATCATTACCTGATCGAGCATAAGCGTGAACAGGAATACAGTATAGTAGGATGCAAAAAGACGGGGACTGACAGAATAGAATACCATACCCAACCATCCGAGAGAGGTAATAAGATAGGTTAATGCCAAGAAGAGGCGAAGCCTCTTCTCCTGGACGTTACGCCTACGTGCAACTGCATCCATCAGCATCATAATCATGCAAGCCAAAGCACATATAATAGGAGCTGAAAAAGCGAAAGCGTCTATCTGGTCTATGTTTATCATTCCGTATCTCCTTTCTTTTTGCCTGCTCCGCCCTTTTGTTCGGCGGCTTCCCTTTCAGCAGCGGCAGCACGCGAATAATTGCGGAAGTCCTTAAATCCTACCTTGTCAAGCAAGGAACTGATACTTTTCCCCTTCCCGGCGGGTTGTGAACGGAGTTTCTCAAGTTCTTTCAGCCGCAAGCGGTTCAGATACCGGTTGAAGTTCATGCCGTATGTCCGGTTTATAAATGCCGAAAGTGCGGTGCGGTTAATATCCATATCTTCCACCAAATTAGTTATCTTGTAATCCGGGTTCAAATAGGGCTTCTCATTCCGGATGAAGCTCTCAAACATACGGCGATTGAGTTTGCCGGAATGTTGCTTACGCGGAGCCTTCTCTTTGATTTCTACCGCCTGATCTTCTATTTGTTGCGCATGTTCCTTTGTTACTTTTGGTTGTTTGGGTGCTTTTTCAGTAATAATATAAGGTACATAATCCCGGCGCATGATGTGGTACGCGAGCAAGACATGCTGCATGGCAATGCTTAATGCCACTATCAGCGTCCATATAGAAGAATAAAACTCTACGCGTTTCATAAGGAAGGTGGGCAATACAGACGAAAACAGCGATGCCAGAGATATTCCGACAAGAAACAAGACCCAGTTTGCAGGTTTGCGCACAATCGCCTTATTTCCTGTGGCCCTTTTATAATAACCGGCTAACACCCCGATGGCAAGCAGATAATATGTAAGCCCGAAGATGACCCGGAACAAGGGCTTTAAGGTATAAAAGCGGGTAAAGCCCTCATATCCGGCAGGATAAATTTCAGCTTTCCCCGTAACGATTTCAAGCTGTACGCTGAAAGGTACAAAGAATGACCATACCAACGTAACTATTACCAGTATGCCAGGCAAAAGATAATGAAGCATAGAAAAATTCTCCGGCTGTCCAAGCCGGGTAAGAAAACGGATGATTCGATAGAAGAAGATCGCGGGTAATATAAACGTCAAAAGACATACAACATTCAGCCACGTAAACAGCACCGGACTGAATGCGTAACAAAGTGTTACAAACCACCCGATGCCTGATATGGAAAAATAAAAGAGAACAATTCTTTTTAATCTTCTTTCTTCCCGTTTCAGACAGTCTTGCAGCGAGAAAACAACCAATATTCCGCTGGCAATAGCCGAAAAGAATGGAATAAGAGGTATTATCGCAGTCATATATGTCGCTGAAATATCCATCTCACAAATATATGTCCTTTTTAGCAAAATTCCTCATTTTCAAGACAAAAAACGTAAAAATATACCTTTTTGCACGCCTTTTACGATTTGTCCTAATGAAAAAAGGCTTTAGGACAAATTGTAAAAGGCAGATTTTGTTGAATTGTCACCTGCCCAATTTGTTTTTCACATACTTTTGTGTATGGTGATAAGAAATAAAACTCACCAAGACTGTTTGAATGTGATAATAATTCTATGAAAACATAAAATTTAACATACATATTTATGAAACATTTACACAAAATTCTATCAGTTCTCTTGCTTTGGGGAGTTTCGCTCACCGGAATTTCCCCTGCACGGGCATCTGAAACTACTGCGGCGGATACGGTTGTCACCTTCCGTTTTCTTCCGGGTGAGAATATGTTTACCCGTGCGGGTAACGAAGCGGAACTGGAACGGCTCTATGGGCTGATTGACTGTCACAAAGCAGAGATTACAGAAGGCAAAATACCCGTGCAGGTGGATGGCTACTGCGCTTCGCTGCCAACCGCCAAAGAGAATCTGCACACGGCATTTATTCGTGCCAACCGGGTGAAATCGGAACTTATCACCCGGAAAGGACTGAAAGAAACGGATTTCGTCACGGCCAATTACGCGCGTGCGTACCATAATAATAAGGATATAGTGGTAGTGACGCTCCGCATTCCGGCCAAAACCGTCGTGGAACCGCAACCGGCTAAAGAAGAAGTAAAGCGGGAAGCCCCCGCACCGCAAGAGGTAACCGTGAAGAAAAAGGAAGAACCCGTGTCGGAGAAGCAACCTGAAGCCAACGTGGAACGACAGCCCGTACCCGTCGCGGAGCGATTGTCGTCAGAACCGGAACAACTCTACCGTTTTGCCGTGCGCACGAACGTGTTGTATGACGCTTTCCTGCTTCCCACGCTCGGCGTGGAATGGCGGGTGAACCGTGATCTGGGCGTGAAGCTGGACGGCAGCCTCTCGTGGTGGGGCGGTGAGCACGGCAAGGTACAGAAGATGTGGATGCTCTCGCCCGAAGTGAGATGGTACCTGCTGCGCGACAAACGCTTTTATGCAGGGGTATCAGGCAACTATGGCGAATACAATGTATATAAGTATATGCTGGGCGGTGTCCTATCCAAAGATACCGGTTATCAGGGGAAGTGCTGGAATGTAGGACTAACTTTAGGCTACCAGCTCTATCTGTCCCGTACCTTTTCCGTTGACTTCAATCTCGGTTTGGGATATACCCGGTCTGAATACGACAGTTACGGCGTGACCGACGGCGTGCGTGTCTATAAGGAACGGAACAATAGCAAGCACTTCTGGGGACCCACGCAGGCAGGAATCAGCCTCGTGTGGACTATCGGCAGCAAATAAGTAGAACTATAAAAACGTGATATATGAAAATTACAATGACATTACTTTGCATCTGGGCGACCCTGTTCCTTGCGGGTTGCGATGTAAAAGACCCGATTTACAACACGCCGCACCCCGACAAAGGGGCCATCGTGATAACCGCCGACTGGACCCGGCGGGGCGAAGGCATAGCCGCTCCCGCGGAATACATCACGGAAGCAGCGGGAACATCCTTCACCCTGCATGAACCGGTTGCCGCGCTTACCGGACTATTCGTGCCGGGACCGACGGAACTGCTCGGCTACAACCCGGCGGCACACGTTACGGTAAAGGACGGCATAGCGACAGTGGACAATGACCCGGACAACGCCGGGATGCAACACCCTGAACCGGGCGTATTGTTAGCAGGCACGACGGTAGCCGATGTCGTGGCGGACGATACGACGAGCGTCGTGTTACCCATGCGGCAACTCTTCCGAAAGATAGAATCCGAAGTGGTTGTTACCGAAGGAGATCCCAGGCGTATTACCGGTATCGAAGCCCGGTTGTTAGGAGTGGCGGCGTCCATCGACTTGCGCACGGGCGAAGTGACGGGCGTTGCGGCTATCGTGCCGTTTCCTTTTGTCCGGTTGGAAGGAAAACTGGTCGGTGCCGTGTGGGTGCCGGGAATAATTCCGGGAACGGCACAGCGTATGGCCATGACACTTACCTTCAGCGATGGCAGGACAGAGACGGTGGAAACCGACCTTAGCGAAATGTTGAAGGATTTCAATGCCGACAAACTCCATCCCATGCGTCTTACCGGTGATGTATATGCACCGGTAAATTCCGAAACGGGCGGTACGATTATCGGCTGGACGGAGACAAGCGGCAGTGACGTAAATGCCGGAATGGAATAATCAAGTATAATCATAAACTAAAAACAAATAGCAGATGAAACAATTCACATCAACCCGGCTTTTCGCTGTCACGTCCGTGGTAGCAGCCATGCTCGCAGCAGGATGCAGCGAGGAGAACAATGAACCCGTCGGCAACGCCTCGAACGCTGCCATTGTCACCGCCTCTATCGGCAAGGCAGACAACGTGACATCCACCCGCGCCTCAAATACGGTATGGGATGCCGACGACTGTATCGGAATTTCCACCTCTTCCGCGAAGGGAAAAACAAACTATATCAATATCCAATACAAAACCGACGGCAGTGTTTTCAAACCCGTATCCGGTGCGGCGGGCGAAGACAACACCATCTACTTTCAGGATACGTCCCCGACAGAGTTCACCGCTTATTACCCCTACGAGGGTGTGAACGGCACCAAGCCCGGCAGCAACGGCGTCATCACAAGAACCCTCACCGTTGCCGACCAGAGCACGGCAAACCTGCCCGCCATCGACTATCTCTGGGCGCAGCAAACAGCCCAAAGCAGCAACCCGAAGGTCGATTTCCAGTTTTCACACCGCATGAGCCGCATCATCCTGAACTTCAAGGCGGGTGCCGGAACAGTACTCCCAACGGACGGGCTGACCTACACCCTCACCGGACTGGCAACGGAAGGAACTTTCAACACCGTCACCGGTGAAGCCCAAGCCACGGGCACGGCGTCCACCCTCGAAAAACTGCCCACCACAACCACCGCGGGACAGCCCACAGGCACCGCCATCCTCTGGCCGCAGGCGGCAAGTTCCGTGCGCCTGCAACTGACGCTGAACGGCACCACCTTCGGCGCCGCGCTCACTTTCCCATCCGGCACGGCGGGCGAAGCCCTTGCCCCCTCCACCTCCTATACCTTTAATGTAAACGTGGAGCGCACCGGCATCGAAATCAGCAAAGCCGATATTAAAGACTGGACGGACGGCGGCAGCAAGGACATCACCCTGCAGGAAGCCCGCACCCTGACCTACGACGCCAACGGCGGCACGGGCATGGTGAACAGCTCCAAAGTTCTTGAAGGCGCCACGACAACCCTGAACGACGGCACCGCCCTGACGCCTCCAACCGGCAAAACCTTCGCGGGATGGAACACCCTGCCCGAAGGTGGCGGCGAGTTTTATGCCAAAAACAGCAAGCTGACGATGCCTGCCGGAAACCTCACCCTCTATGCCCTGTGGTCGGGCGATGGCTCTTCGGAAAGCAACCCTGTTCTTATCACGGATGTGCAGGGGATGAAGGACATCGGGGCGAGTGACGAAAATAGAAGGAAGCATTACCGCCTTTGCAAGGATTTGGTGCTTGATAACTGGGAGGCTATCCATTACTACAGTGGAGGCAGCAATAGTGAGCCTTTCTTGGGAACATTCGATGGCGGAGGGCATACCCTTACCTTCAATGGGGTGAAGGGGATACGGACAGTATTCGGTAAGATCAGCAACGCCAGCAATTACTTTTTTTCTCTCTTTGCCAATATTGATGGGGGAGAAGTGCGCCGCCTGCGGGTGGACGGGGAGATAACGGTGGACGGCACCGATGAAAGCGTAAATTACTACGCGGGAGGAATCTGCGGGTACAGCTACAGCGGCACCATCACCGATTGCATCTCCGACGTCACGGTGACTGCAACGGGAAAGATGAACGCCCTTGAAGTCGGAGGCATCGTGGGATTTAATGGAGGGAATATCTATAATTGTTATGCCACCGGAGAGATAAAAAGCACGGCTACTACCCAGTACGTGTATTTGGGAGGCATTGCAGGAACTAACAACTACTATATTGCCAACTCTGCCGCACTCAACAGCAACATATCAGGCAAGAATGGGCAGTTGAATACCAAGATCCTCCGCATAACAGGAAGCACTGGCGGTTACATAGTCAACAACTATGCCTCGGCAGCGCTGACCGCTTCCGGAGAAAAAGGACCCGATAAACTGGACGGTGCGGACTGCGATGCCAAGCCTGCCGCCTCGTGGTGGATGGGACAGGGCAGATGGGCGGATAGCTACCAACGTCCCGAAGGCTACACCGTCACCTTCACCCCCTGGGATTTCACCACCATCTGGGAAGTCACCGACGGCAACCTGCCCGTGCTCCACCGCAAGTAGCCGCGCCCACCATTCATCCAAATAAGAAATAAAAGAATAAGAGAATATGAAGATACACAACCATATCATCCCGAAAGCCATCCGGCGGCACAGCATCCGCCTGTGGCTTGCCACGGCGATAACGATGACGGCAACGCTGGCAGCCCTCACCGGGTGCAGCGCGGACAACGAGCCGGAAAACCCTACCGGCGGCGACGGCACCTCCGTCACCTTCGGCGCCACCATCGCCACACGCGAAGGGCACGACAACGGCAATGCTCCCACTTCACGTGCCATCCCCGACGGAACCTTCGAGGAAGGCGACTGGATTCTCGTCCACATAGACGGCGAGCGGAAAGTCTTCGTTTACCGCACAGCCGGCGGCTTCGTGCACGACCCCACGATCTCCGCCTTGAACGTCGACCCCACACCTCCTGAGTGGAAAAGCGGGGAAACCGGAAAAGATGTCCTTGCTTACGGGCCCACAGGAGTTATCATGTATGATGTCAATGAAGGATATGTTTTTCAATGTGCTGTCGCCAAAGACCAGAGTAAAGATAAAGATTATGAAGAACGTGACTACGTCTATGCCGCACAGTCGCTCGACCGCGGCAACCCCGCACTCACTTTCCGCCACGGCATGACGCGCGTCGTCGTCCGCCTCCGCCCCGGTGGCTCCCTCACCAGCGAGGAAGTGGCAGGTGCCTCCGTGCTGCTGGGCGACAAGAATATCTTCCTAGTAGCGGACATCGACCCCCAGACCGGGACATTGACAGCCCATGTCCCTACCGGAGGGAATCAGTTGCAACCGCAAACCGTCACCCCTCACCGTTGTGCCGCCACCCCCGCGGGCTACGCTGTGACCTACGAAGCCCTGCTGCCCCCGCAGGACGTGAGCGGCAAACTCTTCATCAGTGCCCGGCTCTCCGATGGCACTGAACTGGGGTATGCGGCGGAGAGCGGCAGCATGCTGGAAGGCGGACACGAATACATCTACAACGTGACCGTCGAGGAAAACCGCCTGGTAGTGACGGTGACCGACAGCGACGTGCCCTGGCAGGACGGCATCCTGACCACGAAGATCGACGGCAAGGAGTTCCGGCTGATACGCACGGCGGAAGACCTCGCACGCTTTGCCCGAGACGTGAATGGGGACGGGGTGACGCCGGGCTTGGCAAAGTCTGACCTCAACGCCCTGCAAGTGGCGGACATCGACCTGAAAGACCTGGCCCACTCCAAAGACGCTGCGCTGCGGGCGCTGGCGGATGACTGGGTGCCGATAGGAAGCAAGGTGGGCAACTTCGCCATTGACTACGAAGGCATCTATTGCGGCAACGGATACATCGTCTCCGGGCTGCGCATCAAGAACAGCCACGAGCCGGGCCGTAGCGGCCTCTTCGGCTCTGTCAAAAGTAAAGGCGCCCTGCTGACGGGCATCCACCTGCGGGGCGTGGAGATAACGGGCACGGACCACAGCAATATCGGTGCGCTCGCCGGCTATGTCAGTGACGGAACGGTGACCCTTTGCTCGGCGCAGGGGAAGATAGACGCCACCTTAAACTCCAGAGGCGCCTACATAGGCGGGCTGGTGGGCGATGCCATTCGCTGTTCCATCAACCGTTGCCATACGAAGATGGACATCACGGCAGATGCGCCGCTGAAAAGCAACGGCTCCGCCTATGCGGGGGGAATCGTGGGAGAGAACTACGCCGACGGCAATACTAAAAGCATCCTCTTTGCCTGCCGGGCGGAGGGAAGCGTACGCCTCACGGGGACGGGAACATCGACCGATGCGCAGCCTCTCTGCGCCGGGGGGATAGCCGGGATGAACAGCGGCTACAATAACAGCAACAACACTGCCCGTATCTATGCCTGCCTGGCCACGGGCGCCGTCAGCATCGATAAAACGGGCGCCGGCTCGCTGAAGCAAAACCGACAATAAGTGCTGTAAATATAAAGCCGACAATGTATCCGCCGGTCG
>OGXO01000564.1_pt1 | contig 21142 bp, 14 predicted proteins | sample 1576321 | NCBI WGS metagenome assembly OGXO01 (sample SAMEA3541568, study PRJEB24748) | human gut metagenome | biome: human gut; feature: human-associated habitat; material: faeces | place: China | collected 2012 | reverse complement strand
TACTTTTGCCGAAATCAGGTATTTGTTTTTGGTCGATACGCTGAACGTCTCGCAACCCTGCAAATAACGCTTGTATTCCAAATAACTGTTACGGTTGAGTCCGTGCGTATCGGTAAACCGTAAAAAATGCCGTATCCGCACCGCATATTCCCGGCGGGTGGTTTCCGACACGTCCAACGTGTCAAACACCTGCCGTACAATGCAATCCCGCCGATTCGACGGCAATAACTCGACATGATTCATAACTCCGTTACCTAAAATCGTATCCCGAAGTTACGAAATTAATTCTATATTTGCAAATGTATTCGATTGATATACAGAACAATCTTGCATTATAATTAAGCGGGCCAATAGGAATAATAGGCAAGCCTGTCTCATATATGATATTAAAGTGGACGTAGATTAATATAATAGTTTAGCTAAATCTATCATGTCATTCAAATAACCTAATTTCATATCATGAGTGTCCATGCTCTCCTGATAATGTAAAATAATCCGCGCACACTTTTCAACGTCTATTTGGCCGGAATCAAAAGTGAGAATTTGTGTTTCCCCTTCTGCTCTATTTATGAGATCTTTATAGTTTCCGGTACTCAATGTTTCGTTATTATAAAAGAAAAGCAGTTTGGCTAATATACTCGTAAATGCTTGGGAATACTTATTTCCTTGTTCTAATCTTATATTTTCAGCAAATACATCATTCAATTTATCCGAAAGTTCCTGAATAGTAAGACGATGATTCTTTATATCAGTATATAAGTTCGTTTTAAATGCTTTAATATAGATCATTAGGAAAAATAAGTCTGCGAATAAATAAGCGTTTTTCTCGCATGAGATTAAAGCAAGTCTGGTATAGGCAAATAATTTTTCCGTTTGACGTAATGTTAATCGTTTAACTCCTGCAAGTTTAATAGCTGCATCCAAAAACATTTCTTTATCGTGACATAGATCCGAATATTTCAAACGTTCTGGATTTTGCATGAAGGAGCTAAAATCGAAATAGTCATATAAATAATTACAAAATTTTTCTGCATTGGGTTCTATAAGCGCATATTCAATATCAATAAATCGGCGCAAATACTCCTCCGCATTTATTTCATTACTTCCATAATGTCCCTTTATCGAACTGCATAATTGGTTCTTATCAATAGACAACACGAAAACAATACCTTCGACAGAGAAGAAGTGCTTAATTTTCTCTAAAATCTCAACTGCATAATCGGGACGGCATCGATCCAATTCATCTATTATAAAGATCAGAGGTTTATTTTTGCACTCTTTATTTACAAGCTCTTGGAGTTTAGTTTTAAAATCAATCAGGTCTTTCCTTTTTTTCTCGTAATCTGAAACTTCTTTTTTAAATACATCTATTGTCGCTGTTGCTACACTTTCAATCAGATCACTCGCTTCTTCACCTAAATGTTTTTTTGCAAGACCTTTAGCTACAGCAGGAATAATCTTTTTTGAGAATACGGATGCCTTATTTATAATGTCTTTCATTAAATGCTCATTGGAAGAAGTTGTAACATTTTTCAACTCTCCTAATATGCAGATTAAAGGCTCAGACACAAAATCGTTTTCCCACGCATTCAGATAGATTGTTTTGTAAGCATTCTGCTCCAACTGTTTTTGCCACATTTTTATAAAGGTCGTTTTGCCTGTGCCCCATTCGCCGTTGATTGCCAATGTAAAGCCATCCTCAAAGTTCCCTATGATTCTATTAAGAATCATGGCATCCTTTTTACGATCAAGTTTGCAGTTGGCAAACGGATCGGTATCCAATATTTCTAAATCGTGATGTTTGGGTTTCATATATGTCCTGTGATAAATGATTATGAAATATATGTGCGACTCTGATTGACGAGTATGTCAAAGATACTAAAAGTTTTTATTGAATATCCATGTACACCGCTCCAAGCAAATTGCTGTAACCGCCTGATAAATTGCCAGATACAAACAATATTCCGTCCCCTCTCTCTCCGCCAAGTTGGGAGCCAAATGGCGACACATCTAAGCCAAATCCTGCAAGATCAAGCACTTGCAGGATTTTTCTTTCTCCGCTAACAAGCCAAGACGCGACAAAAAACGGCGTAAAACGACAGGGTTTTGTTACTAAATCGTAACCTTTTTTTATTTGCCTCGTTTAGGTTACAAATTTTGTCCGTATTTGTCTTATTAACAGTCTTATATGGCTGCAAAAACCTTCTGAAGTTTCATTGTACCAATGTAATTTCGTAGCAGTAAATTTTGCAACCAAATAAGAAAAATTATGAAAAGCACATTCTCAGTTTATTTTTACCTGAAGAAAGGCGATCTTCTTACAGGGGGCTATGCTCCTATTATGGGACGCATTATGATCGACGGTGTTTCCAAACAGTTCGCCACTCAATTGAAGGTCATTTCCGAGCACTGGAACCAAAAGTTTCAACAAGTCGAACGTACCTATGGAAGTTCTGCCAAATCAAAAGAGATCAATGACCGACTCGGATTTATTAAAGCCAAAATCGAGGAAATTTACGACAAGATGCGTAAACACGATCTCTATGTGACTGCCGAGAAAGTAAAAAATGTATTCTGTGGGCATACTATCTTAGAGCATACTTTAATGAAGCAATGGGAAAAGCATCTCGAAAATCTAAGAAAGGCGGAAGGCGTCACTATTTCACATGCAAGCATCCAAAAGTATCAAAGAAATTACAACCACCTGAAAAAATTTCTACGAGAGGAGTACAAGCTCTCGGACGTTTCTTTATTGGAAATCAATCATGCATTTCTTACGGGATATGAGTGTTATTTGCGGACGCATGGATGTAACCCCAATACTGCGGCTAAATTTATGCAAGGATTACATACGATTGTTATTGCAGCGCACAAAAACGGATTGATAATTCGTGACCCTTTCTGCGAATTCAAAATCAAACTGGAACCTGTGGATCGTGGCTATCTTACGATGCATGAGGTTCGATTGATTATGGCGAAAAAGTTCCCTTGTAAACGATTGACCCATGTCAGGGATATTTTTATTTTTTCCTGCTTTACGGGTCTGGCATATATCGATGTGAAAAAATTGGTTAGAGAAAAGATACAGGAGGGACTCGACGGCCAGCTATGGATTATGACCAAACGGGGGAAAACCGGCACGGACGTAAAAGTGCCTTTGTTGGAGGTTCCGTTGGGTATTTTGGAAAAATATAAAGATACGGACGAATCTTCAGAGTTATCAAAGCCACTACTCCCGGTTTTAAGTAATCAAAAGATGAATTCATATCTGAAAGAAATCGGCGATTTATGCGGCATTGAAAAGAATCTGACATTCCATTGTGCCCGCCATACATTCGCTACTAATGCATTGTCGCATGGAATGCCCGTGGAAAGTCTAGCAAAAATGCTGGGACATTCGAATATTAAAACGACGCAAATATATGCGAAAATTACAGATCATAAATTGAATCAGGATATGGAAAACCTTGAGAAAGCAATATATAAAATGTAGATTTTATTTAATAATAACCGTTTCGTTAGGTTGTGGAGAATAACTTCCACAACCTTTTCTTTGATAGCACACTAAATTATCCTATTCGCGTTTTCTAAATTTTTATCTTTTGATTCGCTTCACTCGCTCTAATTAGCAAATATTCCATAGAACTTGCTGTCGCCATTTGTTTTGTATAATTCATTTTTGCGAGAACAACCTGATCATCAATCTTATTGTCTCCTTTTACTTCGATTATAACGTAAGAGCCATCTTTCTTTTTAACGAGGAAATCCGGGTAATAAGATCGTACACCACCGGAAACGGGATCGATATAATTAATGATAAATTCAGTTTGCCCATGTGTAAGCATTCCTGTGAACCATACCTTTTCAAGACGCTTGTCATCACAAAGTAGATTCCAAAACATATCGTACTCTGGTTTAGAATCAAAGCAATAATGATCCAGATTAAATGACCGATCCCTGTATTTATGATACTTTTCATCTGTCATCGAAGCGAGTAACCCGTCTTTGTATTTGATTGAATAAAATCCATCTTTGGGCTCTTTGACCAGTTGAAGCTCCACCTCTTCAGCATGTTCATACTCCTGAATATCGTAAAGTTCGTGAAAAAGCTTTGGGATAACAATATCATATAATAACTCATTATATTGATTGATGCACTCACATATTTTTTCACAACCTTCCACTGAGGAGGAGAGAATATCCCGGATTGTAATTGGAGAATAGTTGATATAGCGAGCTATTTCACCCACTAGCGTAAATGGGGTGAAAATTCTTCTTTCTTTTGCGCTACTGCAATCCTCACCCACACCAATTTTTTCTGACGTGTTAAATAACTCGCGTTTGGTTTCTATGATTTTGTATTTCTCAATATCTGCAGTCTTAAGTTCGAAATCTATTCCTTCGGATATGACTTTTTCTTTTAGTTTGAATAGCTTTTTTACTCGCTTGATTTTTACAGATACAGGAGGAGGAACAATGCGAATTTCCACTCGATTATCTTTTTCGCCAGCCCCCTTCATATCGCTGAGAGTAATGTTGAAATTATTTTTCAACTCGTCGTCCAATATTTTTGTATTTTCATCTGAAAGAAAAACCAATGCCGTGTGTTGGTAATCACCGATCTGTCTCAGACAGCGCATAGTTGCCTGAAGGACAAACACCTTAGACTTAGGTTCCCGGTGCAGGGCGACACTGAATAAAGACCGACAATTCCAGCCTTCTTTTCCTTTGTTTACAAGCAGAATAAATTGTTTGTTCGATGAAGGGGTATCTAAGTTCTTGAATTCCCGGAGGTCATCATTGGATGTAATTTTATCATCGCCAACGTTTACCAATATTTTGGATGTTGGAATATTCAGTTCTCCGAGCACCTGTTCTATCGCCGGAAGCAAGTCCGATTGTAGTTCATCAATGGTAGATGCAAAGAATGCCATCTTTGGCAGCATTCCCTCGACACGAGTTTGCCCCATCTTTTCCCAGAAAGTTCGAACCGTAATTCTGCAAAATGCCAGCGTCTGATCTTTTATATTTTGATAACCTTTAATATCCGCTTTCTTTAGATAACCATTGTCAATAGCATCTTTCAAGCCGTAGGAGTATACTACTTCCGGCAAAAGCCGATTGCTAACGTAAGGTGTCCCGGTATAATTATAACATGCAACAACACGGGACCCCGCTTGAGCCAGATTAGCAGCCAATTCGTTAATAGTAACACGCAGACTTGTTGCCTTTTTGCTTGTCGTCAGATCTTCTGACAGCTTTGTGCCGAAAACGTGGTGAGCCTCATCGACATAGATGCCAAGTTGTTTTAATCGAAGCAGCTTTGAGAACCGCTGATTGGTCATAAGCTCCAACTCGCTGTCAATGTCTTCAATCCCTGCTTCTTCGGCTAATTTCGCCCAAGCTTTGTTAATTGAGAGCGCTTTATACTTACCTGATTCTGCTCCAAATAACGTTTGTACAGCGGTCTTGGTTTTGTGTTCCCGTTTCAGAATGATCTTCTGAGTGTTGGAGATAATGATGTTATAGTTCGAATTCTCTATTGCGTTCAGTGCATCTCCACTTTCATCCAGGAAGTGAAATTTCAGATTGGATTCCAGCCAGCTGAGGTATTCGGCCGGTACAACTTTTGACTTGTCGAAAGTCTGGATCTCCTTTAGCGATTGCAAAACCGTTTTATCGGGTGCAAAGACCAATGCATTGTGACAGTAAAGGGGATTGCGTGGATACTTATTCGCCAATAAGAACTCGTAAAATATCGAGGTGGCCATCAGGACAGTCTTCCCCAAGCCCATCGTAAGGGCAAAGATGTAGTTCGGGTAGTCTTGCCCCATTGATTTGATCAGTGCGAATACGCTTGCAAAAGTTTCTTTAGTTGTTTCATATCCATCCTCTGCAACACCGAAAAGTGTCAGCCCGCCATGAATATCCCGTCCTGCAAATCGCCGGCCTTCGAATATTCCATCGCGATTATACCATTCTTCAAATACCTCCCACAACTTTTTATTCTCGCAAAATTCTTTTAAGAATACATACATCTCCAAAGCCTCAAATTGCGGTTTCCGCAAATAGGCAGAGCTGTTTTCTTTTGAGTTGTTGAAACTGAGAAACTTTTTAGTCAGAGGCTTAAAGGCAGAATACACCCGTTTACGCTCCTGTTCAATAAAATTTTGCAGGTAACTGTAGAATGGGAAATCTATCGTGCGGCTTTGTAATCGTTTGGCCATAATATTTTATTCAACGGTTACTTCTATCGACTCGCTTAGCAGGTCGGTTATCTTTACCCGTATTGTCGCTGCATCGGCAGGAATGGGATAGGACCCTTTCACCAATTCGTTCTTGGCTGGAATATCGACCATGGTCGGAGTGAAGACCGCACCATCGTAGTTGAAGTCAATTTTAATCGAGTCCGTTAGCTCTCGCCAGTCACCTACACTCTCTTTTTGGAGCGACAGTTTTTGCAGTAGATTCATCGGGTAGAAATCACGAACAACCAGCTTGCCACCTTCGATAATCACGTCGGCTTCCGAATCTCGTTTGAATTCCAAATCGGATTTGTCGCGCATGATATCAAGAACTTCTACGTCTATTGAATAGCCCGATTTTCGCATCTCCAATTCGAGAGCCGCTCCCAAGTCCGGTTCGTGTCCCATACATACGAGCGTTATCAGCTCGACGGGTTTGCCCGGAGCTTCATTATTGCGCTTATCGAATATAGCATACGGGAAATTTGTGATCAACTCATTCAAATCGGCCCGTGTGGCAATACGGTTTACAGGCATAATCTTAACCATACGACCATCCTTCTCACCGTCGTACAGATCATTGCCCGGCAGGGGTTGCAGTTCGAGAGCTTTAATCAGCAGGTCTTTAGCTTCTATCGGATTGCGGAACACGTCATAATTATTTACATTGTAAACCTCGAAGCCGGTATAGAGTTGCGTATTGTCTTCAGTTAAATCGAGTTCTTTATCTTTTTCCGCAAGCTCTTTTTGGATCTTTAACAGCCGCTTTACAGTTGTATCTACTGCGCCGAGGTTGATGTCCGCACCAATAAAACGGCGGCCCAGTTTCATTGCTACGGCTTGCGTCGTTCCACTGCCCATAAAGCAGTCAAAAACTAAATCACCTGGATTTGTTGACGCAGATATTAGTTTGTAAAGTAATTCTTCTGGTTTTTGAGTCGGATAATTTGTCCTAACTGACGAGGATTGGTTCTCAATGTCAATGAAAAAATAATCATTAGCACTTTTACCATTCCTTAAATAATCTCGAACAACCCACTCAGGATGTGTTTGTTCGTAAATTGGGTCTACATCTTTAGCACTTTTGATAGGGCTTCCTTTAATATTACGCCCATTCAGTCGATATCGTCCATTTTCATCTTGGAATTTATATTTTTTTATAGTTGTTTCAGATAGAGGCTCCATTACCATTTCATCATCCCAGTTATAAGTGGGATTTGCGTTTTTTTTGTAAAACAAAATATCATCATGAGTTCTTTTCCACGAACTTTTAATTGCACTTCGAGTTTGATACGCCCATACAAGACTGTTTAGGTGATTTGAAGGACCGAATACCTCGTCCATCATGCACCGAAGTAGATGTACCTTATGCCAGTCACAATGAAGATATATCGACCCTGTATCCGACAATAATTCCCGGAGCAAAATAAGCCGTTCGTACATAAACTGCAGATACTCGTCATTACTCCAGATATCCGTGTATTGCTTTTCCTCGAAAACAGTACTGTCATTCTCGACTTTTTTACCGCGAAGCTCGATCGTCTTTTTATAATCTGCCTCTGAATCAAAAGGAGGGTCGATATAAATTAGATCGACTTGTCCACGATAATACTTCAACAGATGACTCATCACCTGCAGGTTGTCACCCCAGAAAATTTTATTAAACCATCCGTCGGTATCCTCTCCAAATGTTTCTTTCAATTGCGCCGGATAGAATTGTGTTGCTTCAAATGGTCGTTTGCCTCTCCAATGCAACATCGGATGTCCTTTTATGGGCTCAAACTTAAAATCCTTTACCGAGTCAATCTTTTGCTCTGCCTTTATGTTGAGTTCGTTCATAGCTTATGGTGTAAGATTTAACAATGCTTATTATTACAATAAAACCGCATATCGCACTCCTTACATTGATTTTCTGTGCGGCGTATCCCCTCCATTGAGAAGTCACGCCTCTCAATTTTGCGTACAACTTGTTCAAACGAATCTATAGTCTCTTCGATGTTATGCGCTCGATAAGGGAATGTGATTCGCGGGTTGCTGTCATCCTCTTTGGGATAATAGAGATGCATTTTGCTGACCTTCGCGCCAGTACGCTGTTCGATCAGATGTGCATAGACTTCCAACTGCCTTCGGTATTGATTAAGCTGTTGTCGCTTTTTTTCATCCCGCGTATTGACATCGGGCTTATCTCCGGATTTGAAGTCTACGAGTTCAACGGTATCATCCTCTCCTTTGACCAAATCAATGGTACCTTTCAAAATATAATCATCCTTAACGAGCGAAACATCAACCTCGGCTTCTTGGATCAGATGCCACTTGTCTGCATTATTATCTCTATAACGAAGGATCTGTTTCAGAATGGCTTGCTGTTGCTCTTCGCGTAAGAAAGAACGCATTTGCTTGACTAATAGCTGATAGTTCAGATTGAACCATTCTGTAATATTCTCGTCCGTCAACCTATTGACCTCGTTGCGTAGTACTGCACGGTGGATATCTTCTATCGTTTGATGCAACAGACTACCGCCAAGAGGACCTCCGGTTCGCACTTCGGCAAACTCTAACTCTTTGTAGAACTTATATTGCAGAGGGCAGCTTTCATAGAACAGAATATGTGATGTGAATGAATATTCATGTTTGATATTCACAGGCTTTACATCTGCCAGCGTCAATCGATTCAAATCGAATTTACTTGTGTCTTTCCAAGACGGAGTCTGATCCCAAATTGTCCGGAAGGGCTTTGAAGGCAGGCTCCCGGCTCCAGTATGTTCGCGTCCCGTCAGAACCAATAGATTCTGGGCCCGTGAGAAGGCCGTGTAATACAGTCGTGCAAAGTCATAATACTTTGTTTGCTCAATGGGCTCATACATAGGCTTCTGGAAATACTCTCTCTGCAAAATCTCACCCAGCTCACTATAATTCTTCCTCGGCACACCGTTCATACTCCCCACAATAGTGATTGGAAATTCCAATCCTTTGGATTGATGGATCGTCATAAATGACACACATCCCGACGGTACGGTCTCATCGAAATCCTCAAATTCTCCAAGTCCCCCGTCGATAACAAACCGCAGATAATCATTGAAAAGTCGATACAAGATCTTATCAATATTTTTTGCCGATAGAACCGTGATATTATACAGATATTCAAACTTACTCAATAGAGTTGTGAGAATACCGATATTATAGGCCGGACGCAAATCGTTTTTATTTGCAGACAGCTCGATGTCAATATACCGGGCAAATAGCGGGAACTGCAACATCTGGTATACAAGTGCGGTGAATGCATAATTGGTATTATGCGCAAGAGATATGTGTACCTTCTGACATGCAATTACCCAGCGGATTAGCCGCTCATTCCTTTGGGGATCTTTCTCAACGGTGGTGCGGAAAAACTCCTGCCAAGATTCATACCGATCTCTCATGGAATTGGTCTCTGAGATTGAGTCTAAAACCGTAGGGAATATAGAGACCAGACATCCCATAATAAGCTTGATCTCCTCGCGTGCAAAGAATAGTTCAGAACGGGGTGAGAAAACACGCACCCCATGCATTTCGAGATAGTCGGCTAATTCGATAACCTTACTGCCTTTGACCGAGCGGAATAAAAATGTGATTTGATTATGATTGGTTACGATTCCTTGGGCTGTCAAAGTATTAATAAAATCGAGTACTTCTGCAAAATAGTCCTCTTCAATGCTGCTGTCCGAAGATAATTTCACAACCGCTGCCGTGGCTGGAAAGGGGCGTTCGCAAGCTACAATAGTTTTATGGAAACGGAATTCTTTCCCGGCATATGACCAGTCCTGGGATTGCATCCATTTATTACAGAAATCTATGATCTGAGGATGTGATCGGTAATTTGTTTGCAAATAGAACGTTTTACACTCTCCCTTGGGGAAGTTATTTGCAAACTCCAAAATGTTACGAATTGTGGCACCTCGAAACCGATATAAGCCTTGGTCGTCATCTCCCACAACGCAAATGTTGTTATGCTTTGACGCCAAGCATAATAGAATCTTTTCTTGGGCGGTATTAGTATCCTGATACTCGTCTATCATAAAGTATCTGATTTTCTCTTGAATACTATCGAGTACCTGTGAATGTTTTTCTAATAATCGTAGTGTCTCACTCTGAATCGTCGAGAAATCAAGTGCATTCTCCTCGCTCAGAATATCCTGATAAAGCAAATAGCAGTCTGCTAAGGCTCTGACAGAAAGGCATTGTGAATCTTTAAGTCTTTGGACGTCCAGCATCTCTTCACTTACGACATTGAGTAAGTTGATTATTGCTTCAGCTTTACGCCAGCGACTGATATTCTTGTCTCCGATTAATTCCGATATACCATCGACATTAAGAAAATCATTGAGATGCCGATAGACGAAAAACGCCTGTTCAAATTGATCGAACAATCTGTAGTTCCGTTTAAGTCGGGTATATTCTTTATGTTCTTCGAGAATACGCAAAAAAATAGAATGCAGGGTCCCTATATACATTTCGCTCAAATTGGCTTTTATATCCAACTCTAACAATCTGTTTGAAATGCGCGTAATAAGTTCCTTGGCCGCTTTGTCTGTAAATGTAGCAACCATAATATTCTCGGGAGATATCCCTTTATTTACGAGCGACACAACTCGCTCGACTAACGTCTTGGTTTTTCCTGAACCCGGACCCGCAATTACCAGTACGGGCCCTTCTGTTTGTTGAAGTACCTTTACTTGATCGGAATTTAATGCAGGTCTAATATTCATGGCCTTATTAATCTATTTGTTAGATTAATAATATCTAATTTTAAAACAATTCTTTGGGATTTATCTTCAAAAATTCATCGTAAGGAATTCCTCCTGTTCCAACAAGTAATACTTTGTCCGGTTGGAATTTCTCTGCAAATACACTCATCCCCTCATTGTCTGCATGAGCTCCGCTTTTCACCTCCAAACCGATAGCTTTACCGCCTTTTTCAAGAACAAAATCTACTTCGAAATTACCTTCACGCCAGTAATACAGATTATATCTGTCAGATATGGAGTGATTCATTAAATGTGCTCCCACAGAAGACTCCACCAGTCGTCCCCATAATTTCGGATTGACTACTGTGTCCTCAAAAGTTTCATCGCTTTGTGAAGTGAGCAGTGCATTATTGTAGACCTGAAACTTAGGACTCGATGATCGCTGTCGGATCACATTTCCTGCATATTTCTCCAAACCACCCAAGAGGCCGCAATCAGACAACAGTTTAAGATAATTTGCCAATGTTGTCGTGTTACCGGCATCTTGTAGCTGGCCAATAACTTTAGTGAAAGAGAGAATCTGACCAGAAAATAAACAACCGAGTTCAAACAATCTCTTTAACAATGCCGGTTTATCCACGCGAGTCAACATCAGAATATCTTTTGAAATGCTTGTTTCGATCAAAGCATCCTTTATATAGTTTTTCCAACGTTCTTCGTCATTAATAAGCGAGGCAGAACCCGGATATCCCCCGAAATAAACATATTGCTCAATCGACCACTGGAACGCGGCCTGCATCTCAGCAAAAGACCAATGACCGAGATAAAACGTTTCGAAACGTCCTGCCAATGACTCTGTGAGTCCTTTCTGAATCAATAATCGGGAAGATCCCAGTAAAATTACTTTGATATTGATATTTTCTCGCGTATCCTTATCCCATTGCAGCTTGACGACCTCACTCCAATTTTCAATCTTCTGAATCTCATCGACCACGAGCAGATATTCCGACACATTTGCTGCCTTCATTCTAAGCCTAGCTGTCTCCCAAACCTGAGTCAACCATGCCGAGTTAGTCGCCGACACGGCATCCGCAGATTCATACACATAAGGTAACGAAAGTTTCTGCAGCAATTGATTTACCATCGTGGTTTTACCCACCTGACGAGGCCCAAGGATTACCTGTATGAACTTTCGTGGTTCTTCAATCCTTGTTTGAATCTCCTTTATATAAGGACGTTCGTACATAACAAATAAATTACTCAATAGCTTGTGTAAATTTACTCAGTATTTTTGTAATTACAAAAACAACAGGTCAATTCCTCTCCTCTAGCCACAAGGTTTCCATAGCTTCTAAAAGGTCGTTGTATTCCCCATTGAAATTCTTGTCCGTTACTTGGACACAAACCTAAACCAAGCAACCTTGTTCTTTTCCATCAGAACAAAGTCACATCTTTTTTGATGTTATCAAAACATAAAAGTTAAAAGTTGGAAAATGAATTTTTATACCGAATCCTTTCAGTCATTCTCTTTTATCGCTAAATAAAAAGTTTCTACTAGCCAAATACAACCAATTACAAGACAAGGAAACATAACCCTCGATAAGAAAATTTATGAAAAGCACATTCAAAGTTTATTTTTACCTGAAGAAGGGCGATCTTCTTACAGGGGGCTATGCTCCTATTATGGGACGCATTACGATCGACGGTGTTTCCAAACAGTTCGCCACTCAATTGAAGATTATTCTTACGCTGACCTTCGGATTGGGACTGACGGTTTTTCCGTTCTTCGGCCAGCGCGTCTTTCTGCTGCTGCGACAATTTGGTACTGCGTTCGAAAAGATATTCCGCCCCCTCGTTTGAGCGCACTCATCTGGATACTTGTTGTTACGGCCTCCCCATTGGAGGAAGTAAACGTGATCGGCCCGACTTCCTTGCCCGCCTCATAATCCGCGAACTCGCTTTGCGTAAGCCGGTAATCTCTCACTTGATGGATTAAATTGGCATATTCTTTTGTCAGGTGGAATATTTCATGGGTAACCGAGTATTTGGAGATATAGCAGGATTCGGTCTCCCCGGTGGAATAATCGACTGTCAGATTCGGTATGTGCCCGAGGTTCCCGGTCGTATTCAGATTGTGAATATCTTCGCCTGTAAATTCATAACCTCGGTATTCTTCCCCTTCCTTTTTATGGCCCGGCGAATGAAATGGAGATCGAATTTGACGCTTCCGTCTTCCTTTCGAAACAGCGACAATTTTGCATCGCCCCTGTCGCGGCCCAGCTCCGACTCTTTGGAGATACGGAACGTTGTTGCCGATTGCTCTCCCTTTAATAGTGTTTCCAAAGCGTTATTGAACTTCAACCCTTCTTTCGTTATACCGAAACGTTCGGCCTGCTCCCAATCGATCTCGCACTCATTGAACCGATGGTCGTTTGTAAATCCTGTTTTGACCGAGATTTTTGCGAACTGTTTCGTTCTGTGACTCCCGGCCGGTTTCAATCTGTTCAGCGGCCGTTTCAGACTTCGTCTCTTCGAAGACTTTATAAAAATCGAACCTCAGCGGATTTTTGAATCCATGCATAAAATTTTTGCTGAAGTTGCTTACGATGTTACCACGCATGTCGATTTTTATAAATTTTCCGAGGTTCTGGCTTTGGGCTTCCTCCGTTGTCAGATTGCCCCCGGCATCGATGCCGGTAACCCCTCTTGCCTTTTTATCCTTCTTGTCATAGGCCATCAGATACCCTGCGTTTTCCTGCGGAACCTGATTCTGCAATGCTTCATTCGTGTCGCTCATAATCGTAAAATTTTAAAGGTTATATCGGACTTTCCGGGGATAAAAATAGAGGAAGACTTATACCTTTGTACTAAAATTCATTGATTATGAGATCGTTGCCATTAATAGTCCTGTATAGTCTGGAATTGTCCGGTCTGCTGTGAGCCCAGCATGGGGATTTTTATACCCGCAACCAGGTTATCGATTCCTTGATGAAGGAAGTTGAATCCCCGCAGCAGATGCAAGTGGTAATCGATTTTCTGCATGCGGAACCCGGGGAACTCGTTGGATATCCGCTGTTGTTTCCGATCGACGGACGTACCTGTTCGTATCGAATCAGCTCCGGATTTGGGACACGATGGCATCCGATATACGGAGGCACACGGCTGCACACAGGGGTGGATATCGCCGTCGCATTGGCAACGCCCGTTTATGCCGCAGGCGATGGGACGGTTATCCGGGCGGGATATAACAGCGGTTACGGTTGAATCGTAAAGATTCGGCACAAAGGCGGGTTTGTTACCCGGTATGCCCATTTGGATAAATTATGGTTATCCGCAGGCGACGACGTCAGCATAGGAGAACATCTGGACAATGTCGGACGCAGTGGATCGGCGACAGGGTATCATCTGCATTTCGAGGTCAGAAAGAATGGCCGGTCATGCCCCCCTGATACTATTCCCTATTTGAATTCTATTATAACACAAAGGATTAAAGGAATTATATCGCTCTGTTTCACAACTCAATTATAGCACTTTCGGACTTTATAATATGCTAAAAAGACTAAATAATTGTTTCTTATATAATTATTATCTAATTTAGTTAAACTTAAATATAAGAATATTTAGAACCGTTTTATAAATTTTTTATTTTAGTATATTTAATTACATTTCAATGGATACGGGGTATTCTATATCGCTTGTTTCTTGTCGCATTGCGTCTCATGCGTATATTGGAAATCCGCGTTGCACTTTTTGTATTATTTTGGAAAGATCGGGCAACGGCATTCCATTGAAATTTTCTTTTATACATGTAAAGAAAGACTGTTTATTCACGGCCTTATAAATTATTTTATGCGGTCGAGGGAACAGTATATAATTAATAGAAAGAAGGGTAATTCAGCTTATGTAAAAGTTATTCGATAGCAGAGGAGGCATTATTCTGCACGGACGGTTTTCAAATCATCCGCGCGAACGTGAAAAGTATCTTAATAGCCTGGATCATAAGATCTGAGAGAGAAGGAATTCTAATCACGCTGTAGTTTTATAAATTACAAAACAGATGCCTATGTTACTCGACAGACTGACCCGTCATTTGATTCTCAACTACCATTTCGCCCCCAATGCGGGATTGCTCAACGGAAAAATGGGCGGCGTGGTATTCTTCGGACAATATGCCAAACATACCGGTAAAGCCTACTTCCGCGAATACGCGGAGGAACTGCTGGATGAGGTGTTCGATATGGTCCACGAAAACATCCCGATCAACTTCGTCGACGGACTGTGCGGCATCGGCTGGGGCGTCGAATACCTGATCCAAAACGCTTTGATGGAAGGCGATTCGGACGACGTGCTGGAGGACATCGATAAAAAGATCATCGAACGGGATCCCCTGCATATCGAAGACCTGTCGCTGCACACGGGCCTGCGGGGAGTCCTGATGTATATTACCGCCCGTTTGAACGCCGTTCGCACCGAAAGCGACTACAGACCATTCCCCGGTGAGTATCTCGTCCGCATTAAAAAGCGCCTCGCACTTATTCCGATGGCCGATTATGAAAATGAACCCGCCCTGAAGGATGCCGTCCTGTTGTTCGGAAAATGCATTATCGGGCAGACCGGCAGTACGCCGGCCGCTCCGACGATAACCGATGAATTCTTCGGCGTTTCTCCCGAGAACTTCAAAAATTTAAATTACAGCCCCATCGGTATCTATCAAGGGCTGACAGGCGTTGCATTCAAAATGATCCGGTCATGAAAAATATCTATATCGTCAATATGACTTCCCGCAGCATCCGCTACGGCATAGGTACCTATATCCGGCAGTTGATCCGGTGCGCGCAGCATGCCGGCATGAAAGTGCATTACGTACTGATATCGGACGAAGTCAAAGAGTTCGAGGTCGTGGGAAAAGACGGTGTGCGTCATCTGAATATTCCGTTATCCTCCTACGGAAACGGTTATTCGTTGAATGCGCTTATCAAAATCGAGGAAAGCATCGCTTACCTGCTCAAGGAGTTTATCGACGATGACGACGAGAATATTTTCCATTTCAATATTATGCGTCAGGAGGCTCTGATCAGCCGGATGAAGAAACAATATAAAGGAAAATTCGTACTGACCGTCCATTATACCGAGTGGAGTTTCGAGCTTTTGGGCGACCGGAAAAAGCTGAAACAAATCCTGAATAAACGGTTGGACCGGATGGATTTCAGGGAGAATTATGTCTCGAACAGCTTCCGAAGAGACAAAAAAGTGCTGAACGAACACGCCGACCGGGTCGTCGCCATCGCGCAGCATTCATACGACGACATCGTCGGAATATACGGCACCGATCCGGGGAAAGTCACGCTTATCAACAACGCTCTGCCCGACAAATACAGGCATTTGTCGGCACAACAGCGCGACGCATTGCGGGCCCGGTACAACCTGTCACCCGATGAGAACGTCATCATCTTTGCCGGACGCCTGGACGAAGTGAAAGGCATCGCCATTCTGATCCGCGCTTTCCGGATCCTGCTGGGGCGGTATCCGAATTCCCGGCTGATCGTGGCCGGAGAAGGCGAATTCAAAGAATTGCTTGCCCATGCTTTCGGCGATTGGGGCAAAGTGATGTTTACCGGTTATATCGGCCAGCGGACGTTAAACGATCTGTATTCGGTCGCCGATATCGGCGTGGTTCCTTCCCTGCATGAAGAGTTCGGTTATGTGGCCATCGAAATGATGATGCACCGACTTCCCGTAATCGTAAATGCCACGACCGGACTGGCTGAGATCGTCGATCACGAAATAAACGGCCTGCACGTATTTCTGAAAAGAGGAAAGCACAATCTGCGGTATTCGGCCGGAGAACTTGCCGGAGGCATAATAAGATTGCTGTCCAACCCGGATTTGCGTCTCGAATTAGGCCGCAATGCCCGTAAAAAATTTCTATCCCGGTACTCGATCCGGCATTTCGACGAGAAGATGAAATCTTTATATCAAACTTTATAAAATAAAATAGACTATGATGAGCCCGAGAGAAGCTAAAGTCCATGAAATCGCCCGGATACTGGCGGACAGAATGGAAATTCCCGATATTAAAAATTCGGGAATCGGATTGTACACCGGTAAATTCGGCATCCTGCTGTTCCTCGCCCACTATGCGAAACGATTTCCCGAGGAAGCTTTCCAGCCGACGCTGAATCGTTGCCTGGAGGAGTGCTGCGACGATCTTTGCAACGACGTAATATACGCCTATACGTTTTGCTCCGGATTGGCCGGGGCGTTGAGTTCCATCCGGCTGATGGATAGACTGTCGTTGATCGATCTGGACATTTCCGAAGTGGAAGCGCAATACCGTGCTCCCATGCTTCGGCAAATGATGCGGTTTTTCGATCATCGGCCCGGTAATTTCGACTTTATGCACGGGGCGATGGGGATCGCGTTGCATTTTAAAAACGATCCCGAGTTTATCGAAAACGCGGTAAAATGGCTGGGAGAGAATGCGAACCGGGACGACGGGTTTACCAAATGGAAATCCGTATTGAGCGACAAAGGCCAAATCGGTTATAACATCGCGCTGTCTCACGGCATGTCGGGCATCGTGCTTGTCCTGAGCCGTCTGTATGGCGCCGGAGTATTCCGGCAGGAAATCGAGGAACTGGTTACAACCACCGTAGGATACATTCTTTCTCAGGAAATAGACCGGTCGAAGTACGGCTGCTGTTTCCCTTCGCAATCGTTGGAAAACGGGGACGAAATTCATAAAAGCCGCTTAGGGTGGTGTTACGGGGATCTGGGAGTCGCCGTTGCCCTGTGGCAGGCAGGGAAGGCATTCGGCCGACCGGACTGGAAGGACAAGGCGACGGATGTCATGCTGTTTACGACCGGGCGGCGGGATATGAAAGACAACAGCATAGCCGATGCGGGCCTCTGTCACGGCAGCGCGGGAGTGGCCATGATGTTCAAATACATGTACGACGAAACCGGCGACGAACGATTTGCCGAAACCTCGAACTACTGGGCCGACGCCACGCTCACGCTTGCGACGCATGAGGACGGGCCGGCCGGTTACAAACGGTATACGCTGGAAACGACGCCGCCCTGGAAAGATTCCTATACGATGCTCGAGGGAATCGCGGGCATCGGCCTGATCCTGCTATCGACGCTCGATATGGAGCGGAAAAGCGAGTGGACGGACTTATTTTTATTATAAACAACCGGAGAAACCCGAAAATCCGTAAAAAGGACAAGGAAAACAATTTAGATTTTAATCAGTATTTTATTATGAAAAAGATGGTTTTATACATTTTGTTGATGTTGGGAAGTTCGCCTTTTCTGAAAGGCGAAAACGGCCCTATGTCTCAAAATGAACAGCAAGACCGTATTTTTTCTTTTTTCTCGGATATCGAGTCCCGTCATGAGGAGAAACTATGGCTTCATCTCGACAAACCGTATTACGCAGCCGGGGATACGATCTGGTTCCGGGCCTACTTGAGCGATGCCGCTGCGCTCCGTCCCGATACGTTATCCAACTTTATCTATGTCGATTTGTTCGACCGCAGGAACAAACTGATCTCATCCAAAAAGATCAGACGCGATTCCGTCGGATTCGCCAACAATCTTTATATATCCGATACGCTGTCGGCCGGAGAATATACCCTGCAAGCCTACACCGGCTGGATGCTTAATTTCGATCCGTCCTGTTTCTTTCAGAAAAACATCCTGATCGGCAGGACGGCATCCGACATCCGCACCGATATCACATACACCGATAAGGATATGATGGTTATCCGTTTCTCCGACAAATCAGGTTCTCCGCTTTTCGGCAACGAGGCTTCCTATGAACTCTTCGACCGCAATGGCAAACAACTTTCTTCCGGACAGCAACCCACATCTCCTTCCGGGGCTTTATTTATTGCTCTTCCGACCGACTCCACCCTAAACGGCGCTTATGCCGAAACCCGGCTGAAACTGGGAAACGGCACCCTATACAAACGCACGTTCTTTCCAGAACCCCAAACGGCCTCGTTCGACATTCAATTTCTGCCCGAAGGCGGAAACCTTGTACCCGGAACACCGCAGATCGTCGCCTTTAAAGCTGTACAGTCGAACGGATATCCAGCCGAAGTCCGCGGAGCTATATTGAACTCTGCCGGGGACACCGCAGCCCGCTTTAGCAGCGAACATGACGGCATGGGGACATTCCTGCTGACCCCGCAGCAAGGAGAGAACTACCGTGCGGTATCTTTTTGCGATACGCTTTCCATGTCTACCCTACTTCCTGCCGTACGAAACGATGCCTGTGCACTGACCGTTACCCAAAGCGAAAACAATCTGCGTTACCGGATTCTGGGAACGGTTCCCGAAGGGAGCGTGCTCATAGCCCATACACGCGGGCTTTGTCATTTTGTCCATTCGGTACCCCCGAACAATCCCGAAGGGCTGATTAAAACAGATTCGCTGCCCGAAGGAATCTTACATTTACTGCTGGCCGATTCGTTCGGTATTCCTAAAACAGAACGATTGGTTTACCTGTCCCGTCCTCAAGAACAGTGGCAGGTAACACAAGATAAACCGTCCTACGGGAAACGGGAGAAAGTCCGGATCGACATTACCGTGGGAAAAGGCGGACAGCCTCTCGAAGGAACTTTCTCGGTCAGCGTAACCGATGCCAATACCGTCAAAACGGATTCCCTCTCGGAAAACATCCGTACTAATTTGCTGCTGACTTCCAATCTGAAAGGCTATATCCATAATCCGGGCTATTATTTTCTGGACGACTCCCCTGCACGGCGGCATTATCTCGATCTGGTTATGATGACTCACGGTTGGCGGAGGTTCAAAACGGATGACCTGTTCCATCCGGAACCGTTCACGCCGAAACATTATATCGAACGTGGACAGTATATTTCCGGATATGTCTCTACTGCCGGAGGGAAAGTTGCAAAGCAAGCGTCGGTTACCGCTTTTGCATTCAATAAGGACAACGTGGTCGGCAGTACGGTAACTGACAGCATGGGACGGTTCCTTATCGAAGGATTGGATTTTCAGGATAGCACCGTGTTTTTTATCTCTTCGAAAAACAAACGAGGCGGAAGGATTCCATGTGAGGTTAAAGCCGACAAGCTTTATTCGGGATTGAAGTTCAAACCCTTGCATCCGTTTTTTACAGAAGACTCGCTCCGGAGTCGCAGCGACGATTTGCAGCGTTACCTGGCTTCGTTCCCGAAACCCAATAACGACGGTCTTGGGGAATACGAACTTGAAGAAGTAACCGTGACAGCAAAAGATCCGAACCGTCCTGCAGTTGCCATTCACAAGAAAATAATTGACGATACTGCTCGCATCGCAAAATTCGGGTCTATGTCTTTGGAGCATTATATAAAATCTTTACCCGGAGTTGTGAACAATGGCGATTGGATTAGCTTGAGATCGCCATCCGGTTTTTCTTATCCGGCCCAAATAAGAATCGACAACGAGATTATTTATGGCATGGCCCAGTTGTACCGTTTTTTTGCAAAAGAGGTTGATTATTTCAAATTGGAGGTTCCCTCTATTATGAACCCGCCGCTAACGCCGAGAACTATTTTTTTTGATGACTATCCCTGCCGACTTTATATTTTCTTGAGAGAAGATGTTAACGGCATCCGAAATTTTGTCGTTTATAGGACAAATGGATATGCCAAGCATACCGAGTTTTACCATCCTGTTTACGACACTCCGGAGCGACTGGCGAATAAAACCCCGGATCGCAGGACGACACTCTATTGGGAGCCCTACCTACGGATCGGGGACGACGGCAAGGGTACGATCGAGTTTTACACCAACGATAAAGATAAGTCTCGTTTGGAGGTCGTAATCGAGGGTATTGCAACGGACGGATCGGTATGCAGAACGCTACAAAGATTGGAGTGATTCAGAAATAGGAAATTTGATCGGATAGGATGTCTATTTCATTTGTTATAAACGGATTGTAAAGAAATTAAGGATTATGAAACAGGGCGCCTTTTGTGTAATGTTACTGCTGCTGGGTATTACGGCAGGATTCGGTGGGGTACGCCCTTCCGTATCCGACGGCTCTGAGCCGGACACGGTATCCTCTCCGGAACTCGACAGCCTCGCTTCTTTCTTCGCCGGGGTCCAGTCCCGTCATCCCGAGAAGCTCTACCTTCATCTGAACCAGCCCTACTACGG
>OGXO01000550.1_pt1 | contig 21497 bp, 16 predicted proteins | sample 1576321 | NCBI WGS metagenome assembly OGXO01 (sample SAMEA3541568, study PRJEB24748) | human gut metagenome | biome: human gut; feature: human-associated habitat; material: faeces | place: China | collected 2012 | reverse complement strand
ATCGTCCAGATATCCCCCCGGCACGTCATATCCGGCGGGCGGGTTGGTAACGTATTTCCCCACATAGGCCGACTCCGGGAACAGGTCAGGCCGGTTTCCCAGGGTGGACATATAGAGGGAGTACCGGGACATCTGCTCCTCGTTCATCATTTCCAGGGGCAGATGGGACAGGTTGCGGTTTTCCAGCGTGACATAACAGATATAGTAATTGTAGGGCACCTCTACCGTATAGGAGTTGCCCTCGCTGTCCGTTCGGCTTTCCGTCCGATAGCGCACCTCAACCACCACATCTTCGGTGAGAATGTACTGGCGGTCAAAGAGGTTTTCCAGCGTCCCCTGCACCTGATCCAGCATCCATGCCCCCTCATGGAGCACAGACAGGATAGAGATCAGCACATAGGGATCGTGCTCAATGCTGTCCAAGTCGAAGTGGTACTCGTCATAGTCGTGGGTGCTTTCGTAGCTGTCCAGGTAATCCTGGAGCTCCGCCTCCATACCGCAGTAGGCCGCCTCCGCCGCCAGCATTTCCTCGTCCTGGGATGGGTAGGTAGTCGCGCCCACCGCGCCCGCCCCGGCGTTGCCAAGCGTCACCAGGGAGGACGAACAGGACTGCATCATAAAGAGCAGGAGCACACAGGCCAGAGCCAGCAGCACCCCCACGGGATGCCGCTTCACAAAGCCCGCGATCTTCGCCCCGGCCTTTTCCGTGGCGGCGGCTGTCTTTTTCGCCGCGCCTGCCGCCCCGGTCTTGACCGCCTCCCGCGCCCGCTTCTGGTACTGCTTTTTCAAGCGGTGCTTGCGCCACATCCGGGAAACGGGGTTGCCGGACATTTCCGGGTTCTCCTGGGCGGCCATGCGGAAGTGATAGTCCGCCGTGGCTTTGACATATTTGGACTCGGCCCGCTGGACGGCCTTTGCCGGGTGTTCCCGGACTTTCCGCTTCACAAACCGGGAGCCATGCCGCAGCAAAGTCAAGAGGAAACGGCGTATCTCATCCTGAAAAAGAACAATCAACGCGATCACACCCACATTCATCAATGTGTCGAAAATAGAGCCCAACAATTTCATTTCCAGCACTTGCGTCACCACCAGCCAGATCAGGATAAAAACCAGAATTCCGGTGAACACCTTGATAGAACCGGAAGCTTTCATCAATTTGTAGGTATAGTACAAAACAAAAGCTACCAGCAGAATATCAATAAAATCTTTTATGCCAAACTCAAAAAACATGCCCCCTCCTCTTATTTGTCATATCCACTCTCTATTTTTAATTTCTCTGTGATCCGGACAGCTTCCACCGCTTCACGCACATCATGCACCCGCAGGATATGCGCTCCTTTCATTAACGCAACAGTGTCCAATACGGTTGTCCCGTTCAATGAATCTTGCGGGGTTCCTCCCAACAATTTATAAATCATTGATTTTCGTGAAACTCCCACTAAAACAGGAAGTTCGAAGATATGAAACTCTTCCAGATGTGCCAATAGTTCATAATTATGTTCCAGTGTCTTTCCGAATCCGAATCCCGGATCGAGAATGATATCTTTCACTCCCAAGTCGCGAAGTTGCTGCACTTTACGGGCGAAATACAGGAAAACATCTTTTATCAGATTATCATAAGACGGTTCTTTCTGCATATTTTGGGGAGTTCCCTGCATGTGCATCATTATATAAGGTACTCCCAAGTCGGCTACTGTCTGAAACATCCGGTGATCCATTTCACCGGCAGCTATGTCATTAATAATAGCCACTCCATATTCTTTCACACATTCTTCCGCCACATCAGCCCGGAAAGTATCAACGGAAATAATGGCTTCGGGATGATTACGATTCAGGATCTCCAAACCGGTGCGCAGTCTTCGCATCTCTTCTTCAGCAGAAATATGTTCGGCATTCGGTCGTGAAGAATAGGCTCCTATATCAATTATTGAAGCACCTTCATCAAGTATCTGCCGGGCCCGGGCAGCAATGTCTTCTTCAGTCTGCATCCGGCTGCCGGAATAAAAAGAATCGGGAGTAACATTTAAAATTCCCATCACCTGCGGAGTAGCAAGATCGAGCAACCGCCCTTTTACATTTATATAAATAGGAGATATAGGTTTCATCATTGACAACATTCCTTTTAGATCGCCTACAAATGTAGATAAAAAAAGCAAGTATTCGTACTAAAAAGAAGAAATAAACGTATATTTGCAAACTATAGAAGAACCCGAAAAATTCATACCATGAGCCGATTAACCCTATTTCGCGTAGGATTTCTTTTCCTCATTTTGTTCTTTACCACTACTGCTAAAGCTCAAAAAGAGGCTGAAACTTTCAATGTTGACTCTACTCTCTATGAATATTATCAACGTTGTCAAGAATACTTGTTAGAGCCTGTTGTACTTAATATGTCCGACACTTTATTCCGAATGGCCGGCGAACGGCAGGACGAACGAATGCAGGCAGTAGCCATAGCTACTCAACTGGATTATTATTATTTCCAGGGAACCAATGAAGACAGCGTAATCCACTATACCAACAAAGTAAAAGAATTCGCCAAGGCCACTCATCAGCCTAAATACTATTACTTCGCATGGGCGAACAGATTAATCACCTATTACCTAAAAACAAGCAGAACAAACATAGCACTTTATGAAGTGCAAAACATGTTAAAAGAAGCTCAAGAAGAGGATGATAAGACCGGCCTCTCCCGTTGCTATAACATCATGTCGCAAATCTACACCATCAAAAGATTCGATTCGATGGCGTTCGAGTGGCGATTGAAAGAAATCGAGCTGACTGAAAAATACAAGATCGAAAACTACAACATCTCCCAGACTTATGCCCAGATAGCCAACTATTACATCAACCAGAAAAAGCAAAAAGAAGCATTGGCTGCTGTGGAAAAAGCCATTGCAACTGCCAATTCCTCTACGCAACAAATATCTGCCAAGTTGGAATTCGTAAACTACTACAGCAAGTTCGGCGACTTTCAAGCTGCCGAAAAATTACTGAAGGAGTGTCAGGCAGCATTTGAACAGGACAAAAGACTGGAGTCTATCAAAAAGAGACTGTATAATATAGAATGTTTATACTACCAGCAGACCAAACAATATCAGAAAGCGCTGGAAGCCGCAAAGATGCAGGAAAAAGAAGAACGTCGTTTAAGCGAAAGCATACTTAGCAGCAGCCATTATCGCACACAAGGAGAAATCTACCAAAAGATGGGGAATATGAACCTGGCGGTCAAATATCTGCAAATGTACATCAACACGGATGACTCTTTGAAAATAGCCAATGAGCAAGTGGCCAGCAGCGAATTCGCCACCTTATTAAATGTAGAAAAACTCAATGCCGAAAAGAAAGAACTCATGCTTCAGGCACAAGAGAAGGAGTTGCATAATAAAACAACCTTGATTATTTCATTGATTATTTTATTAGGTATCTTATTCATATTCCTTTATAGAGAAAACTTCCTGAAACGCAAACTGAAAGTTTCGGAAGCCGAACTTAAAACAAGGAATGAAGAGCTTATGGTATCGAGGGAAGAATTGCGTAAAGCCAAAGATATAGCGGAGGCAAGCAGCCGGATGAAAACAACATTTATCCAGAGCATGACGCACGAAATCCGCACACCGCTCAACTCTATCGTAGGCTTCTCGCAGGTATTAAGCGATCATTACAGCAATAGTCCGGAAACACAGGAGTTTGTCAATATCATCAAAAGCAACAGTAACGACTTGCTTCGACTGGTGACTGATGTGCTCACGCTGTCCGAACTGGATCAATACGAACAACTGCCCACTGACCCCGAAACAGACCTTCATGCGATCTGTCAACTTGCATCTGAAGTTGCCAAAGATAACACGCAGAAAGATGTAGAAGTTTTATTCGAACCTGAAAGAGAAAGCCTGCTCATACGCAGTAATTCGGAACGTATATCACAAGTATTGAACAACCTGGCACATAATGCCGCTAAATTTACGACTCATGGCAGTATTCGCATCGCTTATTCCGTATTGGAAGCTGAAAAGAAAATTGAAATCAGTGTGACCGATACAGGAACAGGCATCCCGAAAGACCAACAGGAAGCAGTATTTGAACGTTTCTACAAAATGAATTCTTTCACGCAGGGCACCGGGCTCGGACTTCCAATATGCCGGAGTATTGCCGAAAAGTTAGGAGGTAGTCTCCGAATCGACACTTCTTATACAGAAGGATGCCGGATGATCCTGACTCTTCCTTTGATATACGCCTAAGCAAAAAACTGTCCGAACTCCCATCAAATCCGAAAGAATAGCCTATCTTTGCAACGTTTTAAATAAAAGATCAGGTTATGAAACTTTCTGCTCTTTACCAGATTTTTCTGGATTGCCAATCAGTAACTACTGATAGCCGGAACTGCCCGGACGGTTCTTTGTTTATCGCCTTGAAAGGTGAGTCGTTCAACGGTAATGCATTTGCCAAATTAGCGCTGGACTCCGGATGCGCGTTTGCCATTATCGATGAAATACAGTATGCCATAGAAGGCGACCAACGATATATACTTGTAGACGACTGCCTGCAAACCATGCAGCAGCTTGCCAACTATCATCGCCGCCAACTCGGAACGCGAGTGATCGGCATTACGGGCACTAATGGGAAGACAACCACCAAAGAGTTAATTTCCAGCGTTCTCTGCCAAGCCCACAATGTACTCTATACTTTAGGTAATCTCAACAACCACATCGGCGTACCGACTACCCTGCTACGGTTAAAACCGGAACATGACCTTGCCGTCATTGAGATGGGCGCCAACCATCCGGGGGAAATCAAGTTTCTTTGCGAAATAGCCGAACCGGATTATGGTATTATCACTAACGTAGGCAAAGCTCATCTGGAGGGATTCGGTTCTTTCGAAGGAGTTATCAAGACCAAAGGAGAGCTTTATGATTTCCTCCGCAAGAAAGATGCCATCACCTTTATCCATCACGATAACCCCTATTTGATGAATATCTCACAGGGACTGAACCTGATTTCTTATGGAACAGAAGATGATCTCTATGTCAATGGCCGGATTACCGGCAATTCGCCTTATCTTGCTTTCGAATGGAAAGCCGGTAAAGACGGTGAAGCCCATCAAGTCTGTACACAATTGATCGGAGAATATAATTTCCCCAATGCCCTGGCTGCAATCACTATCGGACGTTTCTTCGGAGTGGAAACAAAGAAGATCGATAAAGCTCTGGCAGAGTATACGCCACAGAACAACCGTTCCCAACTTAAAAAGACAGAAAATAACACGCTTATCATCGACGCATATAACGCAAACCCAACCAGCATGATGGCTGCCTTGCAAAACTTCCGGAATATGACAGTTCCCCACAAGATGCTCATATTAGGAGATATGCGCGAACTGGGTGCTGATAGCCCGGCCGAACACCAGAAAATCGTTGACTACATCAAAGAAAGTAATTTTGAGAAAGTATGGCTCGTGGGAGAGCAGTTTGCCGCAAGTGAACATTCTTTTAAAACTTATGCAAATGTGCAGGAAGTTATAAAGGATTTGCAAGAAGATAAACCCAAAGGATATACCATTCTTATTAAAGGTTCCAATGGAATCAAGCTTAGTTCAACGGTAGAATTTCTATAAAGCCGGAATGATAAACTTCAAATGATAAATGATAAACGGTGAATAATGGTTGACTATATCATATCCATTATTCACCGTTTATTATTTGCCATCGTTCACGGCTTATCGTTCACCTTTGTTGTTCATAGGTTGCCTTTTACTATTTATTTATTTTCATCCTCGGCCGTACGACATAATAGGCCACTAAACTAGCCAGAATCGCCCCTGTTGTATTGGCCGCAAAATCCAACCAGTCACCACCCCGGTAAGTAGTACAGTATTCCTGCAACAACTCCACACAACCGCTGAAAAGCACCGGACAAAGGAACGCCCCTACCCACGCATGCCACATCGGAGCATGATCCCTGCGATGTGCACGCAAAAACTCCAGCCACAACATCCCCGACATACCGAAATACATACAAACATGAACCAGTTTGTCTAAATTGGGAATTTCATTCAAATCCGTCTTAGGCGGTTTAAAGAACGACAGATAAATCACTGTCAAAATGATAAAAAGCGAGATAGGATATTTCTTAATATAAGATAGCATATCTAAATAATATTACAATTTTCGTGCAAATATAAGTATCATTTTCTATATTTGCACTTTAACTCGCATATTTTATAACGATTTGTAAGATAAAACAAGATTTATGGCAAAAATTGATAGAGCGAACTTCGGCAGCAAATTAGGGGTCATACTCGCTTCTGCCGGCTCTGCAGTTGGGTTGGGTAATATATGGAGGTTTCCATACGAAACAGGAAATCATGGAGGTGCTGCTTTTATACTGATCTATTTAGGTTGTATCTTTCTCTTGGGATTGCCTATTATGATTGCCGAGTTCCTGATAGGACGCCGATCAAGAGCCAACACTGCAAGAGCGTATCAAACATTAGCTCCGGGAACGCATTGGCGTTGGGTAGGACGCATGGGAGTATTAGCAGGTTTCCTGATACTTAGTTATTATGCAGTAGTAGCAGGGTGGACACTTGAATATATTCTTGAGGCTGCCACCAATGGCTTTGCCGGAAAAAACTCCGGAGAGTTTATCTCTTCTTTCCAACAATTCTCCAGTAGCCCGTGGCGACCGGTCGTATGGTTGGTAGCATTTTTATTGATTACTCATTTCATCATCGTGAAAGGAGTAGAAAAGGGGATTGAAAAGTCTTCTAAGATCATGATGCCTACCTTGTTTATCATTATCCTTATACTGGTAGTTTGTTCGGTCACTCTGCCGGGAGCCGGTGCAGGTATTGAATTCCTGCTCAAACCCGACTTTAGCAAAGTGGACGGAAATGTGTTTTTAAGTGCTATGGGACAGGCTTTCTTTTCTTTGAGTCTGGGTATGGGATGCCTTTGCACCTACGCCTCTTATTTCAGTAAAGAAACCAATCTGACTAAAACAGCTTTCAGTGTAGGAATCATTGATACTTTTGTGGCAATACTAGCCGGATTTATCATCTTCCCGGCAGCCTTTTCGGTTGGCATACAACCGGATTCAGGTCCCAGTCTGATCTTTATCACGCTGCCTAATGTATTCCAACAGGCATTTAGCGGAGTCCCCGTATTAGCATACATATTCTCTGTAATGTTCTACGCATTGTTGGCGATGGCTGCTTTAACTTCTACCATTTCTTTGCACGAAGTAGTAACCGCTTATCTTCACGAGGAGTTTAATCTTTCCCGTGGAAAAGCAGCAAGGTTAGTCACCGGCGGTTGTGTCTTTCTCGGAATATTCTGTTCATTATCATTGGGAGTCATGAAAGGATTCACCGTTTTCGGACTGGGAATGTTCGATCTCTTCGACTTCGTAACAGCTAAAATCATGTTACCGCTTGGCGGACTGTGTATCTCCCTCTTTACCGGATGGTATCTGGATAAAAAGATTGTATGGTCAGAAATTACCAATGACGGCTCGTTAAAGATACCGGTATACAAGCTTATCATCTTTATATTAAAATATATCGCACCAATCGCCATCTCACTGATATTTATCAATGAACTTGGGCTAATCAAGCTATAATGTGGAAAGACTTCCTTTATTATACTAAAACCGAACGACAAGGCATTATCGTCCTTGTCGTTCTTATTTTAGGAGTATATGCAGCTCCTGAACTCTTTGCCTTTTTCACTCGTACCGAAGATACCGACTGCACAGAGAATGAGAAATCCGATCAAGAGTATAATGACTTTGTTGCCTCTCTCCGGGAAACAAAACCTCACAACAGGTTCGGTCATTCTTTTCCATCAACCCCTCAAAGGGAAATCAAGCTTACGATGTTTGATCCGAACACCGCAGACTCCACCACTTTCCTTTCGCTCGGATTACCACCCTGGATGATAAAGAATATCCTGCACTATCGCCATAAACAAGGCAAATTCCGTCATCCGGAGGATTTTCGGAAGATATACGGACTCACAGAAGAACAATACCAGACTCTTCATCCTTATATCCAAATTACAGAAGATTTCAGTTCGAAAGATAAAGATACAATACGGTTATTAACCGTACAAAGCATACAACGGGACACACTTGTGAAATACCAACCGGGAACTGTCGTCAGCCTCAACTCTGCTGATACCACCGAACTTAAAAAGATTCCGGGAGTCGGAAGCACTATTGCCCGGATGATCGTAAATTACCGCGAACGGCTGGGAGGCTTTTGCCGGATAGAGCAGTTACAGGAGATTCATCTAAAAGCAGAAAGGCTCCGCCCGTGGTTTTCTATTGACACCCATCAGATACACCGTATCAATTTAAACAAAGCCGGTATGGAACGAATGATGCGTCATCCATACATAAACTACTATCAAGCGAAGGTCATCATAGAATATCGGAAAAAGAAAGGAATCTTAAAAAGTCTGAAGCAATTATCCCTTTATGAGGAGTTCACTCCTATTGATCTTGAACGGATCGAGCCCTACATTTGTTATAATAAATAAAAAAAGATGCATTCCTATCACACCAGACAAGAATGCATCACACACAAACAAAACAAACACTCTACTATCATCTTCACAGACTTCCGTAGAGAAGCGACTATAAATATATAGCTAAAAGATAGAACACTTGCAAGGCTCTACCTTTTTGGTATACATTTTTAGAAGTTAGGTTCTCTAATTAATATTTTTTAATCATACCATCCACCATATGGACTGTCCGGTCCGTGATTTTGGCAAGTCCCTCGTCATGCGTCACTATGACAAAAGTCTGCCCCAGACGGTCCCTCAAATCGAAGAACAGTTGATGTAAATCTTCTTTATTATGTGTATCCAGACTACCGGATGGTTCGTCTGCCAGAATAACTGCCGGGTCGTTAATCAAAGCCCGCGCTACCGCTACCCGTTGTTTCTCACCTCCCGACAGTTCATTCGGTTTATGAGAAGCCCGGTCAACCAGTCCCATGAAATCCAGAATCTTCGTGGCACGGTCATTTGCCTCTTTGGAAGAAACGCCTGCAATGAGAGCGGGAATCATCACATTTTCTAATGCCGTAAACTCCGGCAACAGTTGATGAAACTGGAAAACAAAACCGATATTCTTATTACGGAATGCAGATAGTTCTTTCTCTTTCATCCGGCTTACTACTGTTCCGTCAATCTGCACCGTACCTGCGTCCGGTTCATCGAGAGTGCCCATGATCTGCAACAAAGTCGTTTTACCGGCACCGCTCGGACCTACGATACTGACAATTTCTCCTTTATTGATTTCCAGATCAATGCCTTTCAACACTTGTAATGAGCCGAAACTCTTCGTTATACCTTCTAGTTTTATCATAATAGCCTTTATAATCGTTTAATGACATATTCAGCCAGATAGCACCCAAACACGGCCGGCATATAACTGACTGTTCCACACGTCGATTTCTTATTCTGTTCATCATCCGTCAGCAACACGGCTTTCGGGTCGGCTTGTTCCGTACTGAACACTACCGGAAGTTTCCGTTTCATTCCCATCTTCTGCAAGCGTTTCCGTACCGCCTTGCTCAAACCGCAATGATACGTCTCCCAAAGATCGGCAAAACGAACCTGGGTGATGTCACTCTTCGCTCCTGCTCCCATACTGGAAACAATCTTTATACGACGTTTCATCGCTTCATAAATCAGAAAGCATTTCGGACTGATTGTATCAATAGCATCTACTATAAAATCATATTGATTGGCATCCAACAGTTCCGGTATATTCTCATCTTTCAGGTAGACGGGCAGAACGGTCAATTCGATATCCGGATTTATATCTTTATAACGGGCAGCCAATACTTCCGCTTTCGCCTTTCCCAATGTGGAATGCATAGCCGGCAACTGACGATTCATATTGGTAGGTTGCACTGTATCAGCATCTACAATCGTCATCCGTCCGACTCCTGCGCGGCAGATCATCTCGGCGGCGTAAGCCCCCACTCCACCCAATCCCACGACCAATACGTGCGCGTTCCGGATGCGTTCCATCTTTTCCTCTCCTAACAGGAGTGCTGTTCTCTGTTGCCAGTCGTATTTTTCCATCAGTTTTTCTTTAACCATTTATAGAACCATTTACCCACTTTCTCATAATGTTGAGACTCATTATGCCCGCGAGGATCAGAGAATGACACAATTTCCTGCGGTTCTCCAAACTGATCGGGATAGATGATAATCAAACTATTATTAGAGAAATATTTTCCCAGTTGCGCCGGCAGACGTTCAAAAGAGGTATCGTAAGAGATAGACCCGCGACGGGCAGAAACAACCACCAGCAAGTGGTCATAATTCACCTGTCCTGTCAATAACAGGAGATCTTCCCATTCTTCCAGGATGGAAAATTCTGTCGGGGTACCTGCATGTCTTTTCTTCACCAGTTGCTGAAGGCGCATCAATGTACGCTCATTGGCAAAGAAATGCACCCGACAGCCGAGGATGCTTCCCATACGGCAGAAATGTTCCACCCACTTTGAGAAACCCGATTCATATTCAGCCTTTGGCGGAACAGCAATATTAATTCGACGCAGGGTGTTAACCGGCATCAGGAATTTGGCAATCATCACTTCACGATGCGTACCTTTCAATAGACTTTCAGCCAGATGTCCGAAGAAAGAGTCGACAATATTGGCCTTCCGGTGCAGACCGATCACAATATCCGTAGCTTCATATTCTTTAATCGTATGGATAATCCCCGAAGCAATATTCAAATCATAACGGCTCACCATCGTGACAGGCACATCGGCGGCAGCAGCAATCATGGCAGCCTTCTCCAAATTCCGTTTACCCTGCTGCTCTTTCTTCTCCGAACTGTTATTATCATTAATCACATTCAATGCAACCAATGCATTCTTCTGCTTGGCATCCTTTATCACCAAAGCCAGATTAACCAAATCTTCAATCGTCTCCGGATTAGCGACCGGAATCAGGATCTGCTCCTTATTTATCTGTTTAGCTTCTTCTTCCGCTTGCACATTTTCATCCAGAGCGAAACGGCGGGCCGAACGTTCGGTCACCAAAGAACTGATGACGCAAGTGAAAAGTATCATCACTACCGTGCCGTTCAATACATCATCATTCAACAAGCGTTCTCCATTCTCCATAATGATTTCATGGCCGATCAGTACTGCTGCCAGTGTAGCCGCAGCCTGCGCATTACTCAAGCCAAATATCATGCTCCGCTCATTCGACTGCATCCGGTATATCTTCTGCGTGATCCAGGCAGCCAACCATTTACTAAAGGTCGCCACCACCGTCATTACAATAGCCACCTTCAATGCTTCACCTCCGGTAAACAGGCTCCTTACATCAATAATCATCCCGACACCAATCAGGAAGTAAGGAATAAACAACGCATTTCCCACAAACTCCAGGCGGTTCATCAAAGGAGATACATGAGGAATCAAACGATTCAACACCAAGCCTGCCAGAAAAGCACCTAAAATTCCTTCCATTCCCACGAATTCCATCAATCCTCCTCCGAGGAAGACCATTGCCAGCACAAACACAAACTGCATCACGCTGTCATCATACTTCCGGAAGAACCAACGCCCGATACGGGGAAAGAAGAATACAATCAGGAATCCGAGAAAAGCCACTTTTGCCACAAGAAATACCCAGAACCAACCATCAACAGTGCCTTTAAACATACCACCTATGACGGCAAGAATAATCAAAGCAAGGGTGACGGTGACAGCCGTCCCCCCAATGGTTATATTGACGCTGCGCAAACGCGACAATCCATAACGGCTAATAATAGGATAGGCTATTAAAGTATGAGAAGCGTACATACTTGCCAATAACACCGCCGTGAGAAAGCCATAACCCAGCATACTCATACTACTCCATATTCCCAACGCCATCGGAATCAGAAAGGTGAGCCAGCCGAACACAACACTTTTCGTCCGGTTTTTCTTAAAGTCCTCCATATCCATTTCGAGTCCGGCAAGAAACATGATATAATATAATCCCACTTTGCCGAAGAGTTCGAAACTGCTGTCACGGTCGAGCACATGAAAGCCGTGTTCGCCAATCAATACACCCGCCAGAATCATGCCTATAATATGAGGTATATGAAGACGTCCGAGGATCATCGGAGCAAAGAGAATGATAATCAATACCAAAAAGAATACCCAAGTCGGGTCGGTAATCGGTAAGGTTAAATTAAAATCAAACAGGTTCATAGGCTGTGGCTTTAGGAATTCAATGCAAAGGAACAAAAAAGTTTGCAGAATCACAATGAATGTCCAGACGTATTATTCAGTAGTCAAGTAGTAAGTAGTTAAGTAGTAAATTACTGAATTAACCACTTGCAACTTTCCGTATTATCTTTATACAGGTCCTTCACAGGAATACAACGAGTGTATATATTACCAATCGTATTCTCCGTTGCGTAAAAAAACAAGAAAAAGATAATAATAGAATAACAAGCGGGAAAATATCCCACATCGCTCTTTGACATACTAGAAATGAAAACTATTGCCCTCAAAGCGTTGTTATTCTCTATGAAATTTTGTAACTTTGCAGAAAGTAATCTATGAAAGGAGAATTGCCCTATGAAGACAACTGATGAAATTCTGGAATTGCTACGCCAATTTAAGAGTGTTGCTGGTGAGAAGTACGGTATTGAGCAACTTGCTCTTTTCGGCTCCGCCGCACGGGGCGAACAGCGAGAAGATAGCGATATTGACATCTGTGTGAAGTTGCACAAAACCACCTTCCGCACCTATATGGCTATCAAGGAGGAACTTGAACATCTTTTTCATATTAAGGTAGATTTATTAACCCTGCACGAGAATATGCGTCAGTTGTTCCGGCAAAATATTGAACGCGATGCGATCTATATCTAATGAACAAATAGCGGATATGCTCCGCTTTGTGGAACGTCAGACTGTATTTGTTCTTGAAACTACGGCTGACGTTAAAACTTATCATGACTTCCTCACCAATATGAGCGGCATGGTGCTTTTCAACTCCACCTGCATGTGTCTGCAAACAATCGGTGAAACAATTCGCCAAGTGGATGAACTTACTGCTGGTAACCTTTTTGCTCGTTACCCGTCGACCCCATGGAAGCAAATCATCGGAATGCGTAATATTATCTCGCATGAGTATCTTTCGGTAGATACAGAACTGGTATTTGACATTACCCGCGAAGAACTCGCCCCCTTACTGACTGATCTCCGCCGTGTGCTTGCCGACATCAACAACGCTACATAACACTCCGTCCAACAACCACACTTGATTATACGCGTAAGGTTAAAGAAATCCACCGAAAAACTGAAATATTTCTCTCAAAAGCGATGTTTATATGCTAAATTGTTATAATTTTGCAGCCAAATCTTTTCTATTCGACAGGAAAGAAATTCAATATTCACAATTTAACAAAAGAAAAAGATGAAAGTAGCTATTGTTGGCGTAAGCGGAGCCGTAGGACAAGAATTCCTGCGCGTGCTCGATGAGAGAAACTTCCCGATGGACGAGTTAGTTTTGTTCGGTTCTAAACGTAGTGCCGGAACAACTTACACTTTCCGCGGTAAACAGATCGAGGTGAAACTCTTACAACACAACGATGACTTTAAAGGGGTAGACATTGCTTTCACTTCTGCCGGTGCAGGAACATCCAAGGAATTCGAAAAAATAATCACCAAGTATGGTGCTGTGATGATCGACAACTCCAGCGCATTCCGTATGGATGCCGATGTACCTTTGGTTGTGCCTGAAGTAAATGCCGAAGATGCATTGGAACGTCCGCGTGGCGTTATTGCCAACCCGAATTGTACGACTATCCAGATGGTAGTTGCACTGAAAGCCATCGAAAAGCTTTCTCATATAAAAACCGTGCACGTGTCTACCTATCAAGCAGCAAGTGGTGCGGGTGCTGCTGCTATGGACGAATTGTACGAACAATATCGCCAGGTATTGGCAAACGAGCCTGTGACTGTAGAGAAGTTTGCCTATCAGTTGGCTTTCAACCTGATTCCGCAGATTGACGTATTCACAGAAAACGGTTATACGAAAGAGGAAATGAAAATGTACAATGAAACACGTAAGATCATGCATTCTGACGTAAAGGTTAGTGCAACTTGTGTACGTGTTCCTGCATTACGCGCTCACTCTGAAAGTATCTGGGTAGAAACAGAACGTCCGATTTCCGTAGAGGAAGCTCGTGAAGCATTCGCTAACGGTGAAGGTCTGGTTCTTCAAGACAATCCGGCAGAAAAAGAATACCCGATGCCGCTGTTCCTGGCAGGTAAAGATCCGGTATACGTAGGCCGTATCCGCAAAGACCTGACAAACGAAAACGGATTGACTTTCTGGATTGTAGGTGACCAGATCAAGAAAGGCGCTGCCCTGAATGCTGTTCAGATTGCCGAATATCTGATTAAAGTTAAGAACATCTAGTCTTAAAAAAAGCACATTGATAAGACTCAATAAGTGGCCGACTTGCTGCACGACAATCGTCGCAATACAAGTCGGTCACTTTCTTTATAAATACCTAATTTCTTATATTAGTTTCCTTCCGCACATTTGCAGGGAATAAAAGGAAGTTGTGATCTTTTTTACATAAATAATGTCTTATTTACAAGAAGAAGGTCTATCTTTGTCCCTCATTCAAATATCCAAACCGCAATTGCTTCTGCGCTATACACAAACAAATACGGTAAAACGAAAAACTCAAATTAAAAACCGCATGAAAATTTACCAAACAATCATTCTCTTATGTTTTTTCAGTATGTTGTTCTACAATTGTTCGCTCCCCGCTGATGACGAAGAAAAGGGAGAGTTAGAAGGAGGAGAAGACACTTTCACACCCGAACTTCCCTGGGAAGGAGAGATGGACAAATTCACCATCAATTCTAAAGAAGGAATCCATCTGAATGATCCGCAGGAAGACGCCGGAACAGCATATATCACCATTCCTTCTACCTCTGTAAAAAACACCCGTTGGGAATTTGGAGTTCACCTCACCTTCAACCCCTCCGCCAACAATTATGCACGATTTTATCTGACTTCTTCCTCAAACATTCTTTCCGGCAATTTAAACGGCTATTACATTCAGATTGGAGGAGCAAAAGATAATGTAACTCTTTATCGTCAGAACGGAGAGCAGTCTAAACTACTGGCTCCGGGAAGAGAACTGATGAAAGGCGACTCATCACCGAAACTATATATAAAAGTAGAACGTGACAATAACGGTTACTGGACTTTTTGGACACGGCTTGAATCCGAGAATGAATACGTAAAAGAAAAACAGATAAAAGATACCAATATACAGACTTCCCGCTACTGCGGTATATACTGCATTTACACCAAAACCCGTTGTAAAGGATTCACGTTCCATCACATACAGTTGTCTAATGACGTAGAAACGAACACATCACCCGACGAAACACCCGATAACCCCGATACGGATCTACCGGACAATCCCGACACTCCCGAATTACCGGAAGATGTGAGAGGTATGCTTCTTTTCAACGAAATAATGTATGATAATGCTACTGACGGTGCAGAATATGTAGAAATCTATAATCCGGGTGAAAAGACTATTACCCTGCCAACTCTCTATCTATACAAAATGTATGAAAGTGGCACAGTATACAGTACTACCACTCTTTGTAACGAGAGTGCCTCCACTCCCCTCACCATTTCATCCAAAGGTTATCTTTGCTTCACCAAATACACCAGCAAGATCATTCAAAAACATAAAGTAAATGGAGAAAATCTGATAGAAATATCCAAATTCCCGGCTCTTAATAACGACGGAGGCTATCTGGCACTCTCCTGTAGCGAGCAACCGAAGAAAGGACAAACCTTTGATACTTGCCGTTTTAGAGATGAGATGCACGATTCTGACAACAAAAGGACAACCGGCATTTCGCTTGAAAAGAAATCTCCGGAGTTGTCCTCGCTCAATAAAAACTGGCGTTCGTCCAAACACGCGACCGGAGGCACACCGGGAATAAAAAATAGGTAGGAGTATACATATATATGATAAATTCCCTACTTTTGTAGACAAAGATAAACTAATTCGGATCATTCATCCTCAAACGAATTTAAATAGCAGATATGAGTCCAGCCGTTATATCTATCACTATTGTGGCATACTTTATAATCCTGTTCACTATCTCTTATATAGCAGGACGCAAAGCTGACAATGAAGGATTCTTTGTCGGAAACCGTAAATCGGCATGGTATGTTGTTGCTTTTGCCATGATTGGTTCCACCATTTCGGGAGTTACTTTTGTATCTGTTCCGGGTATGGTACAGGCAAGTAGCTTTTCTTACCTGCAAATGGTGCTGGGATTCATAGTAGGACAAATTATCATTGCGTTTGTACTCGTTCCTCTCTTTTATCGTATGAACCTGGTTTCCATATATGAATATCTGGAGAACAGGTTCGGAAGTTCTTCCTACAAGACGGGAGCCTGGTTCTTTTTTATTTCAAAGATGCTAGGGGCAGCCGTCCGACTCTTTCTCGTATGCCTGACATTGCAGTTTCTTATCTTCGATCCTTTCCATCTTCCTTTCCTGTTGAATGTCATACTTACCGTATTTATAGTATGGCTCTATACTTTCCGGGGCGGAGTGAAATCATTGATATGGACGGATGTATTGAAAACATTCTGCCTGGTAGTCTCTGTGGTACTATGTATCTATTATATAGCCTCCAACTTGCACCTCAACTTTAGCGGCCTGATTACTACCATATCAGATAGTGACTTCTCCAAAACATTCTTCTTCGACGATGTGAATGACAAACGCTATTTCTTCAAGCAATTCCTGGCAGGAGTGTTCACTGTCATTGCCATGAACGGGCTCGACCAGGATATGATGCAGCGCAATCTTAGCTGCAAGAACTTCCGGGACTCACAGAAGAATATGATTACCAGTGGAATCTCACAGTTCTTTGTCATTCTGCTTTTTCTGATGCTGGGAGTACTATTATATACGTTTACAGCACAACAAGGCATTGGGAATCCGGAAAAAAGCGACGAGTTGTTTCCGATGATTGCTACCGGAAATTATTTTCCCGGCATAGTCGGAATATTATTCATTATCGGACTGATAGCCTCCGCCTATTCTGCAGCGGGTTCTGCCTTGACGGCACTGACCACTTCCTTTACTGTAGATATTTTACATGCACAGAAAAAAGGAGAGGCGGCACTTAGCCAAATACGCAAACATGTACATATCGGTATGGCAGTTGTGATGGGAGCAGTCATTTTCGTATTCAATCTGCTGAACAACACGAGTGTGATTGATGCGATTTACACATTGGCCAGTTATACGTATGGCCCTATCTTAGGACTGTTCGCTTTCGGCATCTTCACCAAGAAACAAGTTTATGATAAATATATTCCGTTGGTAGCTATCGCTTCTCCTATTCTTTGCTATATCCTGCAAAGAAATTCGGAAGCATGGCTCAACGGTTACCAAATTAGTTACGAGTTGTTGATAATCAATGCCCTGTTCACATTCCTTGGACTCTGTTTGTTCATCAAAAGACAAGACAAAGAAACATCTTACACAACTCATACTACAAAACAAAAAGTAAAATAATGAAAACAACAATCAACTGTTTTCTTCCTTTCAGCCGGTTGGAAGAAACTGTGCAAACAGTTAAGGAGTTACGTGCATCGACGCTGGTAGACAAAATTTATTTATTGGCATCGCCAATTACCAATGTCTGTATTCCCGGATGCGAACTCATCTCTGTAGAGAAAATGCAGTCTACACAAGCGATGCGAGCTATTGCAGAACATTCTGATAAAACATATACCTTGCTCTATACCAAACACACTGCACTAAAAATAGGCATGTTCGCTCTTGAAAGAATGGTTCAAGTAATGGAAATGACCCAAGCTGGCATGGTATATGCAGACCATTACCAACAGATAGACGGTGTGCAAAAAACAGCTCCGGTCATTGATTACCAACCCGGTAGCCTGCGTGACGACTTCAATTTCGGATCGGTTCTACTGTTCAATGCCAACGCATTCAAGGAAGTTATAGAAAATACAGAAGAGGAATATCAATATGCAGGCTTGTATGATTTGAGACTCAAAATATCCCAAAAGAGCAAACTGGTACACATCAACGAATATCTATATACCGAAGTAGAAAGTGACAAGCGGAAAAGCGGTGAGAAGCAGTTCGATTATGTAGACCCTAAAAACCGTCAGGTACAGATCGAAATGGAACAGGCATGCACCAACCATTTGAAGGAAATTGGCGGATATCTTTATCCTATCTTCCGTCCCGTAGACTTTTCTTCTCACACTTTTGAATATGAAGCTTCTGTCATTATACCTGTACGCAACCGTATTCGCACAGTCAAAGATGCCGTACGCTCGGCACTGAACCAGCAAACGACCTTTCCGTTCAATGTCATTGTCATCGACAATCATTCGACAGACGGGACCAGTGAAGTTCTCCATGAACTTAGTTCGGACAAACGACTGATTCACGTCATTCCCGAAAGAGATGACCTCGGTATAGGCGGATGTTGGAACATAGGTATCCATCACGAGAAATGCGGAAAGTTTGCCGTCCAACTTGATAGCGATGACGTGTATAAAGACGAACATAGCCTGCAAATCATCATTGATACTTTCTATAAACAGAAATGTGCAATGGTAATCGGCACTTATATGATGACTAACTTTGATATGCAGGAAATTGCCCCCGGCATCATCGATCATAAGGAATGGACGCCCGACAACGGACGAAATAATGCATTACGTATCAACGGTCTGGGAGCTCCCCGTGCATTCTACACGCCCATTCTTCGGGAAATCAAAGTTCCGAACACAAGCTATGGAGAAGATTATGCCCTTGGATTGAAAATTTCACACGATTATCAGATAGGCAGAATATACGACGTGATTTACCTTTGTCGCCGTTGGGAAGGCAACTCGGATGCTGCACTGCCTGTTGAGAAAATCAACCAGAATAATCTATATAAAGACCGGCTTCGTACGTGGGAATTGGAACAGCGCATCCTGCAACAAAAAACGACATTAGAGAAAATTCAGCAAAGTATCGAACAGTTATTCCAAAAGCAAACTCTTTCTTGGGAACTAGCCAAAGAAAATTACCAAGCACTGGAACAGTATCGGTCACGAACAAAAAAAATATCCAAGTGGTTTGGTAACAATTGTTTAAGTGCGAAACTATTCTTTAATCCGAAACGTATTCTTTCGGCTACCGCACAGACAGATACTGCCTCCATTCACTCACGGCCTTGCTTCCTCTGCCAAACAAACCGACCGCAAGAACAAGAGTTCATCAGTTACAGGAATTATCAGATACTGGTTAATCCCTATCCCATATTTAAACACCACTTTACAATTGTAGATAAGGAACACAAGTCACAATCCATAGCCGGGCGTTTTAAAGATATGATAGAACTCACCGACATTATGGAAGAATACTTCCTTTTGTATAATGGACCGGAATGTGGAGCTTCCGCTCCCGATCATGCCCATTTTCAAGCTTGCAGTAAAGAGGAAAGTATGCAGGGATCATATTACGATCACATAGATTTAATAGATAACAACAAGGTGCAAATTAGTTATGAAGGTTTCCCGTACAGTTTCATCAGGATTCAGGCGAAAAATAAGAAAACAATGTCGAGAACCTTTCATCTGATTTACGACATCTTAGCTGCCAATAATAACGGAAAAGAACCAATGATGAATATTCTTGCCTGGTATGGTTTGGAACGTACCAAAGAGGATTTTAGAGAGCGCTACGAAGAAGAATTTGAATCAGTGGCCGAACACCCTTACAATTGTATTATCTTCTTACGCAGCAAACATCGTCCTGACTGCTATTACGCAAAAGGAGACGAACAAATTCTCATCAGTCCTGCTATTGCTGAAATGAACGGCATATTCCCTATAGTACGTGAAGAGGATATGGAGAAACTGACTCCTGAAAAGGTATATGATATCTATCGGGAAGTATCTATATCCAAAGAAAAACTGCAAAAAATACTAGAACGTATTAAAGCTGTATTATGACTCAACCTCAAATAACAGTTGGTATCCTTTCCGGGAAAGAGATTGAATTCTCTTTCCCGGTGAAATTTAGTTCTTCTGTCGGAACGGAAATTTCCGGGACACAGAAAGTTATTTATCAGGATGGGAAAATTCATTGGCAAGGGAAAGAGTACGACGAATTATCCTTCATTCCTCCACAAAATGCGCATGCTTTCTTTGAACTGAAAGATGTGACCATCGGAATCAACTTCCATTGGGAACGCAAAGAAGTCCAGAAATTCAAAGGGGAATTAAAGATTATCATCGAAGGAGAACAACTAACCGCCATCAATGTGATTTCCATTGAGGAATATCTTACCAGTGTAATTTCATCCGAAATGAGCGCAACAGCTTCTTTAGAACTACTAAAGGCTCACGCCGTCATCTCCCGAAGCTGGCTACTCGAAAAAAATAAAGAATTAAGAATGAAGAATGAAGAATTTAAAAGAACTTTGCAAAAAGACAGCGCAGCCAATTTTTCATTCTTCATTCCTAATTCTTCATTTATTAAGTGGTATGACCATGAAGCACATAGAAATTTCGATGTATGTGCCGATGATCATTGCCAGCGTTATCAGGGAATTACACGAGCCTCAACACCACAAGCCATCGAAGCAGTCTCCACCACGCGGGGGGAAGTGCTGATGTATAAAGGAGCGATTTGTGATGCCCGTTTCTCTAAATGTTGTGGCGGAGCTTTTGAAGAGTTCCAAAATTGTTGGGAAAACGTAAAGCATCCTTATCTAATCAGACAACGGGATAGCAAGACTGAAAAACAACTTCCCGATTTGACCATAGAGGCGGAAGCTGATAAATGGATACGTACCTCACCTGTTGCTTTTTGTAATACGCAGGATAAGAAAATTCTAAGCCAAGTACTAAACAACTACGATCAGGAAACGGCAGACTTCTATCGTTGGAAAGTCAGTTATTCGCAGCAGGAGCTTTCAGAACTGATTCATCAACGTTCAGGGATTGATTTCGGACAAATCATTGATTTAATTCCTGTAGAACGGGGAACATCCGGACGTCTTGTCCGACTAAAGATTGTAGGAACCTTACGGACACTCATCATTGGAAAAGAGTTGGAAATACGCCGTACCTTATCTACTTCTCATCTGTATAGTTCCGCCTTCGTAGTAGACAAGGAATATGAGGAAAAAGGACATAAAGAGGATAAAATCCCTTCACGATTCATCCTTACCGGAGCCGGATGGGGGCATGGAGTAGGACTTTGCCAGATTGGTGCTGCCGTAATGGGAGAGCAAGGTTACAAATATGAAGAAATACTGTCTCACTATTACCCCGGCAGTACGCTCGAGAAACAATATCAATAAAAAAGAACCCGAAAAACATGGATTCCGTATAGTTGCGAATCTCCCGATTGATTTTCACTTCC
>OGXO01000548.1_pt1 | contig 21552 bp, 20 predicted proteins | sample 1576321 | NCBI WGS metagenome assembly OGXO01 (sample SAMEA3541568, study PRJEB24748) | human gut metagenome | biome: human gut; feature: human-associated habitat; material: faeces | place: China | collected 2012 | reverse complement strand
CACACACACACACACACACACACACACACACACACACACACACACACACAGGAGCAGACGCATATAAACAAAGTTCGTGCGCGCGTAATATACCAGATAACAAACCAATTGCAATACATACCCACAAAGAGAATATCTTTTCTTTTTGTGGCTTTTTTATGTTCCTATCCCTCCTTCCGGAGTATGTGAAATCAATCCATAAAGAGACTATGATAAGAAGAATGAAACGAACAGGATTTACCCTCTTGCTCGCATTGCTTGCGTTGACAGGTAAGGCACAGGACAAGGCGGCGGTTGCGGATTCGGCAGAGCCGGACAGCGACCGGGCAACGGCAACAACAGCAACGGCGGATACCGCCTTTGTGTTCCGCTTTGTGCCGCAGAAAGATGTATTCTATGTGCCCTACGCCGACAACCAGACAGAGCTGAACCGCCTTTGCGCCGTGTTGCAAGCCCACATCGACCACCTGCGTGCGGGGCGGATGTACATCTCGGTGAGCAGTTACGCCGCCACGGCTGGTAGCCGGACAACGGCGCAACGGATGGCATATCTGCGTAGCAGCCGGGTAAAATCGGAACTGATACAGCGCGTGGGTGTCACCGAACAGATGTTTGTCACCGACCGCCGCATTGCCGCCCCCTACACCGACAGTCTGCGGGAAGTGGTGGTGGTTGCCTTCCCCGCCGGTGTGGAAAAGATAGAGCGGATTGCCGGGGCGAAAGCCGCCGAGACGGTGCGGAGTTATTACCGCGAGATAGAGGAGCAGCAACAAACCGAAGCACATGCCCGGCTTGCCGCCGAACAACAGCAACAACAGGAACTTGCCGCACGCGAAGCCGCTGCGAGCCGTGAAGCGGAAGCTGCACGCCGGAGGGCTGCCGAAGCGGAGGAACAACGCCGGGCAGATGCCGGACGCCAACGCCTCGAAGCCGAAGAGCAGGCACGCCGGGTAGCCGAAGCCACCGCCAAGCCCTATACCATCGCCCTGCGCGCCAACCTGCTGCGCTGGGCAACGCTCACTCCCGACCTCGGCATCGAATGGCGCATCAGCCGCCACGTGGGCATCCTCGTAAACGGTTCGTGGACTTCGTGGAGCTGGAGCGACAAAGACAGAAGGTATGCCCTCTGGAAAGTATCGCCGGAAGTGCGCTATTATATAGGGATAGAAAGCCGGGGTTACCTCGGCGCCATGTACCACACCGGAGAGTTCAACTACAAGCTCGGCGGCACGGGCAAACAGGGCGACTATCAGGGCGGTGGCATCACGGGCGGTTATACTCTGCCACTGAACAGCCGATTATCGCTGGATTTCCATGCAGGCATCGGCTACACCCGTGCGGAGTATGACAAATACCGGGTGACGGACGGGGTGCGTGTGCGCGGAGAGAGCCAAACAAAAAACTATTGGGGCATCAACCAATTCGGCATCACGCTGGTATGGTCGGTAAATTGAGAGTTGAGACTATACTTTAATGTTGAAAATCAAATAAGGTTTTGAACGAAGTTAATTAAAAATTGAGAAATAGATGAAGAAAAGAGTCATTCATAAAATGATAAGGGGCAACCGAAAAATAAATTTGACCGGCATCTGCAAGCTGCTGATATTTGCAGCCGTATGCCAGTCATTCGGCAGTTGCGTAAAGGACGACCTGCACAACACCCCGCACCCGGACAAGGGCGCGGTGCGGGTAACCACCGACTGGTCGGGACGCTCGTCGGAGGCATCCGTGCCCGGCAGCCATACGCTGCGCATCGGAGAAGAGAGCCAGGAGGTGACGGCGGAAACCAACACCTTCAACGGCCTGCTGGCACCGGGTAGTTACCGGTTGTTGGCGTACAATACGCCCGAAGGTATTTCCGTAACGGGGAATACCGCCACGGTGGACACGAAAGACGACGGCATGCTCACCCCGCAACCGGGGTATCTGTTTTCCGCCGGAAAGGAACTGGACGTGGCGGCTGACGACACGCTGAAAGTAACCCTGCCGATGCAACAGCATATCCGCAGCCTGACACTGACATTGGAACTGGCGGAAGGCGACAAGGAACGCATCGCCGGGACAACCGCCACGCTGACAGGCATCGCGCACAGCCTCGACCTCACGACGGGCACACAGACCGCCGAGCAGACGGGACGGACAGTTGCGCCGGAGTTCAAGTTCAGCACCGTGACGCCCACCCGTGCGGAGGGCAAACCGGCACTTGCCGCCATGCTCCGGCTGATGGGCGTGATAACCGGTGAACGGCAGACGCTCACCCTCACCGTCACCTTGACGGACGGCAGCGTGCAGACCCTCGTGACCGACCTGACCGACCTGCTGAAAGACTTCGGCGGCACGATGGAGGCTTTGCGGCTGGATGCCCTGCTCAACCTGCCCACGGCAGGCAGTATGAACGGTACGATTACCGGCTGGAAGGAAGTGGACAACGGCAATATCACTATCCACTAAAGCGGCGGACAACGATTAGAAAAAGCGAACGATTGAATTAAAAAAACAAGATAAGAAGATGAAAGAGCAAGCATTTATCTGCGCACTGCTGGCAACCGTCCTGTTGCCGGGGTGCAGCGAAGACAGAGAAAACACACCGCAACCCACCGACGGACGGGTTGCCCTCGAAGCCACCAGCGGCATCCGGATGAACACCCGCGCCTACGACAAGACCTGGGAAGCGGGCGATGCCATCGGCATCTATATGCTGAACGGCGATGTGACGGACGGAAACGGGAACCGCAAGTACACCACTGCCGAGAAAACGGAAAACGGCAGCTTCACCGCTGCCGAAGGACAAACCCTTTACTTCCCTGTGGATGGCGCACAGCGCGACTTTGTCGCCTATTACCCCTATCGGGAAACATTGGCGGACGGCAACGTGTACACCGTCGATGTAAGCCATCAGACCCCGCAGAAGGACATCGACCTGATGGGTGCCGCCAAAGTGGAGGGCAAAGACAAGAACGACCCGCATGTGGCGTTTGTCTTTACCCATAAGTTAGTGAAGTTAGACATCACCATCAAGGCGGACGGGACATCATTGACGGATGATAAACTGACGGGCACCACTGTCAGCATCAGCAACCAGCAGACGGCTGCCACCTACAACGTGGTGACGGGCGGCGAAGCGACCGTCACCGCAGGCACACCGGCAGAAATTGCCCTGCATACCGACGGACTGAATGCCGAAGGCATCGTGCTGCCCGCAGCGACTACGGAAAACATGGTGCTGACGTTTACCGTGCCCGGGCTGGGAGGTCAAGCGTTCCACTGGAGCGTGAACAGCGCCGAGAAATCAAAGGCGTTTGAAGCCGGAAGCAAATACCTGTACACCATCACCATCGGTAAAGCCGGTGTGGAAGTCAGTTCCAAAGTGGAGGACTGGACACCGGGCAACGAAGGCGGCGAAACGGGTAACGCTGAATAATCCGATTAAGCGAGGCAGAATCAAGCTTGCTTGAATTATGCCGAACGTGAGGATTATGGAGGATGCGAAGCAGACTCAATAAATATTAACCAAAACGTATGTATTGTATTATAAACAAGAAATTAAAAATGAAAGCGAAATTATTTATGACAATGGCAGCCGCTACGATGATACTGGCAGGTTGCAGCAACGACGAGAATGAACCGGTGGACAACTGGAACGGTGAGATACGCCTTAGCAGCGGGGTGACGACACAGACACGTGCCAATACGCAGGCAACGCAGATACAGGAAGGCGAGGGGGTTTATGTGTGGGCGGACAAGGCTTCTGCTACGCCGGATTATATAAAGGCATGGAAGCTTACGGCAGGCAGCAGTAACGACTTTATTACGGGCACTTCCCAATATTATCCCACCGACGGCAGCAATCTGGATTTCTATGCCCTGCATGGAAACTTCAAAGAGGCTACATTTACGGAAAATACTACCGAATTTCCTACCACAGCTATCGTACATTCGGTAGAAGCCGACCAGTCAAATACGGATATGAAAGCCTATGCCAAGTCCGACCTGCTCTATGCTGTTAAGAAGAACGTAGGTCGTAGCAGCAGTGCGGTGCAGTTGCCCTTCTACCATATACTCTCCAAAGTGGAGGTGGCACTGAAATCGGGTGACGGTAATCCGGATCTGACAGGTGCTACCGTGACGATTGTAGGGACGCAGTTGAAAGCGGACTTCACACCGGGCAAAAACGCAACGATGACCGACCAATCGGCTCGTGCAGCTATGATAGCCATAACCGAAGGCGACAATGATGCTGCCCCGATTACCATCCGCACGGTAACAACAACCGATTTCGACAGTAACACCGAGTATGGTGAAGCGGTTGTCCTTCCGAAGCAGACCATAAGCCAGAATGCCGCATTTATCCAGGTGAAACTTGCCAACGGTGCCGTGTTCAGCTACAAGATTCCCGAAGCCGAAGGTCTGACCCTTGAAAGCGGAAAGAAATACACCTATAAGATTACGGTGAAGCAAAGCGGGTTGACGGTCACTTCGAAGATAGCGGACTGGACATCAGAAGAAAAGATCGGCAATGCCGAAATGGACGAGGCACAGCCATAAGGTGGTACGAAATTCAGCCATCCCGTATAAACGCGTAATGTGCGGAGGATGCAACCTATAGAGGTGGCAACTGGCAGCTTCGCCACTGCCGATGGCACAAGTGATAATAAAAGAAAAAATGATATGATGAACAAATTAAATCTATTCAGACCTTTGGCAGTGGCTGGCCTCCTCTGCCTGCTTGCTGCCTCGTGCAGCGACGTGACGGACGACGCCGCCACCTTGCCCGACGGCACGTGCCCCATGACGTTTATCGCCAGCGTGGACGGGCTGACCGCCACCCGTGCCACCACCGGTGCGGACGGCAAAACCACGTGGCAGGAGAACGACCCCGTAGCCATCAGCATGGACGGCGGCGCGAACCATAAAGAATATAAGATAAGCAATACAACCGACGGTGCGATGATTCCCGATGGCGATGGAAACATCCTCTATTGGAGCAAGCGGCAGGAAACCCTTGCGGCATGGTATCCGGTGAGTTGCACCGTCGGCAGTAACACCGGTAGCGGTGAAGTGAACATCACCGACCAGAATACCAGTTTCGGGACTTTGGAGAATATCCTTCATGCCCCGGCACAGGATTATACATACAGTAGCGGCAATTCCGTTGCCTTTGTCTTCTGCCATGCACTGGCAAAGGTGAAGGTCACGCTAAAGAAAGGCGACGGCATTGAGGACAACGACTTGTCCACTGCTACCGTCACCTTTACGGGTTATACCGCCGGCTCTTTGGGCTACGGCGGCATGACGGGCAGCGGCAGCAACGGTGACATCACCCCGAAAACGGAAACACCCGCCAACGGAGGCGCAGCCACCTACACCGCCCTCGTTATCCCGCAGCAGATGCAAGGCAAGAAGTTCATCAAAGTAACGATCGGTGTAGGTGGTGCCGCCCGCGATTACTACTATACCCCCACAGGCAGCACAGATGCCAACCTCGAAGCCGGGAAACAATATGCCTATACCATCACCGTGAAGAAAACGGGACTGCAAGTAGAGTCGGTTACCGCTTCGTGGGACGATAGCAGCATCACTCCCGGTACCCCAACGGAAGCCACATTCCAAGTACATTTGCCCGGAAGCCACGGACAAACACTAACCGTTGACGGAGCCACGCAAGTAGCATCTTCCGATGTTTATACGATAAACGGGAAGAAAAGCACCTTCTCTATCCGTTATACCATAACGGAAGAAAACAAAGCAAAAGGCTTTCTTATTGCAAAAGGCATAGGAAACGGTAAACGTACTATCAGTGATAATACTTGTACATTTACATACAGCAATATCCGTTCCGACATTTGGTTGAACTATACCCTCTATGCAGAAGTAGGTTATTATTACTATAACGATGGTACCTGCTCTTCCACTTATAGTAGCGGTTCTTCCCCCGCTTGTATCGGCATCGTATTCAAAACCGGTGCGGGCGAAGGCGACAACATTTCAAATTATACCGCGGGCACATTTACTGACAATGTGATTCATGGTTATGTGGTAGCTTTGAAGAATATAGGTGGCGATAGGAAATCATGGGGGAACATCAGCAATGTATCCCTTCATACAGATAATACAAAATTCTATGGTTACAGCAATACAAAAGTAATCAAAGACGCTGCCAGTTACAACGAAACTAATTTCTGGGCTTGTTACCATGCGGTGAATTATGCCCCTGCCGCTCCCGCCAGCGGTACAAGTGGCTGGTATCTTCCTTCGCTGGGAGAATATAATGCGTTGTGGCAGGTTTACGGTGAGATACAGAGCAAACTCACCGCTGCCGGTGGTACGGATATGAAAATAAGCTGGGGCTTCTATTGGACAACTTCCAAGAAAAACAGCAGCGCCGCCGCCTGTGTTGACTTCGGGGCATGGTCTGCTACAGGAGATTTTACAAATGCTATAAAGACAGATAATGCCTATGTCCGTCCTGTCTTAACCTTCTAAAGAATGAACAATATGAAACGATTTCCTCTATATACAGCCAGCGTTGCCCTGCTTCTTTTTTGTGCTTGTAGCAACGATGTCCTTCCGGGCGACGACGGCGACAATACCCCACTTGCCGCCCTCCGTATAGAAGTCAGCGCAAGTGACTTCACCAATGATAATGGTACAAACACCCGTGCCACCGACAACAGTGCCGCCACCACTTTCGAGAGCGGCGACCGTATCGGTATCATCGTGCTGGATAATAGCAACCATGTGCTGTCCGATAATATACCTTATATATACAACGGTGATACATGGAGTTTTGACAATAGCAACGGCGAAGGAAAAACGGCTGTTTATTACGACAATAAAGCCGGAACTCTGACCTACCTTGCCTACTTCCCATACAGTGTGGAAGCAAACGGCGTAACCTCCCTCGACAATTTGAAAGTCAAATTCCCTCCCCAGCCTGACCAGCGTACCAAAGATGCTTACCGTGCCTCCGACCTGCTGGTGTGGAGCAGTGAAACAGGCAGTGCTCCGTTGAAGAAATTGAATATAGAGTTTACCCACGCCTATTCCTCCCTTTCGTTGCCTTCTATTGATATAACGTGTGAAATCACAGGGGTGGAAGGGACAACTACCTATAGTAGTTCTTCTATTGGTGATGTGAATTTTACTATCAACGGCAATCCTTATTTTGCTTATAAAGCTTCTGACGGAAGTTATCGGTTTATTACAGTTTTACCGAGTCTGACTGCCAATGACTGTTATTTTTTTACATACGGAACTAAAACATATAGTAGTACAATGTCTGCAATCTCTTTCGCCGCCAATACCCGTTATACACTGGTTCCAAGTTTGAATCTCGGTCAGTATTCTTTGAATAATGCTAAAATAGGCGATTTCTATTGCAGGAACAATAGTAACGAAGGTTATCTGATTCCCGGTGAGATCGCTTCGCTTACCGTAGAGCAGAAAGCAGCTTGCCTTGGTATCGTGCTGAAAGTCGGTAAAGATGATAGCGGTGATTGGAAAGATGATTGCGATTATAAGCTAAAAGACAGTCAAACCTCCATGTCCGATATTCACGGTTACGTTCTTGCCTTAAACGATGCCAATGGCGGAAACTATTGTCAGTGGGGTTCTTACGGTACAAAAGTAGAGCATGTGGATATGAATAGAGACCAATATACCGGTTTTTATGGTTATAAAAATACGCAGGCAATAAAGGGGAAAGTTGCTGCAGATAAAACTTTGGCTGACGCTTTTCCTGCTACCTATTATACTACTGCGGCTTATGAAGATAGTTATGCCTCTCCTGTCAACAGCAGCGGTTGGTTTTTGCCTTCTGCCGGTCAGTGTTGGTATTGGTTTAAGAATGAGGGTGTTTTATTATCAAGTATGAAAAAAGCCTCTGGAAATGAAAATTATAGCTGGAAAAGTTATTATTGGTCGAGTTCGGAGTACTACAACGATCCGGCGGGCGACGCGTGGTACTTGAGCTTCGGCTACAGCAACGTCAGCAACGGCGGTAAGCTCAACAGCCTTTATGTGCGGGCGTGCTTAGCTTTTTAATCAATTTATCTATTAAAATTATTTATCTATTAAAACGAATACCCGCGAAGCGGGTCGACACTATTTTTTTATGGCTCTGACCGAAGAATTACCTATTTACCGCGCCACGTACCGGCTATTGAATATGCTGATCCGTGCCACGCAAGACTTTCCCCGATTCTATAAATATAGTTTGGGGACAAGGATGGTAGATGTGTGTCTGGATATGTCTATGTTGCTCTATAAAGCGAACAGCAGTTACGAGAAAACGGAACCGCTTCGGGAATTTCTCGGAAAATTCGGTATGTTACAGATGCTGCTCCGGGTGTGTGCCGAACAAAAGGTAATAGATACTAAAAAGGTGACATTGTTTGCCCTTGAAATGGAAAAGATAGGGAAACAAGCCACCGGTTGGAAACAATATAATGAGAAAGGAAGAGTGAACAATGAACAGAATAAAAGATAAAGGCAAGTATAGTTTTTGTGGCGAGAATCCGGTCGGTCAAGGCTTGCCGGAGAGAGCCGGTTTTAAAATGAAAAAGGGTTATCGACAGGAGGGCTTATCCGCCCTCTTGTAAAGACAAAACAGATAACAATAATTGGTCGAGTTCGGAGAACAACAACAATCCGGCGAACAACGCGTGGTACTTGAACTTCAACAACAGCAACGTCAACAACAACAATAAGAACAACAACAATTATGTGCGGGCGTGCTTAGCTTTTACATTAAAACCTATGAAACAGAAACAGACAATGGAAACAAACAGCTTATTCGCTCCCGAAGAAACGGGCGGCATCAGCCTGGAGGAAGTCTTTGAGGCTTACTTCGCCTGCCGTCGCAAGAAACGGGGGACGCATAACGCCCTTGCCTTCGAGGCGGACTATGAGCGGAAGTGCATCCGGTTGTGGCGTGAAATCAACGCCGGAACCTACAAGCCTTCCCGCTCTGTCGCCTTCATTGTATTCAAGCCGGTGCAGCGGGAAGTATTCGCCGCCGACTTCCGCGACCGGGTGGTACACCACCTGATCGCCCGCAAGATAGAGCCGCTGCTGGAAGCGGAATTTATAGACGACAGCTACAGTACCCGGAAAGAGAAAGGGACACTGTACGGCATTCGGCGGGTGGAGGGATTTGTCCGCGAATGTTCGGAGAACTATACAAAAGACTGTTACGTGATGAAGCTCGATGTCCGCTCGTTCTTCATGGATATACACAAGAAGCTGCTTTACGAGCGGATGGAGAAGTTCCTGCGGGAAACCTACCGGGAGAACGACCTGGAGATGCTGCTCTACCTGCTGCGCGAAACCATCTTCAACCGACCGGAGAAGAACTGCATCCGCCGTTGCCCTGCAAGCCACTGGAAAGGGTTGCCACGGGACAAGAGCCTGTTCCATTCGGACGGGATGCACGGGCTGCCCATCGGGAACCTGACGAGCCAGATGTCGGGGAATTTCTTCCTGAGCCCGCTCGACCACCTGATTACGGAGCTGTGGGGCATACCGTTCTACGGGCGGTATGTGGACGACATGGCACTGGTGCATACCAGCAAGGAATACCTGCTGGAGAGGCGTAAGCGCATCCGCGAATGGCTGGCGGCAAACGGGCTGACCCTGCATCCCCGGAAGATGTACCTGCAACATTACAGTAAGGGCATCCCATATATCGGCGGCGTGGTGAAGCCGGGACGGACATACATCAGCAACCGCACGGTGGGGTATTTCCGTGATACATTGGCACGCTATAACCATCTGGCACAAGAGCCTGGATATGTGGAAACGCACGGCGAGCAGTTCGTGGCGTCGGTAAATTCGTACTTAGGACAGATGAAGCACTTTGCCACCTACAACATCCGGAAAAAGCTGTTATTGGAAGGCGGCATCGCCCCGCAATGGTGGAAGGTGATGTATGTGTCGGGACATCTGGAAAAGATTGTGTTGAAAAAGCAATATACCGCACGTGCCCGCCTGCGCCGGGAGATGCGCCGGGAAATCGTAAGTTACCAACTGACAAGGAAAGAAGCCGTATGACGGAACAGGAACTAATCGACAAACAGGAAAAGGGAAACAACGAAACCCTCTATCTGATGAAAGTGGGCATGTTCTTCCATGCCTACGGTGCGGGGGCATTTGCACTGGCACGGCTGATGCACTACCGGGTGAAGCGCAAGGCAAGGAAAGGCGGACGGGAGGTGCTGGTCGCCGGATTCCCGGCGGACAGCCTGCCGACGGTGGCGGAACGCATTGCGGCGGCTGGCGGCAAGGTACTGGCGAAAACGGACACATGGGTGGAGTTTGCGGGGCTGGATGCCACGCAAGACGACACGCTGATAGACGCGGCAGACACGAAGAAAACCGTCCCGGAGAATCCCACCCGTGAATGGGAACGGAAAATAATGGACTACGACTTGTCGTGTGCCACTCCACTGGATGCACTGAACTTTCTGGCAGGCATCCAAAAAGAACTGAAAAACAAATAACACCTTATCCATCTATCTAATTTATGAATGAAACGAAAACCTATCATCACCTGCCCTGCAACGAAACGCCGGACAACTGTAATTTCCTATTGAGAAGTTTCCGGAAAGGGGAAACATTCAGCAATACGGACAAGGGTATGAATTACATCGTATTCTGCCAGAAAGGTGAAGTACGGCTGACAAGCAGCCTGTTCCGCAAAGAAACGCTGCATGGGGGCGATATCCTGTTCCTGCCCCGCATGGCTGACTGCCAGGGAGAGATACTGGAAGATACCCATGCGGTGATCCATACCTTCAACAACACGGTCTGCCGTCCGGAAAACTGCATACTGAACTACCTGTACACGCACAAGAAGAAGGAAGAGGGCGGCAACCCCACCACCTATTGCTGCAAGCTACCGGCACACGAGGCTATCGTGCTATTCATGGAAAGCATCCGCCATTATCTGGCGGACGGCACGGAGGATATACAGTTATGGCACCTGAAACATAAGGAACTGATCCGGCTGTTCAGCCGCTACTATGCAGCGGAAGAGCTGCAAACATTCTTCCACCCGATGACGGGGGAAGAGGTGCCGTTCAAAAGCCTCGTACTGGCACACTACATGAAAGCCAACGACACGCAGGAACTTGCCGACCTATGCGGCTACGGAATAACGACCTTCCGGCGTATCTTCAAGGAGGAGTTCGGGACGGCGGTCTATCAATGGCTGCTGAAGAAACGCTCGGAACATATCCTGTACCGGCTCTCTTTCCCCTATATCCCCTTCCATGACATCATAGAGGAGTTCAACTTCGCCTCGCCCCAGCAATTTTACCGCTTCTGCAAGGCGAACCTCGGCGACAGCCCCACCAACCTGCGGAAAAGACATGCACAAGATTGATTAATTTATGATTATTTTCGGTTACAAGCCGAAACGGGAATATCCGTACCTTTGCAGCCAATTTAAAGCAAAATAGGTATTCACGGATATTTTCATACATGGAGGAATTTAAGACAACACCCTATATACGGCTACTCTCCCAAGGGGATGCCACAAGCGAGGAATTAGAAGAGGCGTTAGGTGATTTTACCCACCGGATTTATGAGTTCTGCATGAAGGAAAAGAATGTGACATTCATCTACTTCTCCCTGCACCACTTGCGGACACTGCTGATTCATATTGAGGACATGAGGACGGAAACGGGCGGCAGACTGTCCGCTAACGGGGGTATCGCATTTGTGGACGCCGCCATCGAATGGGCAAAGGGCGGCACGCAAGGAAACGCGGAAGGAACGGAGGAAGAAGAAGGAGAAGAAACACTACCCCCGATTGTATGGACGGGAAAGGTCATCCATCTGATGGAGTTTATCTACGGCTCGGACACATTGAAGAACTTCAATGACGGCAAGGTCACCATCAAGGAGGTGGCGGCGCACTTCGGCAAGATGTTAGGGATAGAAATCAAAGACCCGTCGGGCTGTTATGTGAACATGAGGGAACGGGTGCAGGAGAGCCGAACCACCTATATAGACAGCATGAGGGATGCTCTACTGGAAAGGATGGACAAGGACGACGAGAAATTGTACAGGAGGAAAAAGTAACTGCTTTTTCCTCCTGCCTGTTTTGAGGGGTTAGTCCTTCTTACCCAATTCCAACAGATGGCAGAGGTCGGGATCGTTCTTGATACGCTCCAATTCATCGGCGACAATCTGCCGGACGTCTTCTTTGATCTGGTTGTAATTAGCCTGCACCATCTCCTGCATGTGATCCACTCCGTTGTCATCCACGAAGTTGGTGATAACGGGGATTTTCTGATAACTCTTCTCTTCCTCGGCTATTCTGGCGGCATCCACCACTATCTCGCAATGGAAAATCTTCTGCTCGATACGCTCGGAGAAGTTGTCGGCAACGGAGCCGACAAACATGCCCTGGGTGAGTCCGCTGATTTTGCTGGGCGGTATCATGCTGTCCATCTGGGTGGAGATGGAGGTGGACTTGTCATTGCGGTTGATGGTCATGCTCTGCCGCTTCTGTAATATCTTGCCGAAACGCTCGGACAGGGTTTTGGCGGTTTCGCCGACAACCTGCCCGGAAAAGAGGTTGCCGACGGTATTGATAATTACTTTCGCCTCCTTATCGGTGTAGTCGCGGATGAGCTGGGAGAAGTCCTGAAAGCCCAAAAGTACGGCGACTTTGTTGCTTCGGGCGGTGGCGATGAGATTATCCAACCCTTTGATGAAAATGGTGGGAAGCTCGTCGATGATGATGGAACTCTTCAACATTCCTTTCTTGTTGACCAACTTAATGATACGGCTGTTGTACAGTCCCAAAGCGGCGCCGTAAATTGCCTGCCGGTTGGGGTTGTTGCCGATGCAAAGGACTTTGGGCGCATCGGGATTGTTGATGTCAAGGGTGAACTCGTCGGCGGACATGACCCAATACAAGGCGGGGGAAATCATACGGGACAAGGGAATTTTGGCGGATGCTATCTGTCCCATGAGTTGGTCGGCGGCTCCGGCGAGCCATGCGTCGAGGAAGGGACTGAGGTAGTTCTCCAATTCAGGATAAGAGGACATGATGGGGAAAATCTGCTCGTAGGGCTTGTTGAGAAACTCGACGGCATGGGGGAAAGTGCAGTACCGCCCGTCCTTGTAGATGCGGAGGAACCAGATGATGGCGGCAAACAGGATGGTGGGCGATTCGACGAAGAAGTCGCCCTGCTTTGCCGCCCATGAACGGTTGAGGTTCAACATGATATTGTACGAACTTTCGTAGGCATCGGAGATGTCGGTCATAAACCGGGCGTTCAGCGGATTGCACCGGTGGCTGCGGCTGGGGTCATCGAAGTTGATGATGTAGAACTGCGGCTTGACCTTGTACCCGTCCTGATGGGTGAGCAGGTGGTTGTAGGCAATGGTGGTGAGGTCGGGAAACTTGAAGTCGTAGATGAACATCGCGAAGCCTTTTTCAATCTGTTGTTTGATGTAGGAATTGACCACCGCGAAGGACTTGCCGCTGCCCGGTGTTCCTAATACGATGCTCGCACGAAAAACGTTGACAACATTGATCCATCCGTCATTCCATTTCTTCTTATAGAAGAAGCGGGTACGGAGATTGACGGAATATTCATTTTCCATGAGCCGGGTTTCCTGCATGAAGCTCTCGTTTTCATTATTGAAAACGTCGTCGAGCAGGTTGTTCTTCAGCAAGCGGCTGATCCAGATGCCTGCCGCCAACAGGCAGAGGTAGCCAACGGTAAGGGTGAGGATATAGAACGTGGTGCGGACGACAAACGACACGGGCAGGTCTAATAACCACCAGTTGAAAAAGAACAGTACAAAGCCCACGGAGAGGGCTATCCAGATATGCACCCATTTTATCTTTTCTTCTTTCACTCCTTTGGTGCCAATGCAGGAAAGGGCAAGGAACACCACACAAAAGAGTTTGGTGTAGAGCGACCAGGTGAACAGCCCGGCGGTGCGATGGAAGTTGAGCAGTATCTTGTCCACTACTCCGATGTTCATCCCCCATTCCTTGATGGCGGGGTAACAGTACCAATAGATATTGATTATTACGAACAGAATACTCAACGCACGCATGAAATCCATCACCCGTGCCAATCCTCTTAAATCATCTTCTTGTGACATAATATTTTGAATTTTAATAGTGTGATACAATATGTTATGGAGTTAATCCTGACGTCCGTAACGGCGACGCTTCTTCTTGCGCTTCTTAGGAAGCGGGGGCTCGCGGTCGGGCAGTACGGGGTCGGGAGAGAAAAGGGAGAGCAGACCGCCGTCGGCGGATGTTGCGGTGGTATCGGTACAGCTGTCTGCTGACGGTTGCCTGCTCCTGCTGCGGTTGTGGTTCCTCTCCGCTGCTGCCGAAATATTCGTTGAAGACATTCGCGGAGAAGTCTTTGCCCAGACGGGAGCCGTTCAGGACTGTCCGGCTATGGTGGTCGATGAAGGTAACACCATAGATGCGGTGGTCTTCGTTGCGACGCAATACGAGGTCAATGCCCTGCGCGGAGAGTTCCCGGCGGAAAGCAGACTCTGTCCGGGTGCGCTGCATGGCGGCGGAAACGATGCGGCGGGTATGCTCTTTGAGCTGCTTGTCCCGGATTGCCGTGGCGGACTGCTGCATCTGTTTTTCGATGGCGGCAATGCCGGTGGTCTTGCCGAGGACGGAGGACTTGATCGGTGTGCCGGTCTTTTTGCCGTCCTTATCCAGTGCGGAGTACACGATGCCGTGGTAAGGGCGGCCGCCGGCTTCGCCTTTGACTTCGTCCATACTGATGTTGTACAGGGAAAGCAGGGCTCGGAACTCGCCCACGGACTGGAAGCGGTACATCTTCAAGAGGGGTTTCACTACATTGGCGATTTGTTTTTTCAGGTTGCCTTTGCTGCTGTCCACGGGGGTGAGTTGCCAGTCGTCGCCCTGCTTCCGCTCTTCTGCCGGATGGAGGTTGTACTTCTGTTCCAGTTCTTCGGTGATTGCCTTGCTGCGGCGGTACTCGTTGCTGTCGTTGATCTTCCTGCCGGTACTGTCCACCCGGAGGCTGACGATATGGATGTGCCTGCGCTCGATGTCCTCGTGCTTGAAAATCAGATAGGGCTGGTCGCCATATCCCAATTTACGCATGTATTCCTCGCCGATGGCCGTGAGCTGTTCGTCGGTGAGCACGTCGTCGGGGTGCGGATTGAGGGAGATGTGGATAACGGGCTTCTCCGTCCGGTAGTGGGACGGCATCCACCGCCGGAAGTCGTCCATGCAGTCGCCGATGCGGAACTGCCCGTCTTCGGGTTGCAGGACGAGATTGGCGGCAAGTACACGGGCATGACCTTCGTCCACCTTGTCCTGGTTATAGGCAAGGGCACCGTAAAGGGATTGTCCGGTACTTATTTTCGCAACCATCGGCTCTCAAAGGTATTGGACAGTTCGACTATCTTACGGCTCAACTCTATCAGTTCCAGTGTGGATTTCTCCAATTTGTAAAGCATAGCGAGGGCTTTTTTCTCGGAGAAATGGACGTGGAGTTCCTTCACCACCTGATTGTAATTGACGCCCACGGCGCGGAACTGCTGGTACAATGCGGTGAGCTTGGCGACGTATTCGAGCGCGGCACGGTCGGTACGGACTACCCGAAATTCTTCGGAGAAGACACGGGCGGCAATGAACTGCGCCATAGAACGCAAGCCGGACTGCTCGAAAAGTGTAAGAAAACGGGCGTGTTCGACGGCATCGAAGTTGACCGTGTAGCGGTAAACGGCGGGGTTGGTCTTGGGACTTCTGCCACCCTTGCGGCGGCTTTTTTCTTTTTCATCATTCATACATACGATTTTTTTTAGTGGTACAATGACAGCCCGGCGGAGTATCTACGCCCTACCACTCTCTCCCCACAATTACCGACTTCGGAGGTAATTGTCCCCCTTTCTCCATCGGAAAAGGGGCAAGCGTTTTTTGCGGCAGAACTTGTTTCGTGCAGCAAAAAACACAGCTTGCTATGTTCGGGTGAACATAAAAATCTGACCGTACCCGGTCAGATTAGGGTTAGCGACAGACGGCAAGGGCGGCGGTTGCAACCCGGACTGCTTAACGATGCAAAGTTAGGGGGACGGAAACGGGCGGAAGAACCCGTAACGGTGCCACTCGGTGCCACTTTGGTGCCAGTTGATGCCACTGATTTTCAAAGTGATACAGGGGAGTTCAATTAGTCGTTTATTTGCGCTGCCATTCTTTTGAGGCACGGAAACAGTGATGTAAAGAGGTAATGATTTCTATCATTGACGAAAGGATGAAGTCCTTCATTGAGGATGAACTGACGTGCTGACGTGAAGATGTAGTGAAGTATTGTCGTACTGACGTATGGAAATGATGAAGTTCGTCAGTGGTGAAACGAAGAAGTCCTTCCATGATGAAACAGGGAATTGATGATGTAATGCTACACGGAAACAGGGAAAGGATGGCGTAAAGAGATAAGGAAGTATTGAGATAATGAATTGAATAATGAACGATTTAAAAATTAAACGTATGAAAAAGGAACCGAAGTACATCGCTTTCTCCACCCAAAAGGGAGGAGCCGGTAAAACAACGCTGACCGTATTGGTGGCAAGTTATCTGCACTATGTAATGGATTATAATGTTGCCGTGGTGGACTGTGACTATCCGCAACACAGCATCGTGGAGATGCGGGAACGTGACCTGAAAATGGCAATGGATGACCCGTACTACAAGCGGATGGCATACGAGCAGGTGCAACGACTGAAAAAGAAGGCGTATCCGGTCATCGAGAGCACACCGGAGGATGCGGTGACGAGAGCCGCGGAGTTGGCGGACACGGACTTTGACTTTATCTTCTTTGACCTGCCGGGGACTATCAACAACGGCGGTGTGGTGCGCACGCTGGCACGGATGGAATATATCTTCTCCCCTATATCGGCTGACCGGGTGGTGATGGAGAGCACGCTCCGCTTCGTGGTGGTGCTGAACGATACGCTGATTACTACGGGGAAGTCGAAAATCAAGGGGATGCACTTACTCTGGAACATGGTGGACGGACGGGAGAAGTCGGAACTGTACGATGTGTATGAGGAGGTGATCCGTGACTTGGGGCTGTCGGTGCTGAAGACTTTCCTGCCGGACAGCAAGCGGTTCCGGCGGGAGTTGTCCGCCGGGCACAAGGCGCTGTTCCGCTCGACTATCTTTCCGGCGGACAAGGTGCTGGTGAGGGGTAGCAACCTGAACGAGATAATTGATGAGATACTGGAACTGATTCAATAAGGATGCGTATGGCGAAGAAACTGAAAGAGGACGTTAATCTGGACGAGATTGATGAGAACTTCATCATCTCGTCGTTCAAGACGACGGAACCGCAACAAACGGGCGGAACACTGCAAGCGGTGGAACGGGCGAAGGAGAACCGGGAAACGGGAAAGGGAAAGAAACGGGGGCTGTCGGAGTACGGCGAAAAGTTCCTGAAACGGAACGAGCTGAAAACACGGCAGTGCGTGTATATCAGCGGGCAGATTCATGCGGTCATCTCCCGACTGGTGCATGTGATAGCGGACAAGGATATAACGGTGGGCGGCTATATCGACACGGTACTGGCGGAACATCTGGAAAGGCACAAGGAAGAGATTAACGAACTGTACCGGCAAAAGAGGGAGGATCTGATATGAGCAAGGATGTGGAACTTATACTGCTGTTCGGGCTTGCCATCCTGTATGTGCTATGGGCTGCGGTCTATCTGCACTATGAGAAATGGAAGCGGCGGAAGGCGGCGCGGAATGCCGCCGCGATATTGCCCCGAAGAGATGCACCGGTAGCCGGGATTCTGGGGAAAAGCCATTTTGTACTTCCGCCATCGGTGCCACTCGATGCCACTTTGAAGCCACTCGAAGCCACGGAAAATGAAAGCGAAAAAGGAGTTGAAAAAGATGATACTTTTGTCGCCGAACCGGAAAAACACCCGTTGCAAGTGCCTGATGAAGAACTGGATGATGTATTTAACGATGCACCGCCGGAAGGTGAAGACAATGCACCGATGGATATTGATGTGTCGCTGGACTATGAGGAGGAAGACGAGGAACTGCAAGGATGCAGCGAGCCGGGGGCAATGGCTTCGGGGGTGAGTTTTGAGGATATGTGCGCCGCCGTGAAAGTGCTGGGAAAGGCAAAGGAAACGGTGAGCGAACAGGAGGAACAGGAAGCCGGAAGGACACTGACGGAACTGCAACATACGGACATGTTCGAACAGTTGGTTGCCAACCACCCGCAACGGGCGGAAAGGGTGACGGAACTGATAAACCTGCACATGGAGAACTACCGGCAGGAACAGTCCGACGGAACGGATGATAATGGCAATGAGGCTGACGGGGAGGTTCCGGAAGACTTCAATATATATGATATTGTGTAACCAATTATTAATAACCGGATGCGGGGTTATCCAGCTCTGCATCCATAAAAAACAAGTGTTTATGAATACAAAGAAAATTCTTTTAGCTGCCACCGCTCTGTTTGTGGCTGTGGGCGCTACTTATGCGCAAGGTAACGGACAAGCGGGGATAACGGAGGCAACGAACCTGATAACGGGATATTTTGATCCGGGGACGAAACTGGTGTACGCTATCGGAGCGGTCTGCGGATTGATTGGCGGGGTAAAAGTATATAACAAATTTTCGTCGGGCGATCCCGACACGAGTAAAGTTGCCGCGAGTTGGTTTGGAGCTTGTATTTTCCTGATTGTGGCGGCTACTATTTTGAGGTCGTTCTTCTTGTAATCTATATAATGTACGCGTACAATATATAAAAATAAAGAATGGAATTTGAACTAAACAAGGGGATTGGGAAAAGTGCTGAATTTAAGGGACTGAAAGCGCAATATCTGTTCCTGTTCGCTGCCGGATTGCTCGCGGTATTTGTAGTGTTCATCATCATGTATATGGTGGGTATCAACCAGTGGATTTGCATCGGGTTCGGTGTTGTCACGGCTTCGGTACTGGTATGGGCTACATTTGCACTGAATGAGAGATACGGCGAACACGGGCTGATGAAACTGCTTTCGTCCCGACAGCATCCCCGCTTCCTGATTAACAGGATCACTCCCCGAAAACTATTCAAAAAGAGAAGAAAATGAGAAATGTACTAAAAGCTGCCACGATAGAAAGCAAATTCCCGTTGCTTGCGGTGGAACGGGACTGCATCATCAGCAAGGATGCGGATATTACCATCGCCTTCCGGGTGGAACTGCCGGAACTGTTCACGGTCACCACACCGGAATATGAAACGATACATTCCACATGGGCGAAAGCAATCAAGGTACTGCCGAACTATTCGGTGGTACACAAGCAGGACTGGTTTATCAAGGAGAACTATCAGCCGAAAACGGATAAGGATAGCCTTAGCTTCCTCTCCCGTTGTTACGAGATGCACTTCAACGAACGTCCGTTCCTCAATCATGGGTGTTATCTGTTCCTGACGAAAACGACGAAGGAACGGGCAAGGATGCAAAGTAATTTTTCATCGCTGTGCCGTGGATTTATCGTGCCAAAAGAGGTGAACAAGGAGATGACTACGCGCTTTCTGGAAGCGGTGGGACAGTTCGAACAGATCGTGAACGATTCGGGACTTGTCCGGTTGGTACGGTTGGGCACGGATGAAATCGTGGGCACGGACAAGGGGGCGGGACTAATCGAGAAGTATTTCTCGCTCTCGCTGGAAGATACGACGACACTGGAAGATATGGAGCTGGGAACGGACGAGCTGCGCATCGGCGACAAGAAGCTGTGCGTGCATACGCTTTCGGATGTGGACGATGTACCGGGAAAGGTGGGTACGGACATGCGGTACGAGAAGTTATCGACTGACCGCTCGGACTGCCGGTTGTGCTTTGCGGCTCCCATCGGGCTGCTGTTGTCGTGCAACCATATTGTGAACCAATATATTTTCATTGATGACAGTAACGAGAACCTGAAGAAGTTCGAGAAGACGGCGCGAAACATGCAGTCGCTCTCCCGCTACAGCCGGTCGAACCAGATTAACAAGGAATGGATAGACCTCTATCTGAACGAGGCGCATAGTTACTCGCTGACGTCGGTACGTTGCCACTGCAATGTGATGGCGTGGTCGGATGATGCGGAGGAATTGAAGAATATCCGTAACGATGTGGGCAGTCAGTTGGCGCTGATGGAATGTAAACCGAGGCATAACACGGTGGATGCGGCTACGCTGTATTGGGCGGCGATGCCGGGAAATGCGGGGGACTTTCCGGAAGAGGAAAGTTTCTATACATTCATCGAACCGGCTCTCTGTTTCTTTATCGAGGAAACAAATTACAAGAGTTCGCCGAGTGCGTTCGGGATAAAGATGGCTGACCGGATCAGCGGGAAGCCGATTCATGTGGATATTTCGGACTTGCCGATGAAGACGGGAATTATCACGAACCGGAATAAATTCGTGTTGGGCGGTTCGGGCAGCGGGAAAAGTTTTTTCATGAACCACCTTGTAAGGCAGTATTGGGAACAGGGAGCGCACATCGTACTGGTGGATACGGGTAATTCGTATTCGGGACTGTGCGAGATGATACGGAGAAAGACGCACGGGGACGACGGGGTGTATTTCACCTATACGGAGGAAAGCCCGATCAGTTTCAATCCCTTCTATACGCAGGACAAGATGTTTGACGTGGAGAAAAAGGAATCTATCAAGACATTGCTCCTGACGCTCTGGAAGAAGGACAATGAACCGGCGTCGCGCTCGGAAGAGGTGGCGCTGTCAAATGCGGTCGCCTTGTTCATTGACCGAATCAAGTATGATGACAGCCTTGTGCCGTCTTTCGACACTTTCTACGAGTTTGTGGACACGGACTACCGGGCGATACTGGATGCGAAGGGGGTACGCGACAAGGAGTTCGACATCACCAATTTCCTGAATGTACTGGAACCGTACCACAAGGGCGGCGAGTATGATTTTCTGCTGAACTCGGACAAGCAGCTGGACTTGCTGGACAAGCGGTTCGTGGTATTCGAAATCGATTCGATCAAGGATCATCCCATCCTTTTTCCGGTGACTACTATCATTATTATGGAGATGTTTATCAATAAGTTACGCCGATTGAAAGGGGTAAGAAAGATGATAATCATCGAGGAGGCATGGAAGGCGCTGACGCGGGAAGGGATGGCGGAATATATGCGCTATCTGTACAAGACTGTCCGAAAGTTTTTCGGGGAGGCGGTGACGGTAACGCAAGAGGTGGACGATATTATTTCTTCGCCTATTGTCAAGGAGAGTATTATCAATAACTCGGATTGCAAGATTCTGCTCGACCAACGCAAGTACATGAACAAGTTCTCGAAAATTCAGGAGTTGCTGGGGCTGACGGACAAGGAGAAGGCGCAAATCCTCTCTATCAATATGGCAAATGCGGCATCGAGAAAGTATAAAGAGGTATGGTTTGGGCTGGGCGGCGTGCAGTCGGCGGTCTATGCCACGGAGGTGTCGATGCAGGAGTATCTGGTGCGCCCGTAAAGGGAATTTGACGAATGTCGCTTTGGCAAGCGACTGGGCAA
>OGXO01000543.1_pt1 | contig 21684 bp, 28 predicted proteins | sample 1576321 | NCBI WGS metagenome assembly OGXO01 (sample SAMEA3541568, study PRJEB24748) | human gut metagenome | biome: human gut; feature: human-associated habitat; material: faeces | place: China | collected 2012 | reverse complement strand
CATAATAGTTAGACAAAAGTTCTAACCATTGTGAGGCGCTTTTTCTATGGGGGTGAATTTAGAATTGAAGTGCAACACAAAGTAAAAAAAATAAACCCATACCGGGTAGAATATGTTTAACGACCAAATCAAACAATTCGAGGTATCCGGTATGAGCTATAAATATCTTACTATAAAAGGGTCAAGTCCAAAATGTTGGTGTAAATTAAATTCCGCGAATTTATCATTTCACAAGCTTAAACATACCGGCTTCTTCTGAATTGTCATCTTTTTCAATCCCGTGGTAAACGGTCATGTTTAAGTATCGTGGACCAGCAGCCCATTTTTCATTCTGTTCAATCAGTAGTGCCCCCATTAGTTGCAAGACACTTAGATCATTCGGAAATATCCGGATCACACGGTCACGACGCCGGATTTCTTGATTAACCTACTATCAAAACCGAGCACTTCTCGACGACCGCTAGGGTCGATTCCAATCGCAACGAGTAAGCTATTACTCGTCACAACATGACCATGGTAACCTTAAATAAAGTTGCGTCGGCATACGCAAAAGCATACCCTTGCGTAAGGGGACATCGGTTAAAGTCCAGCACTTGGTCGTCCAAATTACTGCATAAAGCCGAGACCGTACTTTTAGAAAAGGTTGTCCCACATAACTTCTTAGTAATCTCAGCTACTTTACGAGTTGAAACACCTTGGATTACCATTTCCATTAATGCTAAATCAAAAGCCTGTTCACTACGCTGATAGCGTTTGAACAGTTGCGTTGAAAAATTACTATGATGGAGTTTAGGAACGTGTAGTTAAAGTGTCCCTACTCGTGTGGTAAGCTGACGAACTCGATAACCATTCCGTGAATTGGTACGTTCATCCGAACGTTCATAAGCCCTAGCTTTAATCTGCTCAGTCGCTTCGGACTTAAGAATTTCATCAAGAATCTTGGCCATAATTGATTGCATGGCCTTAACCTCTAACTGCTGTTTAAGTAGCTCAATAAAAGCTGATTGTTCTTTGGTTTGAGCCTGTAAAAAATTATTAACCGTCAAACCGTACCAAGAAATTTTCGTGATCGATATTAGTAACCAAGCCCATATTTCCCGGCGGACTTTTTACCGGAATTTCAAAAGCAAAGACGATGTGATTAATCAGTATGTTATTTCCTTACTAAGGAAATACACTGATTGGATCTTGCAAGTTAACCCCCAAACCTATAAAGAAGTCATCGATGACTTCTTTACTTACTGGCCAGCTCACTCAGCTAAATTGGCTTTGTTAGTTAAAGCTGGTTTAAGCTATAAGATCTTGGATAATGCTAACCAAACGACGCCGGTTTTCTTTCGGCGTTTCCATCTCCGCCACCCCAGTGTTGCTTGACACGTCAATGTCACTAACGATACCAAAGTTGAATATATGACCCGCATTGCCGTCGGTATTTTCTGGAATACTTTTTGCTTATGGTTAGCCCAGCCGACGTCGATCACCATTCAAAATTTAGCAATCCTCGTCAAACATGATTCAAAGCAACTGGGCAATCACTAGTGGCCGAGAAATGCTAAAATAGAGTTGAGTTAACAATTATGAAGGGAGGAGCGTCAATTGGATAGTGAAATTATTGCCCGACCATTGGTGACCATCACCAACGTCATTTGGAGTTTTAATACTGAATTACACCGACCACAATTACTATTGATTAAGCGGGCAGATGAACCTCTAAAGGGACATTGGGCCCTCCCCGAAACCCTCTTGCGGAGTAAAGAGAGTGCCGACGCGGCCTGCATTCGTCTAATTGACGATAAAATTGGCCTGAAAGTTCCGATGAATTCAACCGAACAACTGGCCACCTTTACAGATCCCAAGCGGGTTACGGGAACTCGGGCACTGGCACTCGCCTATATGACCTATTTACCATCAACCCCAAAATTGCATCCAGGGTATGGGGCCACAGATGCCCAATGGTTCGTGCTTGATAAAGATCAGGGCAACTATGTGATCACCCATGACCAACAGGAGATTATCCTAAGTCCCGCCGGTCACCTGGTCTTTGATCATATTCAAATCATTACTACCGCCATTAATCGGATTAAAAACAAGCTGGACTATCAACCCCAAATTCTTCGGATCTTAGGTAATACCTTTACCCTGCGCCAAGCGCGCGAAGTCTTTGCGGCTTTCTTAGGTACGACAATTGACAAGATTGACAATTCCAACTTTAAGAAAACTCACAACCACCTCTTCAAAGAAGTCGGGGCCGCCACTTTGAACCATTCTGGGCGGCCACCAAAGCTCTACCAACTTAACTAAAGGGCATCATTTGCATTTTGCTGCAAAGTATTTATACTAGACGTAAATAAAAGTTAACCAAACTTTTATTTTTAGCCAAATTAAAGTAATTTTTACTTAAAAGGAAGCATTTAAGATGAATCTACAACTATTAACCGACTTATATGAATTTTCCATGGCCAATGGGTACTACGCTACCCTACCCCATGATCGACAAGCTCGCTTCGACGTCTTTTACCGCCGGGTTCCCGACAACGGTAGTTTTGTCATTGTCGCTGGTCTCCAGCAGGTGGTAGAACAAGTTCAAAATTGGCATTTCACTAAGGAGAATATTGAATACCTGACCTCCCTGAATGAATTTACTCCCGAGTTTTTGGATTACCTGAGCAAGATTAAAAATCACTGCTCGATTAAGGCTTTACCAGAAGGAACCCCTGTTTTCCCACGGGAACCAATTATTTCAATTAGTGGACCGTTGATTGAAGCCCAGCTGTTAGAAACCTTTATTCTAAACATCATTAACCATCAATCATTAATTGCGACGAAGTCTTGGCAAATCAACCATGCCGCTCAAGGCCGACCAATTATGGAATTTGGCGCGCGGCGGGCGCAAGGCCCTGATGCCGCCACATATGGGGCGCGAGCCGCGGTGATCGGCGGTTGTACCAGCACGTCGAACTTACAAGCAGCCAGTCAATTTAATATTCCCGCGGCCGGCACAATGGCACATGCCTGGGTCGAAAGCTTCTCTGATGAATTAAGTGCCTTTCAAGCTTGGGCCAAGGTTTATCCTGACAAAGTTTCCTTGCTCGTTGATACTTATGATGTCTTGAAGTCAGGAGTGCCGAACGCGATTCGGGTCTTCAAGCAAGTTAGCGCTCAAGGGCACCAACCAGTCGGGATCCGGATCGATTCCGGTGACATTTCGCAATTAGCCATCAAAGCCCGGAAGATGCTCGATGATGCTGGCTTCCCCAAGGCAAAGATTACAGCTTCAAATGCCCTTGATGCGCATGTAGTTAAGTCGTTGTTGGATGAAGGAGCTCCAATTGATAACTTTGGGATTGGGGAACGTTTAATTACTAGTTCCTCTAGTCCGGTATTAAGTGGCGTTTATAAGCTCGCCGAAGAAAAGATTAATGATCAATGGATCCCAAAAATTAAGGTTAGTGATAGCAGAGAAAAGATCACTCTGCCTGGTAATAAGCAAGTTTATCGGATTTACCGGCAAGATAACCTTCACCAAGCGATTGCCGATGTGATTGCCCTGGCTGATGAGCACATCACGGCTCCATTGAAAGTGGTTAATGCTAATTTGGCAGCCACGCACGCCAGCCAAGTTCTGACTAACTTTAATGCTAAGCCATTGATGCAAGAATATCTGGGTTCCGATGTTTCCCCAATCGAAAATGATCTCTTTAAGATTCAGCAATTCTCAATGGATCAAGTGGCAGAATTACCAGAAGCCACAAAACGGTTAGTTAACCCCGATCGGTACCCAGTTTACTTAACAGCTACATTGGCTGAATTGCAAGAACAGTTAATTACTAAAGCTCAATTTACGGAGGAACATTAAGATGGCTAAAGCGCTCTTAATTATTGGCTATACAAACGACTTTGTGGCTGATAAGGGATCACTAACGGTTGGCAAGCCAGCGCAGACGCTGGCCCCAGAAATTATGCGGTTAGCCGATCAATTCTTAAGCCAGCATGATTATGTAATCTTTCCTACTGATGGTTACCGGCTTAATGACCCATTCAATCCAAAAACCAAACTATATCCGGCCCATAATATTATTGGGACGACCGGTCAGAAACTATACGGCCAAGTCGGCAGCTGGTTTGATCAACATCATGACGACTCCCATGTCTACAAACTCAATAAGAACCGTTACTCCTCCTTCCAAAATACCAATTTGGATAACTATCTGCGGGAACGGCGGATTGATGAAGTCTGGATTGCTGGTGTCTGCACTGATATTTGTGTCCTCTACACCGCAATCAGTGCTTACAACCTGGATTACCACATGGTGATTCCACAAGCAGCCGTAGCCACGTTCTCACCGGCTGGTGCTGAATGGACGATGAATCATTTTAAAAACGTATTAGGGGCCACAATTCGATAATTCACTTTCGAATGATTATCAAAAAACCACGAATTAATTACAAAAAATTCCCTTTGCTAAATGCGTACAATACCCCTTAGGGTTGACATTTTAAATAATAAAAGTGTCATCTCTAGGGGGTGTTTTGAATAGGAACATATTCAACGACGGAAAAATTAAGGTTACTCAGTAATTACCAAGATTCAGACTACTCACTCGGGGTATACGCGGATTATCACCAGGTGCGGACCTCTAGCCTTAACAGATGGATTAAACAATTTTTAACGGCTGGTTTGGCTGGATTAATTCGCCCTGAACACAATCACAGGTACACACTTCAAACCAAGCGATCAGCCGTTAAAGCTTACCTTTCAGGTACCCTGTCAGGCCAAGCAATTCTCAATAGATATCAAATTCGTAGTCTTCCCCAACTACATCAATGGATTGTCCGGTACAATAGTGGACAATTAAGTGTTGCTTACGCAACAAGAAAGCGAGCTAGGAAAGTGGGCCGAAAAGTTACTTTTGAGGAGAAACGGCAAATTACTCAATGGACAATTGATCACGAGTATAACTATCAAGCCGCGGCAGAAAAATTTAATGTCAGCTATCAACGGGTCTATTCATGGGTACGAAAGTACCAAAGAACTCACGATTAGAAATCCCTTCAGGATAACCGGGGTCGCCATAAAAGCAAAACACCAACCAATGAAGTGGAAAGATTACGACAAGAAGTAAGGCAGCTGAAAGCTAAAGCGAAGGAACGGGAGGTACAGATTGCCTTCGCAAAAAAATTGGTCGAAATACACAATCGGGAGGTGGAACGGCCGGACGATATCAAGCGATTCAGGAAATGAACTAAAGTGGGGATAAGGTATCTGATCTAGTTAAAGCAGCCGGGGTAAGTCGGCAGGCTTACTACAAGTGGCTTACCCATGAACCAACGGTTCATGATATTCAAGATCAAGAAATTCTAAAGCTCGTTAAACAGTTAGAAGCACAACATAAACACTGCGTTGGTTATGACAAGATGACCCGTTTGATAAAGCAGGAAAGATTATCATACACAGTTAACAAGAAGCGCGTCATGCGCATTATGAAGGAACACAGTATTAAAGTGGACTATCGTCAGCCTAAGAGAAAACGTGTGCAGGAGCAGGAAACTTATGAGGCACAGAATACCCTGAACCGCCAGTTTGAACAAGCTGCCGCAAATCAGGTGTGGGTGACGGACACGACGGAAATTGCCTACAACATTCGTAAGTACAAAGTCCGTCTACACGTTGTCCTGGATCTATACGGTCAATACCCACTTAGCTGGATTATTACGCCTACAGAAACGAGTACTGGGGCTATTAAAGTATTTCAAATGGCCAAGCAGAAAGCCGGAGGTCTGGCACCGCTAATCCACACTGATCGCGGAGCAGCATATACTTCCAAAGCATTCAACCACTACTCGGCTAGTAATAACAGCCAACATAGTTACTCAGCCCCAGGAACGCCAGCTGATAATGCGGTGATGGAGCACTGGTGGGCTGATTTTAAATCTATCTGGTTAGCACACTCACCACAACCACAAACGTTTGAAGACTTAGAACAGCTGGTGACAGAAGGTATCGATTACTTTACGCATTCCTTTATTTCAGGCAAAAGAAATGACCTTACCGCAGCAGAATACCGCTTTGGCAAGGCCAACTAGTTTTTATTATTTAATGTGTCAACTTGACAGGGTACAGTACCCAGTCTGTTGCCAATAAATTTCCAATAATTATTTATATGTGATTATATCTGAATCAAAGGTGATTTTTACTGCCTCCGTATGACTAGCAACCTGTTCGTAAGTAGGGTTTTCTATGTGACCACCTGTATATCCAGATACAACATTTATAATACCTGGTTGTATTTCAAAGGGCTCTACCATGCACCAAAAACATCCTCCTACAAAAATAGCTGTTTGTTTCATAAATACTTTCACTCATCTAATTATTTGTTTTTAACACTAATGAAAATGTGCTTCCTATACCATATTCACTCTTTACCCGAATCTCACCATTCAATTGATGAGCTAGTTCTTGAGCTATATATAATCCTAATCCGTGGCCACCAGTATTCATATTTCTTGATCCTTCAACACGATATAATCTTCTGAAAATATTTTGTAATTCTTCAGTACTTATACCTAAACCACTATCAGTTACACTTATAGTGACCTCATTACTTTCAAATCTAGCGCTTACTTTCAATGGAGTTCCTTCCTGAGAATACTTAAGAGCATTATTAATCAGGTTGTATACAATTCTAGATAATTTATCCCTATCACTAATAATTTTTGCGCCAGTCGGTGTAACGTCTATCGCTACCTTTCTTTTTTCACGTTCCAGAGTCAATTGAAACTCTGACATAGTTTCTATTAGTAATTGATCTAAAAAAATGGTCTCTTGTTCCGTCTCTACTTTGTTAACTTGATTTAAAGATAAATAACTCAGCTCTTCTACTAAATTATTAAGCCGATCAGTCTGCCTATCAATAGTACCTAAATAATCCGAAATTTCTTCAGGAGCTATTATCCCATCTAAGATACCTTCAACTGTCGCTTTTATGGAAGTTATTGGAGTTTTGATATCATGTGATAATTGGGCGATAATCTCATCTTTTTCATTTTCACTATCTTTCAAGGATTTAAAAGTCTCTTTTAATTTGGCAGACATTGCATTAAAGTCTTGAGATAACTCTTTAAATTCTGATGGAGCTACTATCTCATCCATCGTACTAAAATTATTCTTTGAAATATCTCTGGCCTGTTTTCTTAAACGCTCTAATGATTTTATAGTTGGTCGCATTAATATTAAGTTAACCATGATCCCTAAAAGACTGGCACATAATGTTATTAAAATAATCAAAAACCCACTACTTTGTGCAATCACCATCTTATTAACAGCTAAAAAAACAGCTGCAATAGTAATCAACACAGAGATTATATAACCTACAATTAACAAATATTTTAGCTTAATGATTTAACCCCCATTTTATATCCTAATCCCCATACCGTTTCGATAACTGGGGTTCTTTGATCCCCTGATTCCGCTAATTTTTGCCTAAGTTCATGTATATGAACGTTGACCGTATTCGCACTTAAAGTTTCAAAGTACTCTCTATTCCATACTTGTTGATATAACTCAGTTTTGGAGAAAACGCGTTTTGGGCTATTAATCAAAATACGTAGCAACTCAAATTCCTTAACGGTCATTTCAAGTTTAGATCCATTTACATAGGCCTCATGACTTTGTTCGTCTAATTCTAAGTTTCCAAGTTTAATTTTGCCCGATGATTTACCATGATTTATTCTTCGCAAAATATTATTGACCCTTAGAACCAATTCCCTAGGGCTAAAAGGTTTAGATATAAAATCGTCTGCACCCAAGCTTAAAGAAAAAATTTTATCTTGATCTGATGTTTTCGCTGTTATAAATAAGAATGGTTGATCGGGTGCCAAAATTTGAATCTCATCAATTAAGTCATATCCACTCATTTTAGGCATCATAACATCAGTTATTACCAAGGAAAACCGGTCCCTTTTAAACATATTAAGTGCGTCTATTCCATCATGAGCTACTATAACCTCATATCCAGCATTCACCAAGTAACGCATATTTATATCAGTTATTCCAAACTCATCATCTACCAATAAAATTTTCTGTACCATAATTTTCTTCCTTCAAAAAAAGTATTATAAATAAAAACTAATCATCCTTTTTCTTACCTAATTTAAATACACTACCAACCAATGCTACCAGTCCTAATAAAGCTATTCCAATAACATTTAAAAAACTATTAGATTTTTCTCCCGTTTGTGGTAACATGCTTTCTTTTTGAATATCCATCTTATCTGAATGATTCTGTGAGACCTCGCTATTTAATATATGACTGTTATTTTGATCCGGCATCCTACGGTTATCGGCCTTTTTCACATTTGTATTGGTTATTATTAAGGAATTATTTGTTTTACCAGATCGTGTCTCTTTTATTTCGCTGATCGTTGAAATTTTGTTACTTTGTTTTTCTTTATTACTTTTCGATGTAAATTTTTGTACGTCAGTAATGTTATTCTTGCTCTCAGAAGTTGTAATATTATTTTTACCAACATTAATAGTAATTCTTAATCCAGTTTTAGTTGCTACAACCTTAGATGTATCAGCTTTGCCATCTGCACCAACTCCATAAATTTTTACCGTTGCATCATACGTTTTTGTACCATTAGAACGTAATTGATCCAATAATGCTTGGCCTTCTTTACCCTTTGCATTACCATCTAAATCTACTTCGTAGAAGTATTCTCCAGCTTTTAAGCCAGTGATTGGTAAGATAGCAGCATTTTTTTCTGTCCCATTATCTGACCAGGCTGCCTTTTCAGAACCATTCAACAAAAGTCGTGTCAACATCCCATCGCCTCCGAAAGCTTCGAATGGAATTACTTGGTTTACTCCTGCAGTAAACGGACCTTTAGCTTTTGCATTAGCTAAATATTTGGCTGGCACCTCTGATATGTTTTTAATGTTATTAGTTAATTTTTTCGAATCATTATTGTTTATTGCCACTTTAGTAGTTGCTCCACTATTACTATTTGAAAGCATGTTTTGCTTACTATTAGTTATTTTTTTGGATGCAACAAATGCATTATTTCTCTGTTTAGTCTGATCTATTCTAAAAGAGCCTACCTTAGCGGTTACATTATTAGGAGTATCTTGTTTACTAGTTGAATTTCTTCCTCTATTAAGAGAATCGCTCTTTAAATTAGCCTCATTTTTTAAAGAAGATATTATTCGACCAGCTTTATCATCATTCGAAATATTTGTAGTATTAGCTGAATTTTTTTGTTCGTTAACAGAATTATTTTTTATATTACTTCTGTTACCTAGCTCAGAAGCTGTTTCATTGGTAGCCTTACTTGCCGTAGTAACTTCTTTATTCGAAGCATTTATACTTTGGTTCGTCGAACTTGCTGAGTTATTTTCTTTACTCGAGGCATTATCTTTAGTTTGTAGTGAAACTGTACTTTGTTGTTCAGTTTGCTTTGAACTACTAATTTGTTCGCTTTGTTGAATATTATCCTTAATAGTATCAGCATGAACATTATTCGTTGTAAAACTGATGCCCGTAGCTATCATTCCAACTGCGATAGCACTGTATGTCCAATTTTTACCAGATTTATACATCTTATAACGTTCGTAGTTCCCCATATTATCTTGTGATTTTTTCATAATTAGTCCCTCCAAATACTTTACTAATGAAGAGATTACTAAACAAACGTTAGCTAAATCGTATGTAATACTTAAATAATTCTTAAGCTTTTAAACAGAAATTCTTATTTTTACTTCTCCTCACGCGTACATTTTATGCCCCGTACTATATAACATTTGAAACATGAGATAGGTGGGAAAAGTTATTATGAAAAACATATGTGTCGCTGCCATTAGGCAGAGTCAAATGGCCGATTGTAAAATTTAAGTTGAACATTTAAGTGGATAGAAAAACTCATCAAGGTCTTTAATGATGTTACCACAATATTCCATTAGAAAGAAGGGCCTTGATGAGCACCACTATTTTATCATTCCAGAACCGTGTTGTCATTGAAACGCTTCATAATGAAGGACGTTCCTTGCGATACATCGCTAACTACTTAGGCTTTAGTAAGGCCACCATCTTTAACGAACTTCACCGGCTAAATAGTGAGTACCGGGCTGAGCTAGCGCAAACTGACTTTGAACGCAAGGTTAGTCAACGGGGGCGGAAGTCTTCGTTCACTAAAAACCTTAAACACTTAATCGAGGAAAAGATTCAAGTCCAGAAGTGGTCCCCTGAACAAGTTGCCCATGTAGTTGGGATTGCCTACAAGACGGTCTATAACTAGATTGATCAAGGATGGCTTGATGTACAGTTGCCCGATTTGCCTGATCATGGAATTCGTCGTCATCGTGCTAAAGAAAAGCGTGGTACGTTCAGTCACGGCCGCTCAATTGAGGAGCGTCCTCATAAAGTCGAAACTCGCCAGGAATTCGGCCACTTTGAAGCTGATACCGTACTTTCTGGTAAACGTAAAGGTCAAGCTGTGGCTACTTTTGTGGAGCGTAAGAGTCGCCTGACAATTGTTAAACGGCTCCATGGTCGCGATAGTCAGTCCATGACTCAAGCCATACTTGAACTAGCTAGTCAACTTCAAGGCAAGCTCAAGACGCTTACCGTAGACCATGGTAAAGAGTTCGCTAACTATCAGACAATTGAACGGCGAACTGGTACACAGGTTTATTTTATGCCTATTCACCACATGAACGCAGCAGTAATGAGAACCGTAACCGAGTTTTACGACGCTTTATTTACAAAGGCCAAGCCATTGAAGAGTTAAGCAATCACAAGCTGATTCAAATTAATTGGTATTTGAATTCACGGCCACTTAAATATCTTAATTGGCATACACCAATCGAGATCTTCCTGCTTAATTTACGTCACTAAATTCGTTCAAGTTATTTCTTGCAATCTGCCGAACCAATATTAACAGCAACGAGTACTAAGGATTAGAACGTGCAATTAGTACTGTTTGATTTTCATCATTAACTTTATCTAAGTAGTCTTTAATATGATTACGGAAATCACTTTGAGTAGTAGCAATTGGCATAATAAGGACTCCTTTCTTTTTGCATTATATTGTACTATATTATGTACGCTGTTTCTGCTGCTAGTGCCTCATAATAGTTAGACAAAAGTTCTAACCATTGTGGGGTGTTTTTTCTATGGGGTGAATTTACAATTGAAGTGCAACATAAAGTAAAAAAATAAACCCATACCGGGTAGAATATGTGTAAGCACACCATAATAAGACGTATATGAAAACAAGCGGGCATCTCCTAAACTGGAAGAAAACAGTTGGAGGAGCCTTTCTAGATGCAAGATATTATCCCGGCGAATTTACATGAACGAAATCCAAAGGATTTCAAGTCAACCAAGCCACAAATGGTAGCAAAACTATCAAAACGAGTCATCTCTATGAATATCAGCTACCACAGAGAGTGGGAGCAGTATAGTTGACATCTTTGAAAAATAAGCGTATAACCAAGAGAATGATTGAGCGCTCACTCAATACGTGAGGGGCAAAGGAGTTCATAAAATGGTTGTTCAAGCAATACAATATAGTCGTTTCGGTAATGAAGAAGTGTTAGATTTAGTGAATATTAAATCTGATTCTTTAAAAGTGAATCAAGTCAGGGTAGAAGTTCATGCCGTTGGTTTAAATCCTATTGATTACAAGACTTTTGAGGGTGCAAAACCACTTAGATTTCTATCTTTTATGGCGAAACTAAGGAATCCCAGTCGATGGTTTGAGTCGAAATCATCTCTTTTTCCAAGAGGTGTTGTTAGGGATTTTGCTGGAGTTATCACAGAAATTGGTGAAGGAGTAAATGCCTTTGCAGTAGGGGACAAGGTTTTTGGATCAATGATCAGTGACCCTGGATTGGGGACTAAGAGGGGAGCTTTGGCAACAGAAATTTGTGTCAATGAATCGGAAATTGTATTGAAACCAAAGATGATTGATATGAACCACGCAGCTACTATGGGTGTAGCCTCTTTAGCTGTGGGTGGCGCTTTTAGAAAAATAGAGTTAAATTCTAAAGATGTTGTAGTTATTTCAGCAGCAACTGGTGGTATTGGAAGTATTGCAGTACAGTATGCAGTTGCTAAGGGTGCAACGGTTATCGGAATTGCAAGTAAGAAGAATTCAGAATATCTCAAGTCCTTAGGTGCCATACCAGTAGCTTACGAAGAGAACATTCAAAATGCTCTTCTATCAGCAACTCCAAAACCGATTACAAAATTCTTGGATTGCTATGGAAGTGATTACGTTAAGTTAGCTTTTAGTCTAGGTTTGAAGGGGAGTGAGATTGGAACTCTAGTACCCTCTCCATATGTTATGATAAGAGGAGCTCAGTTCACGGGTCCGAGACATTCTACATATGATGACTTTAAAACTTTAGCGGAGATGGTCTCAGATGGAAAGGTTCAGCTAAATATTGATCAAGTGTATGACTTTTCTCTAAAGTCAGTTAGAGAAGCATATCGTAGTCTGAAATTGGGACACACTCGAGGTAAGAAAGTCGTAAAAGTAAGAGAGTAGCAGGGACTAGTGATGGAAAGTTTAGAACAAAAGTATGCTCAGACATTAGAAAATAGCAATTTGAGTTTAAAACAACGTCAAGTACTGTTATCAAGTCTAAAGTTATTTGCAGAAATTGGTTTTGAAAACACAACAGCCCGTCTTATCGCCAAGGAAGCTGGAGTCTCAGAAGGGACGGTTTTTAGTTACTTTAAGACCAAGGAAGGTATCTTAGAAGCAATTTTATCGACTTTTCTTGAGCAAGTTATTCCAGATGTGATTGCTGATTTTTCTAAGAAGAAATTTACAGCAAACCAAGAGACTTTTTCAGTGTTTTTGAGAAGTATTGTTCGGGATAGACTAGTTTTTATTCAGGAGAATCAAATGCAAGTTAAAATTCTCTTGAGTCGTTCTTTTATCGATAATGCTATTTCTAACCAGTTAGGAAATGTTATTGTTCACTCTATTATTAGTCCAATTAGTCCAATTCTGAATCAGTTTAAAGAAAAGGGCCTCATCAGAAATTGGACAAACGAAAGAATCGTTCGCTACATTTTAGCCTTGAGTCTTTCTTATGTTCTTCCAATGATGTTGAATGATAATGAGGAACTAGATATAGATGAGGCAGTAAATGAAATAGTTGAATGTCTGTCTTTTGCTTTAGTAGAAGTAGAATAAATCTTGATTGTAAGAACCTGTCTAGTATCTGCTGAATCTGGTAGAATTGTGGAAAACCGACTGAGGAGGTTGTCATGCCAGATTATCCAAGCAATATTTCTCGAGCGCAATTTGCGTTAATACAACCTGATTTAGAAAACTTCCGCAAGCATACAAGACCGCGTCGTTATGATCTTTATGACGTATTCAATGCCATCCTTTACTCGCTTGCTACAGGGTGTCAATGGCGTGAATTACCGCACGATTTCCCAGAATGGCACACTGTCTACCGCTATTACGATATGTGGCGAGATAAACCAGACCCGACAGCTGATTCGCTATTAGAAAGGCTTTTAAAAAAACTGTTGCTTCCTATCGCTTTGCATAGGGCCGATCGGCCCGAACATGGTTCGCAGCTTTAAACATCATTGAAGGAATTGCGACCCCATTTTTTACAACGCTTTTAATGGCAATGATTCAACAAAGTTATCCAGCAGAAGAGTTAGGGCGGATTCTAGGCGTTTTGAATTCTTTGTTGAATCTAGCTGGACCAATTGGTTTAATTTTTGCCGGCCCCCTAGCTGATGTGATTGGCATTGAACGCCTATTTGTGATTGCAGGAATCGGTGCTGCCATTTGCGGGGTGGTCGCGGTGTTAATGCCAATTACCAGGCAATATGACATTAGGCTGCATCAAAAATTGGCGAAATTAACTGAGCAACCAGATAAGTAATTAACATGATGATCAAAAAGAGGAGAAAGACCAGACTACCAGCTGATCTTTCTCCTCTTTTTGTCATCACTTAATTACACGTTTTTAATCTTTTCACCAGTCAATCCCATCGCATTAATTGCCACGATAATTGTCGACATCGCCATGACCGCAGCACCAACGGCTGGGTCTAGAATGATTCCAATAAATGACAACACACCGGCAGCGAGTGGAATTGCGACAATATTGTAGCCTGCTCCCCACCAGAGATTTTGAACCATTTTCCGATTTGTGATTTTAGCCAAATCAAGAAAATGTAAAATATCGCTGGGTTCTGATTTAACCAACACAACATCAGCGGAATCAATGGCAACATCGGTTCCGGCACCAATTGCAATTCCAATATCGGCCGCGGCAAGACTTGGTGCGTCATTTACGCCGTCACCAACCATGATGACGTGATTGCCCTTTGCTTGATAATCAGCAATAATCTTTTGCTTACCATCTGGTAATAGGCCTGCATGGAATTCAGTCAATCCTAGTAAGTTAGCAACGTGTTCCGCGGCTTTTGGATTATCGCCAGTGAGCATTACGGGGGTAATTCCTCGCCTCTGAAGACCACTAATTAATTCCTTAGCACCCGCTTTGATGGTGTCGCCTTCAGCAACCATTCCTTGAACTTGGGTGCCCTGCAATAGGAAGCTGACGGAATTACCCTTAGCAGCCCATTTATCAGCAGCGGCCTCGTCAAACCTGATCCCTTGCTTCGTTAAATAGTTACCATTAACAATCGTATAGTCAGTGCCATCAACATTACCGGAAATACCAACGCCCGGAATATTTTGAGACTTTTCAGCCGCAACGACTTCAATGTCCTTCGCTTGGGCTTCAGTAATGATTGCTTGGGCCAGCGGATGAGTCGAATTATTTTCAAGGGCGGCCAGTCGGCTTAATAATGTTGTTTCGTCAATCCCATCATTTGGAATCAATGCATTCACCGTAAATTTACCTTCTGTTAACGTGCCAGTTTTATCCAAGAGAACGTGGCTAACATGTTGACTTGCTTCAATGGCTTGGCGATTTCGAACTAATAGCCCATTTTGAGCGCCAATCGTAGTAGAACGAGAAACCACTAATGGAATCGCTAATCCTAATGCATGCGGGCAAGCAATCACGAAGACGGTCACCATGATCGTCATTGCAGTCGCCAATCCCTGGGGTAACCAGGCAAAGAAAGCAATAATCCCAACAACAAATGCCGCATAAAATAGATACTTGGCAACTAAATCAGCTTTATCTTCTGCTTTAGATTTAGTTTGCTGGGCATTTTGAACCATTTTCATTACTTGAGAAAGATAGCCGGAGTCACCAGTACCACTAATTTTAACCGTTAGCGTCCCGTTATTGTTGGTTGCACCACCAATGACCTTATCGCCAACGTTCTTGGTAACGGCAGCAGATTCACCGGTTACCAGTGCTTCATTCACGGTCGACTCCCCAGCCGTAATAATACCATCGGCTGGAATACTCTCACCTGAACGCACTTGGAAAGCTTGACCAACTTTTAAATCAGATACTGGCACTTCTTTTGTTTCACCATTATCTGTAACTAGATGGGCCGTCTTAGGCAACAGGGCCGCCATCTTTTGTAAGGCATCCCCAGCCCCCATCAATGCATTCATTTCAATCCAGTGTCCTAGAAGCATAATTAAAATCAGGGTTGCAAGTTCGAACGAAAAATCCATTACATGATTTGCCGGGTTCAAGAAGTTGTTGGCAATAAATGCGTACAAACTGTAGAAATACGAAACGGAAATTCCAAGGGTTACTAGCGTCATCATTTCAGGAGATTTATTCTGAATTTCCGCTTTAGCCCCCTTTAAAAATGGCATTCCGCCATAAAAGTAAAGTGCTGTATCAAACAAAACGATGATAATGCCAACAATTAGCGGTGAACTGAAACTAAGGATGGAAACGTTTAAACCCATGATTGGTGCTAACAGTAAAACTGGAATCGCTAAGACAACGGAGACCCAAAATTTAACTTTCAAATTCCCCATATGCATCATTGAGCCACTGTGCATCATCATGTCAGTCCCAGCCATATCCATATCACCGTGATTCATGTTCATTTGGCTGTGATCCATTTCAGCCATATCGTGGTCCATGTTCATTTGATTATGATCCGTTTCGGTCATATCGTGATCCATATGACTCATATTTGATTCGTTATTTTCCATATTCTTAGCACTCATGTTTTTCATGTTCATATGGTCCTCTTTATTTGCCATGATTATCGACCCCCTAAAAATAAGTGTGCGTAGCAAAGCGGTTAGAAGCCGGAATATAAGTTCCTTGTGTGGAAATCCCCGGGCTCGGGATTTTTCCACCAGGTTCTTATATTTAGGCTTCTGCTTTGCGGAGCACCATGCCACTATATGAATGAGAATTACGACAAAAATTCATAAGTTTCCGCCATCAGAAATCCCAGATTCTGGATTTTTGTGCAGCAATCCTAAAAGTAAACAGAACACCACAGTCTTAACACGTTTGATCACCTGGCAAGCAGTTACACTGAACTTCCTCGGGCGCTGTTTTGGCCTTTTCAGCTAGAATCGCCTGTAAGTTCGCAATATCCGCCCGTGAGAGTTCCCTTGACTGAATAACGCCGGCAATTGTTGAACCAGCCCGCATCGCACACATATGGTCAAACAAATCATCTGCCGCTGCCGCCATTGATTCCTTCTCGCCAACAACCGGCTTATACGTGAATGGTCGACTACCGCCATGCTGCGAAACCGCCTGTTTTTGAATCAACCTGTGAAGTAGCGTTTTGGTTGTTGAAGCTGACCAGCCTTCTAATTCGTTCATAGCATCGATTAGTTCACGACTAGTCGCATGTCCCATTGTCCAAATTGCTCTCATAACCATCCATTCAGAATCGGTGATGGTTACATTCTTTGCATCCTTCAATTGGCTTCCTTCATTAATTGAATTCTAAGTTTACGTTTGTAGTCTCTTAACACTTATTAGTTTACAACTGTAGTCACAATAATGCAACCTTTCTGCCAGAAAATACCATGACACTAAAAAAACGCCTAGATAATATTCCAGGCGTGGTTTGATACGATATGTTAAATTAATGATCTGGGAATTTTTGGTTTTCTTGTTAGTATGGTGAAATGCCTCTTAGAACCTGTCTAGTATCTGCTGAATCTGGTAGAATTGTGGAAAACCGACTGAGGAGGTTGTCATGCCAGATTATCCAAGCAATATTTCTCGAGCGCAATTTGCGTTAATACAACCTGATTTAGAAAACTTCCGCAAGCATACAAGACCGCGTCGTTATGATCTTTATGACGTATTCAATGCCATCCTTTACTCGCTTGCTACAGGGTGTCAATGGCGTGAATTACCGCACGATTTCCCAGAATGGCACACTGTCTACCGCTATTACGATATGTGGCGAGATAAACCAGACCCGACAGCTGATTCGCTATTAGAAAGGCTTTTAAAAAAACTGTTGCTTCCTATCGCTTTGCACAGGGCCGATCGGCCCGAACGTCGTTTGTGATTGTTGATGCTCAAAGTGTTAAAACCACTGATTTAACGAAAAATAGTGGCTACGATGGCGGCAAAAAGATTTCAGGGATTAAGCGTCATATGGCGGTTGATATTAATGGTTTACCACTAGCCATTCTCGTGACACGAGCTAATGTATCAGATCGTTCAGGTGCATTGGCTATGTTTAGTTTGGCTAGCCAAAATTTAGAGCTGGTTCAGCATGTCATGGTTGATGGTGGCTACACTGGCAATGACTTTGCGGATCAGGTGAAGCTCATTTTGAATGCTAAGACGACGGTAGCTAAACGCAACGAGTTGCATATGTTCACGGTGTTACCGCAACGATGGATCGTTGAACGTTCATGGAGTTGGCTAGACAAATGTCGGCGACTTTGGAAAAACTGTGAACGTGCCCTTAAACAAGCGGCCAAATCTCAAGTTGATTTGCCACAGCCCCAAAAGGGAACCGATCTTTACCAGGTCTACCAAGCCTAGAAGAAGTTAGCACTAGCTACTGACAACTTAAAAGCGGGTAACCAGCAACTAGCACTTACCTTAACTAAGTTAGAAAGTCAAAATACCGTTATATCTAAACTGTCAGTAGCTTCTCAAAAAATTAATTTGGGTAATCAGAAAATAAGCCAGGGTCAGAAAAAATTGTTAGTAGGTCTCAAACAATTGGCACAAAAAGAAGCTTTAACGACAGCTTTGAGAAAAATTAAGCATACTAAGAATCAACAAATCAGCCAGGCCTTCAGTCATACCTACTTAGTAGGCGCGGTGATTGTATTGATTCTGTCGCCGATTGCTTTGTTGACAGATCGTAAGTCATTAAAAAGTTGAATTTAAAAAGGTACCTCGGGGATATGAGGTGCCTTTTTTAGGTGGTTTCTTAGATCTTGTTTACTTTATCAGTATCATTTTAATATTGAACTTTTATCATTAAATTTATAGTGTATGTGAAAAACAAGTGTGTGCTAAAATTAGACCTAATTATAAAAAATATAATTCCCTTCAAATTTTATTTGAAAATATTAATGGGAGCTAAAACTGACCCACAATCTGATTAATATGGTGGTCGGTAAAAAAAGTTAAGTTAGTTTAACTAGAAAGTTGATAGGTGCATGATATGTTTAATTTTACTTATAAGGAAATATCAAAATATATTCGCAAAAAAGATATCGATACCGTATTAAGTTTTTCTTATTCTGGTTTCTTTAAAAAATTTGGTGTGTTTATCTTAGCTATGGGTTTCGTCTTTGGGTTATACGCTGTTGGTATTGGGCCTGCGCAAGGAAATTGGGGAGAAACAGGGAACATGGTCGCTAGAATATTACTGGATATCGTGGGTCCACTGGTAAAAATATCTGACTGTATCTTTTTCCTGATGCTATTGGCGTGGGTTATTATGCCATATTACAATCGAGGCGCTGCATCAGTTCAAGGGTCTTTAATCGGATTAATTTGGTGTATAACGACATTTTTTTCAATTTCCTCAATAATTACATTAGTTCTTGTAATAGTACAAGGATGGATTTCCTTTTTTGTTCAACTTTTTATTATTTTTATGTATCTTTGCGTATCGACTTATATATGGATTATGAAAGTACATGGTAAAGAAACAAAAATTAGTAATTTAAAGATGACCATTACCACATTAGAACTGATGCTAATTATTAATATTGTAATGGTGATATACTCAGTTATTGTGAAACATTTAAACTTTGTATTAGCATTAGGTTCTGCATCAGTAATACTATATATACTATTAATCTTCTTGCTTTTCTATCAATTAGATAGAGTTTATAAAGTGATTTACATCCAGAAATACAATCGTCAATTTAGAGTTGCATATAAAATACCAGATAAAAAATGGTGGTTTACGGCCAAAAGGGCAGCGAAACATCCACGGGTATATCCGCCAGTTAAGAAATAAAATTACTGATATAGACAGAAATGTGGTGGCTAAACCTATTGTAAAGATTCTAGATGAAGCACTTCACAATGGTTAGAACTTTTATCTAACCATTGTGAGGTGTTTTTTCCATGGTTAAATACAGTCCGAAATTGTCTTAATAACGCACCGGTAGAAAGCTTCTTTTACTTGCATAGAACGGAACTACTCAGTCGTCCATTATGCCGTGATCTTGATGAACTTAAGTTACTATCTTTGGCCTATGTAGATAAGTTCAATATTCAATAACTTCCGAACCTCTTTCAAAACAAAAGGCATGACTCTGGTGGCATATCAGAATCATGTCTTAGTAGCTTAAATATTTAATTTTTTCCAACTTTTGTATTGCCCTTCAGCTAGCTAAAGGGGTTCCCTATTTTCTTTTAATACCGTATTTCACGCGGGTTTACCCCGTCATTCTACGCTTTCAAGTTTCAGTTGGCTTATATTATAAAGGGGCTCTTTATAAGGTTTAGTTATTATTTAGCTCCTTTCTGATATATCAAAAGTGAATATTAACCTTGCAGGAACCCTACCACTGGTTTGAATAATTAGCTAATCTAATTTTTATCCATTTTTTGCAGTCTTCTCATTTCATAGTTATATCCATTTATGAAATTTACGATTTCCTGCATCTTTCGTAAAAAAACAAAATTTAAAAATTCAAATAGTAATTTAGGATAGTGTTTGATCGCTTTTCCACTTTGATAATCAGTCTGAGCTTGAAACTTTCCTTTATCAAAGTCTGATAGGCTATTAGAATTATTAGACCTATAGCTGTAATCTTTGGAATACAAGCCATTTTCATAATTATGCTTGATTAAATCATGTAGTTTTAATAAAAACATAAAGGCCACCTCGACTTTTAATTTAAGTATATCATAAGAAATACTAAAAAAGCAGCTTGCTCCCGGCTTTCTGACTGTATGGTTGTCTTTAATGTAAGAATCTTTGCTCGTTCTGTAAAGAGTTTAACCTAGTTAAATATGGTTGAATTTGTACGCCAGATAACGTACAATATTGCTGAGGTGATGAGAATGGCAAGAATTGAAGCTCGAATTGACGGAACTATTAAAAGTAAAGCCAAAGACGTATTGGCTAACCATGGTCTAACAATTTCTGATTTTATGCGCATGACATTAACAACAGTTGCTCATGATGGTTTACCTAAATATTATTCAATCCCTAATCAGCAGTTAAAAAATTCGATTCAAGAAGTTATTGATGATCTATCTGGAAAAGAAAAGCTACCCGAAGCCCGTAACCTTAAAGAATTAGATCAATTGCTTAGTTCCGATGACGCATTGGAGTCTTCAAAATAAATGGCGAGGGTAATTAAATATACCAAAGCTTTTAAAAAACAGTTCAAAAAGCGGCGCCAAGACCCCAAGTGGCGTTCAATATTTAAAAGTTCACTACCTCAAGAGCTTGATGATCAAAAGCGGAATCCTTGGAAATATATTATTCAGTGTTTAATTGAAAATAAAACCATTCCAGATTATTTTTATCCGCATACTTTAGAAGGTGTTACAATGGAAAAGCAAGAAACGACAAGAAAGAAAAAGAGGTTTGATATGAAAAGGTCTTTCAGGCGGATTTCCGCTGTCATAGCAACGATGGCTTTCACGACAGGTCTGGCCGCCTGCGGTTCCTCCCAGTCGACTGCCCCATCGGCGAACAAAGCCACTTCCTCCGTCACTGCCCCCCAGGGCTGGAAGAAGTTCACGTCCAAGGATCTGGGCTATTCCGTCTATTTCCCGGGCGTTCCGGAGAAGGACACCTATAAGGATCCCACCGGCGCTTATGCCCGCTATTCGACGGTCAATGATAAGGATCACATCAACTACGCTGTGTCCGTCACCAAATTCACTCGGAAGCAAGTCGAGGACTCCAAGGGGTTCAATGACGCGCAGAAACGTAAGGTTTTGACCAATGTCGCTCGTCTTCTGCAGATTGACAAGTATTCCTTTACCACCGTGGACGGGCATATGGCCATTTCCTACACCGGTCACGATAGCGAGGACTCCTCGGTGATCATGCGTCGAGAGGTCGTTTACTCGTCCGCTGGCCTCTATGGCCTCGAATCCTTTGGAACTTCCAGCTCGGAATACAAGCAGTTCGTCGATACCTTCCGGCTTTCCGAAGATACGCAAAAATGAAAGGAGTACTACTAGCGATATGACTAGTCTTGGTATTATAAGGTTAGTTATGTTCAGTAATGATTATCAAAAGAAGGAGATGATTTCTTATGATTGAGAAAGAAAAAGTT
>OGXO01000542.1_pt1 | contig 21717 bp, 14 predicted proteins | sample 1576321 | NCBI WGS metagenome assembly OGXO01 (sample SAMEA3541568, study PRJEB24748) | human gut metagenome | biome: human gut; feature: human-associated habitat; material: faeces | place: China | collected 2012 | reverse complement strand
GAGCCATGGCAAAAGACACCTGGATTGGTGAGTACTATGTGGATGAAAACGGCGTCTGGGTGCAAGGCATGGTTAAGCCCGGCTGGATCCTGTCTGGCGGCAGATGGTGGTACCGCCATTCGGACGGCGGCTATACAACTTCGGGATGGGAGTATATTGGAGGCAGCTGGTATTACTTTGATGTATCAGGCTGGATGGTGACCGGCTGGCAGCTGGTGGATGGAACCTGGTATTATTTGAATGGAAGCGGAGCCATGCATACCGGTTGGCTGCTGCTCGGGAATACCTGGTATTATCTGAAAAGCGACGGAAAGATGGCTGTCGGGTTGACAGAAGTGGGTGGCAGCATGTATTATCTGGATGGAAGCGGAGCCATGCATACCGGATGGGTATTGCTTGGAAATACCTGGTATTATTTTGACGGAAGCGGAGTTATGTATCACGGCTGGCTGTGGTACGGAAATGCTTGGTATTATCTTCTGGACGACGGGAAAATGGCTGTTGGAAGCCATGAGATAGATGGGACTATGTATGAATTTGCCACTGACGGAAGAATGGTTTAAAAGAGAGTTTTGAAAGAGAAAGAATCAGGAGAAGAAGTTGTTCATGAAACTGGGGAAGATAAATAAAATAAAAATATTGGCGGCGTGTCTGGCGGCGACGGCGTGTGTTGCTGTACATGGCGGCGAGGCAGAAGCGGCGGGAGAAACAAAGATACACTTTATATCTCTCAATAGTACAACAGACGCTATCTTACTGGAAAGCAACGGCCATTTTGGAATGGTGGACTCTGGGGAGGACTGGGATTATCCGGATGGAGAAACTTACCCTTTGAGAGATGGAGTGACGCAGGGGATCGGATTTGAACAGCAGGTGATCCACTATTTAAAGAGTGTGGGAGTAGAGAAACTGGATTTTTATATTGCTACGCATTCTCACAGCGACCATATCGGATCTGGAGATGAGATTCTGGATGCGTTCCCAACAGACAGACTGTATATCAATCGGTATGATGATTCCTATATGACAGATGCGCATGGAACTGATCCGGAAGATCCTTATTATAATGAGAATGCCGAGGAATCCAGATTGTGGGACAATCAGTATGTTTATGATCAGATCATTGAAGCGGCACAGAGAAATGGGACCCGGATTATTACGGATCTGGATTTGGAGAGAAATAAAGAATCCCGCAGTTTTTCTCTTGGAGACATGAACATTCAACTTATGAATTGTTATAAAAACAGAGATGAAAATGGTATAGTTATTCCTGTGGCCGATGAGAACGATAATTGTATTGTGACGAAAGTAACAGCTTTTGGCAGAGTAGCATTATTGACAGCAGACTTGGATCCTACAGAAGGAGATACAGTTCGAGTAGCCAGTCAATTGATTGAGGAATTGGGGGATCAGGAAGAAATAAAGAATGAAGAAGATATTGATATTCGAATCGAAAAATCATATGAGACTAATGATTATGAGGCGGAAACAAATATTGAATTAGACCTTCCAGAGAATCGTACGATGCGAGAAAATAATGATGAAGAAAAAATAGATGAATCAAAGAAAAATACAGGACGGACAATTCGTATTGATCTGATGAAAATGCTTCATCATTCTATTGATTATAATAATACGACTTATTTTCTGACTTCTTTGAATCCTAAGACGGCAGTAATCACAGGATATGAGAGCTGGTTTAATGCTAGAGAAAGGGATTGTCTTCCTAATACGAAGGTATATGCTACAGCAACGGATTCTGCGGCAGTAGTTGCAACATTTTCCGAAAGTGGCATCAAGACGAAATATGAAAAACTGGAACCGGAATGGTATCAAATAGACGGACTATGGTATTATTTTGACTCTAATGGACGTACATTTACCGATCAAGGTGCACACGAAATTGACGGAAAGATTTATTGTTTTGATCAGAAAGGTGCTCTTTCTACAGCAAACCGATGGGTACAGGTGAATGGAAAGTGGAGATATTGGTTGACAGGTGGCGATTATTATAAAAGCGATTGGTTAAATATAGAAAACGAATGGTATTATCTGGATGAGAATGGAGATGCAGTTACAGGATGGAGAGAAATTCGAGGTCAATGGTTTTACTTCTATGATAATTGTCAGCTAGCTACTGATACATGGATTGGAAATTATTATGTAAATGAGTTTGGAGCATGGGAGCCAACTGCAAGCAGAAATGAATGGGTTCTTTCCGGAAACCGTTGGTGGTATCGTCATGCAGATGGCAGTTACACTTCTTCTAATTGGGAATTGATTAATGGAAACTGGTATTATTTTGACAGTGAAGGCTGGATGGTAACCGGCTGGCAGTGGATAGGAGATAAATGCTATTATTTAACAGCCAGTGGCGCTATGGCAGCAGATACCTGGATTGGGGAATACTATGTGGATGCATCTGGAGCATGGATACCAGAAGCAACAAGAGATCAGTGGATCCTTTCTGGGAGCCGATGGTGGTATCGTCATGCTGATGGAAGTTATACGACTTCAGGATGGGAAGAAATTGATGGACAGAAGTACTATTTTGACAGTGCGGGCTGGATGGTAACCGGTTGGCAGTGGGTAGAAGATAAGTGCTATTACCTGACGTCCAGCGGAGCACTGGCCACAGATACCTGGATTGGAAGTTATTACGTAGATGAAAATGGCGTATGGATTCCGGAGGCTGCAAAAGATGAGTGGATTTTGTCCGGAAATCGCTGGTGGTACCGTCATACGGATGGAAGTTATACAGTGTCTGGGTGGGAACTGATCAATGGAAGCTGGTACTATTTTGACAGTGCAGGCTGGATGGTAACTGGTTGGTTGCAGAGCGGAAAGGACTGGTATTATCTAGGTTCAAGTGGGGCGATGGTCACTAATACTTGGGTTGGAAATTATTACCTTAAGGCGGATGGAAAGATGGCTGTGTCGGAATGGGTACAGGATGGAAAGTATTATGTGGATGAAAATGGTATGAGAATAAATTAAGGTTGATTTAAGGATTTGAGAGGTTAAAAGCGAATGACAAAGGGAGAGCGTAACTGGGGAATTGATTTGTTGAGACTTGTGTCCATGTTTATGATTGTTTTACTTCATGTTTTAGGACAAGGTGGTATTTTGGGAAATGTTGTACCGTTCTCTAAACAATATTACGTGGCATGGCTATTGGAGAGCGCATCGTATTGTGCTGTGAATTGTTACGCTCTTATTAGCGGGTATGTGGGAATATATTCTCAGATTCGGTATTCAAAGTTGACTGTACTTTGGATGCAAATGGTATTTTATAATATCTGTATTACTATATTTTTTTACATTGAAAATTCAATGTTGGTTAATAAAAGAAATATCCTTGAGATGTTCTTACCGATTACTTCAGAAGAATATTGGTATTTGACAGCGTATTTTGGAATGTGTATGTTTATTCCCTTGGTTAATAGCGGAATTAAAAATTTGCAAAAGAAGGAATATGAATTTTTGATTGGTGGTATTTCTTTATTGATAATTACTTTTACTTGTTTTGTGAAAATATATCCTGTTTTGCTTGATCGCGATCCGTTTAAATTGTATTCAGGATATAGTATGATATGGTTGATGATTTTATATATTATTGGTGGGTATATACGCAAATATAAAGTTATTGATGTAATAAATATGAAGATAGCTTGCGCTGGTTTTCTTTGTACTGTTGGAATAACATGGGTGAGCAAATGTATCACTGATAAATATGTTATTGATACGGGGATAAGCATGAGCGATGTGTTTTTAAATTATACATCGCCAACTATAGTTATGGCAGGTATTTTTTTGTTTATATTTTTTGCCAAAATTGATATAAAGAATACTAAAATTGTTTCTTTAATACGAATAACTGCTCCTGCATCACTTGGTGTTTATATTCTTCATGTTAATCCGTTTGTCTGGGAGAACTGGATTTCGGGTTTTGTGGCAAATTTGGCTGGCGCAGAGTTGCATAAGATGATATTTGAAGTTTTCTTCTATGCATTAGTTATTTTTGGGGGTGGTATTGTTATAGAACTTGCAAGAATATATCTTTTTAGACTATGTAAAGTTGAAAACAGACTTTCAAAAATTGAAAAGCAGCTGTTTGAGAAAGCAAATGATTAATGCATGCGATTAAGAGAAACTGTAAATTAATAGGAAATTATAATGGAGAAGAATGTTGTATAGACGGTACGATGAAGAAATTTTGAAAAAGATTAAAGAAACAGAAAAAGAAATACTACTTAAATTTGTTTCTATATGTGAAAAATACAATCTAAACTATTTTGTTGTGTTTGGTACATTGTTGGGAACTATAAGACATAAAGGGTTTATTCCGTGGGATGACGATATTGACGTAGGAATGTTGCGAAAAGATTACGAAAAGTTTCTTGAAGTGGCACAACAAGAATGTGGGGAAGATTTTTTTTTGCAGACGGTAGACACAGATCCTAACTATCATCTTTATTTTGCAAAGTTACGTAAAATGGACTCTATTTTTGTAGAAAATTCTTTACAAAAGGCTGACAGTACGAGTGGATTTTATATTGATATATTCCCATATGATATGGTTTCAGATAATAATATGCAGATGAAACGTCAAATAAAATTAGCGGTATCATTGGGCATGTTGTTAAGCATTAGCAGAGTAAAAGAACCGCAAATAGGCAGTTATGGGAAGACAAAAGAAAGTATTTTGAGAGCGATTTGGAAAGTTATTTATTATGGGATGAAAATACTTGGAATTTCAGGCTCTTTTATAGAAAAATTATTTATAAAAGTTTCTACAAAATTTAATGAGAAAAAGTGCAATAGATATGTTACATTTTCAGCACAGGCAGAGAAATGGATCGTACACAGAGAGGAGATAGAGCCATTATTAAATAAGAAATTTGAGGATATTAATGTACAGGTTCCAAAAGGGTATGATTCCATTTTGAAACGCTGCTATGGAGATTATAGAGTACTTCCACCGGAGGAAAAAAGGGTAAATCACATGCCTGTTAAAATAAAATTTCCTGGTGAAGATGAAGTGATTATACTGAAAGGGAATGAATAGAATGGCGACTAAAATCTCAGTGATTGTTCCGGTTTATAATACCGAAAAATATCTGGACGAGTGTTTACAATCAATTTTGAGTCAAACATTTCAAGAATTTGAAATACTTGCTGTGGATGATGGAAGCATAGATGGATCTGCACAGATAATTCAGAATTATGTGCAGAAATATCCGAAGATTGTGCGTGCCTTTTTTCAAGAAAATAGTGGGCAGTCATCAGCGAGGAATCTGGCATTGCGTAATGCTAAAGGAGAATATATTTCATTTGTTGATAGCGATGATTTTATAGGACCACAATTTCTTGAACAATTATATGAGACGGCTGAAAAAAAATCATCAGATATGGTAATATGTAATTATACCAAGGTCTCTGAAGATGGAAAAAAAAGGAAGGTATTTGATGTAAATTTTGTAGAGGGGGAAGTAAGAATACCATCTTATACTGCCTGCAATCGTCTGATACGGAAAGAAATGCTTGACAAGTATCAAATTTTTTTTAAAGAGGGAGTTATATGCGAGGATATACCATTTATATTAAAGATAGAGGCGGTAGCAAAGAATATTAAGACTGTTTCTATGGCTTCTTATTACTACAGAACGAATCCTAAGTCTACAACATCTTCATATGGCAGAAAAAACTATAAAATGGAACAGCTTCCGGTTGACGCTATGAAAGAAGCTGTGGAGTTCTGTAAAAAAAATAGCAGAAATTTAAGTTATGACTGGTTGGAATTTTTGGTTTGCCGCATATGGACAAGTTTGGTCTTTGATATAGGGAAAGAGTGTGATCCCAATGTGCAAAAGAATATGTGTAAAGAAGTGAACCACTTTATGGGAGCGTATTTTCCGGATTGTGTTGAAAATGCATATGTCAAAATAAGTAAATTCAAAAATATTTCAAAGGTTCAAAAAGTTGGCACATGGATATTTGTTCAATCATACCGCTTGCACGCATTATATCCAGCCATGAAATTATATTCGTTATTATGGAAATGAAAAATAAGAAGACATCAATTCAATTAAGTGTAATATGGAACTCGGCAGGAAGTATTACATATCTTGTTACACAATGGTTAATTAATGTGCTTGTGGTTCGCCTTGCAGGAGTTGGTGCGGCTGGAGATTTAACGCTAGCCATGTCTGTAAACAATGTGTTTTACAGCATCGCAATGCAGGGGATCCGCAATTATCAAGTATCAGATATAAAAAATAAATATAGTGATGGAGTTTATGTCAGTAGCAGAGCACTTAGTTGTGGGGCGAGTTTTCTTATTTGCATTGGCTATTGTCTGATTATACAGTATAGCGCTTGGCAAAAAACCTGCATTATAATGTATTGTTTGTTTAAGATTTCCGAGGCACTATATGATGTTTACGCTGGAATCTGTCAAAAGTCATGGCGGATGGATTATATTGGAAAATCATGGATGATAAAGGGAGTCATAACATTCATTGCATTTTCAATCACGTTATATATATCCAGCAATCTGGTGATGGCTATTATTATAATGGCGATGTCTTCGTTTTGTGTTGTATTTACATATGACATACCTAAGGCGAAATCATTGGCCGATATACAGGTAAAATTAAAGCAAAAAGAAAATTTTTCTCTGATGAGTGAGTGTGCACCTTTGTTTTGTTACTTGATTTTGTCTACAATTATACCCACAATTCCGAGATTATTTATGGAAAGAATTCTAGGAAGTTATGAATTGGGAATCTATGGATCAGTGGCATCGCCTACACTAATTGTGCAAATGGGGGCCTCCTATATTTTTAATCCGTTTTTAACACTTTTTGCAGAAAAATATAATTATGGTAAAATCGATGATTTTTGGCGAACATTAAAAAAATGTATGCTTGCAATCGGTATATTGAGTCTTGCAGCTCTTATAGGGGGACAGTTATTGGGAAAATGGGGATTAAGAGTCTTATATGGAAATGAAGTCGCAAGATATGTTTATTTGCTTGTACCGTTGATTTTGTGTACGATATTGACGGCGATAGTATGGTTTTTATGTGCTCTTCTGACGGTCGTCAGAGATTTTAAAGGCCTGATTATCAGCAATTTAATTATTGTTGTGATTAGCTGCTTAACTTCGGGAACTTTGCTGAGACGATTTGGCATGCAGGGTGCGAGCATGGCTCTTTCACTGAGTTTGGTGATAGAGACAGTATTTTTATGGATTTGTTTAAAAAGAAAAGTAAATAAACGGGGATAAAAATAGAGAGGGACAAACTATGAACAGAAAACACACCTTTGTAATTAGTGCTTATAAAGAAAGTCAATTTTTGGAAGAATGCATTAAATCACTGAAATGTCAATCCGAACAATCTGAGATTATTATGATTACATCGACACCAAACGATTATGTTGACGAGATGTCAAAAAAATATAATATTCCCTTATATATTAATAAAGGAGATCGAGGAATTGTCCAAGACTGGAACTTTGCATATAAACAATGTAATACCCCATATATCACTATAGCGCATCAGGATGATATTTATTTTAAAAATTATACAAAGATGGCAGTGGGCATGTTGGAACATAGTAGAAATCCACTGATTTTTTTCACGGATTACTGTGAGATTAGAAATAACAAGTTGATTAAAAATAATGCTTTGTTGCGTATAAAAAGATTGCTATTATTTCCATTAAGAGGTAAGCTATTTAGAGCAAGTAAATTCGTACGAAGGCGAAGCCTTTCATTAGGAAATGGGATATGCTGTCCTTCTGTAACATTTGCAGTTAATAATCTTCCTGACCCAGTATTTAGAGTTCACTTTCGATCCGATGAGGACTGGGAAGCGTGGGAAAGGATTTCTAGGTTGGATGGCGAGTTTATATATTGTCCCAAGATTCTTATGGGGCATAGGATACATGAAGAATCAGAAACATCGGCTATTCTGGGAGATAACGCAAGATATAGAGAAGATTATGAAATGTTTTGCAAGTTTTGGCCAAAACAGATTGCGAAAGTTCTGGTTAAATTTTATTCTAAAAGTGAAAAATCTAATCAGATAAAGTAGGAGAAAGTTTGAAACAAAGAAGTAGAGGTAAACCACTAAAAAAGAGTATAGCAAACAAGCCACCCGAAAATTAGCAATTAGCGGGTGAGAACAACTGCAAAATATAAGGAATGGAGAGATAACAATGACTACTGATTAGTGATTGTATATCCCCGAAGCCTGAGAAATTCAAGAGCCTGTGATACTGTCAAAGTCTTTTCCTGTTTGACAGGCCTGTGCTCCAGAAATCCTTCCGGGTTGTAAGGCTCAAGTTTGCTCAGCATGTTCCAGATAGCGGTCAGGAGCATCTTGCAGACAGCGATGATTGCCTTTTTATGACCCCGGCGGGATTTGATCCTGTGATACCTCTCTTTAAATTCCGGGTGCTTTTTGGATTTGATCAACGCATTGGCGACCTGGACAAGAAGAGGTTTCAAATAACTGCCGGCGCGGGAGATCCGCCTGGATTTTACTTTCTGGTTGCTCTGGTCATTACGGGGACAGCAGCCAGCCCAGGAGACAAGATGTTTGGATGACGGGAACACGGACATATCCGGACCAATCTCAGAGAGAATGGCAATAGCAGTCATCGGATTCTTATCTAATCCAGGGAGAGTATAAAGCAGATCTAAAACGGCAGAAAAGGGTTCTGCGATCTGAAAGATCTCAGACTCGATCTCTTTGCGGTGGGCTTCAAGCTCGTCGATGTGTGCGAGGCACTGGCGCAGCTTGACAGCCTGCTCGGAGGAGATGGCGCCGTCAACAGCAGCCTGGATTTCAGAGACAGGTGTTTTGCACCGCGGATCTACAAAAGGAGAAACATCAAAGGTTTTGCCAGGATGATCCAGGATATAGTTGGTAATGGAACGAGCAGACTTTCCAAAGACATCACTGAAAACGTCATCAAGTTTCAGGTTGGAAACCGTCAGGCAGTTCTGGGCCCGGTTCTTTTCGCCGGTGAGCATGTTGGTAAGTTTGACGCGATAGCGAATCAGATCCCGAAGCTGCCGGATTTCCGGAGAAGGGATAAAACTGGGTTTTATCATGTCGCACATGAACAGGTCGCAGATCCATTTAGCATCCTTGCGGTCGGTTTTATTGCCCTTTTGCGGTTTTGTATATTTGGGATGGGCCAGGGTGACAAAACAGGACTTTTCGAGGATGTTAAAAACAGGGATCCAGTACTTACCAGTGGATTCCATGCAGACTTCGGTACAGGAATATTTGGCAAGCCAGGCAGCTAAATCTCTGAGTCCATTGGAAAAGGAAGAAAAGCGGGCTTGCTTATACTCTGTACGGCCATTGGGATCGGTAATACCGATGCAGGCATAGATCCAGGTTTTGTGGACATCAAGGCCACAGCAGTTGTTACGAAAGATTTTAAACATAGGGTTCCTCCTGTAAAGAAAATAGCAGGACTGGCAGGGACTGGTCATCCGGCGAAATCGAGTCAACTTCGGAAGAGATAAGTTTACGGGCTATGGGAATGCGCCAATCATTGATGCCTTAACGGATGGCCGACCTATATAAGAATACGGGGTTGCCGCTATACAGCCCCGCCACTCACCTCCTCAGGTTCTGTAGTATGCCAGGATCCTACAAGAGGAGTATAACAACAAAGAAAGAAGAAGCGAAAGTTTATTCGAGAAAGGGTTTCATAACCCCATCGGTGCCTTTCGCAGAAAGGTGGTTTATAAGAATGAAAAAACTTATTATTATACCAGCTTATAATGAAGAAGCTAATATTGAAAAAACAGTTACAGCGATTCAGAGAGATGCAGAAGATTTTGATTATGTGATTATCAATGACTGCTCTACGGATAGAACGAGAGAAATCTGCGAGGAACAGGGGTATAATATCGTAAATTTGCCTATTAATCTTGGCATAGGTGGAGCTGTGCAAACTGGATATAAGTATGCGAGAAAGTATGAATACGATATGGCTGTACAGGTAGACGGTGACGGGCAACACGATCCTGAATTTTTAAATGTAATGGCAGAATATATTGAGAAGAATCAGGTGGATATGGTAATAGGTTCCCGGTTTATAGAAAAAAAAGGATTTCAGTCATCTACCGCAAGAAGGGTGGGCATAAAGTTCTTTTCATGGCTGATAAAGGGGCTTACAGGAGCAACAATTACAGATCCTACTTCGGGTTTGCGAATGGCAGGAAGAAATGTTATAGCACTATTTGCCAGAGATTATCCAAAAGATTATCCGGAACCAGAAAGTGTTGTTGCTGTTCTAAGAAAAGGTATGACTGTAAGGGAAATACCGGTAGTTATGCATGAAAGGGAAGGCGGCGTATCATCAATATCGCCTAAGAAGTCTGTTTATTATATGATAAAAGTAACTCTTGCAATTTTGATTGAACGAATCAGAAAATATTAGTGGGGTGAATAATGAATATCAGAATTCAAATTATTGTGGGGATTGTTGTTATCTTAGCTTTAGTCGTTATCGTTAATATGATACGGCAAAAAAAACTGGAACTCAGATATGCACTTTCGTGGCTATGCGTGGGGATTGCGGTATTAGTATTAGATTGTTTTCCACAGTTGATTACATGGCTGTCCTGGAAAGTGGGAATAGCAAGCCCGGTGAACATGTTGTTTTTCTTTGGCTTTTGTTTTTCCTTAATAATCATCTTTGTCTTAACAATCGCAATGTCCAGAATGTCTATTCGGATTAAAGAATTGGCACAGGAACTGGCACTTTTTGAAAAGGAAAAGAAGGAAGCGGATAATTAGAAAGGAGGGTATGAAATGAATAAGGGTATAAAAAAGAGGGCGATTGCATTTTTATTATCGTTGGCTTTAATAACTGGCATAGCACCAAAAGATGTTGCTCAGGCTGCCGATGTGGAAAATTCGATTTCCACGACGAATGTCCAGGATGATTTGGCGAACGAGGAACAAAAAGCAGAGGAAGCTGTCGCAACAGAAGAGCAGGAGAATAGTCAAAGTCAGACAAGTGAAGAACCACAGCTTCAATATGTTTATGTGGAGTCATCATATCTGTTGACACCTGGAACTCAAAAAGTTGTTGCTTCACTCCAGAATGGAATGGTTCCTTCAGCTGCAACTTTGGTATATGAAAACGAGACAACTGGAGAACAATTTTCTGTAAAGGCTGGAGAGATTGACGAAGCAGCTATTGCCTTCTCGATAGATTATACAGACGAGAGCCAGTCTGGAGTTTATCATCTCTTGAAGGTGAGTGTAGTTGTAAATGATGTTACATACGATATGGATCTGAATGCTATAGGAATAGACTCTCGATATGGTGTGAACCAGGAATGTGAAACCAAGCCAGATGCAGTTGTAGAGGAAGAGGATATCGCAGGAGAACGCAGGGCTTCTAATCAGTCAGGAGTGGCTGCTACGTTTATGACATTTGATGAAGATGGAAATGTGGTAGAAAATTCATCTGCAGAAGACGCCATTACGGAGGCTACGGCGGAAGTAGAAGGAAAGGTGAAAGCCAGAAATTTATCAGACAATGCGAAGTCCGGGAATATGGTGGTAGTATTGGATCCCGGACATGGTGGGAAAGACCCGGGTGCGAAAGGTGTCAATGGAGTGTATGAAAGTCACCTGACATTAAAGATTGCTCAATATTGTAAAGCTGAATTGGAACAGTATAGCGGTGTTACAGTGTATATGACACGTACAGATGATACATACCCGGGCGGTACGGGAGGAGCGTCTGCAGATCTTGATAATCGAGTGGCCTATGCCAAGAGTGTCGGGGCGAATGTACTGGTCAGCATACACTTAAATTCAACAGGACTTGGTACTGCTTATGGTGCAGAGGTATATTATCCAAATAGCAATTATAATGCAGGTATTGGAAGTGAAGGGAAAAATCTTGCACAGAAAGTGCATGATGAATTGGTAAGTCTTGGATTACATGGAAGAGGAATTAAGATTCGCAATACAGCGAATGGAAGTATATATCCAGACGGCTCTCTTTCTGATTATTATGGTCTGATATGGAGAGCAAAAGAGGCTGGTTTCCCGGCTATCATTATTGAACATGCCTTTATTGATAATCAAAGCGATTATTATAATTTCCTCAGTTCTGATGCAAAACTTCAGAGTCTTGGCATTGCAGATGCAAAAGGTATTGCTGCGGCCTACGGACTGAGCAAGGGCAAGTGGGAATTAGATGAAAATGGTTGGAGATGGCAGTATGGAGATGGCACCTATGCCAGAGATTGCTGGGTACTGGTAGGTGGATCCTGGTATTATATGGGAAGCGATACATACATGTTGACCGGATGGCAGACCATCAATGGAGCAAAGTATTACCTGAATCCTGGCAATGGAGCTATGCAGACCGGCTGGCTGTTATTAGATGGTAAGTGGTATTATCTGAATGCCAGCGGTGCAATGGTGTCGAATAGATGGGCAACGGTTGGGGGCAGTTGGTATTACTTCAATAAAGATGGAGTAATGGCGGCAGACACCTGGGTTGGAGACTATTATGTAGATGCCAGTGGTGCATGGGTCCAGGGATGGGTTAAACCTGGGTGGATCGCGAGTGGCGGACGCTGGTGGTATCGCCATAAAGACGGAGGATATACTGCCTCTAATTGGGAATTGATTGATGGTCACTGGTACTATTTTGATGGAGCAGGATGGATGACCACCGGCTGGCAATTGGTAGGCGGTGCCTGGTATTATATGGACGGCAGCGGTGTGATGCAGACCGGCTGGCTGGAGCAGGGCGAAGCAAAATATTATCTGAGTTCTTCTGGCGCTATGCTGACAGGTTGGCAGGTTATTGACAGTAAGTGGTATTATTTCAATGCTTCAGGTGTGATGGAAAAAGATACCTGGATTGGCGATTATTATGTGGATGAAAAAGGTGTCTGGGATACATCTAAAGTAAAGCCACGATGGATCCTCAGCGGAAACCGCTGGTGGTATCGCCATGGGGATGGAAGCTATACGAGGTCCGACTGGGAAAAGATTGATGGTAAGTATTATTATTTTGATAATGCAGGTTGGATGGTGACCGGCTGGAAGTTGATTGAAGGTAAATGGTATTATATGAATGGATCCGGTGTCAAGATAACGAACGCCTGGATTGGAAATTATTACGTGGATGGATCTGGCGTTATGGCTACGGATACCTGGATTGGAAATTATTATGTAGATGAGAATGGCGTCTGGGTGCCGGGAAAGCAAAAGGATGTCGGTTGGATCCAGAGCGGTGATAAATGGTGGTATCGCCACGGTGATGGCAGTTATACTGCATCTAACTGGGAGAAGATAAATGGACAGTGGTATTATTTTGATAGTGCAGGCTGGATGATGACTGGCTGGATCGCATTAGGTGACAGTTGGTATTACCTGGATGCATCTGGCGCTATGCATAAAGGTTGGCTGGAAGAAGGCGGAAACAAGTATTATCTGAATCCTGAAGCAAATAGCAGTGGGGTAGAAGGGGTAATGCTGACCGGGTATCATGAAATTGACGGAGAATGGTACTATTTTAATAAAGGGTATTCTCCTGCCGGCGCGCTGTATTATACGGGTGTTACGCCTATTATGGGGGACACTTTTTTAGGGGATAAAGAAACAGCTGTAAAGAAAATGGCCGACTTATATAAAAGTAAGAAAAAAGAGTATCCTTCGGAAGCTCTGGGAAGAGAGATGAATCAGGATAAGGAAGGTTTTAAGGAAGAGGATTTTGCGGATACAATTGAAGATTTTTGTGGAATCCTGTATGAAGAAGCGGTTGATGAAGGAATCCGGCCGGAAGTTGTATTCGCACAGTCTATGAATGAGACAGGATGGCTTCAGTTTGGTGGAGATGTGAAGATTGAACAGTTCAATTTTGCAGGACTTGGAGCTACAGGAGGCGGTGTGGCAGGCGCTCAATTTGACAGCGTGCGACAAGGTTTGCGTGCTCAGGTTCAGCATCTGAAAGCATATGCAACAGATGAAAAGCCGAAGAAGGAAATAGTAGACCCTAGATATGGTTATGTAGTAAAAGGATCAGCCCCATATGTAGAATGGCTGGGAATTAATGAGAATCCTAAAAAAGTAGGTTGGGCCGGCGCGCTTCGCTATGGAATGACTTTGGTAACGTCTGTGATGAAACCGCTGGAGGCAATGTAGAGTGTGTAAAAGAACCGGAGGTGTTCATATGAGAAAATGGCATAGCATTATGGTTATTTTTGTAGTATGTATGTTGGTACTGGCTGGCTGCGGGAAAAGTGAACCGGAAGAAACAAAAGAGGAAGAGAATCAGACGGAAGCATTAGAGATTGAGAATCAGGAAGATAACGAAGATCAAATTGGTAAAGAAGATGATACGGAGGTTTCAAAGGTTCAGGAACCGGAAACAGAACAACAGGAAACTGCTGTGTCTACAAAGACAGTAACGATTTATTCTCCGAATGAAATGGCTGATGGGTTTATAACAGAAGAGGTTGAGGCATCTGAAGTAACAGAAAGCTGGGTAGTGGAACAACTGATTGCTAAAGGTGTGATTCCTGGGAATGTGCAGGCTCTTTCCTGCACAGAGACCCAAGAAGGGGGCGTTAAGTCGTTGAATCTGGATCTAAATCAGGCATTTGCTGATTTCCTTCAATCTTTGGGATCAACAGGCGAGTATATGGTAGTGGGGAGTGTATCTAATACATTCCTTGATGCCTATGATTGTAGTCAGGTGCAGATTACGGTGGAAGGAAATGTTTTGGCAACTGGACATGCTGAGTATCCGGGATATATGAAAAAGTTTAATTTATAAACCTTTAGCTAAATGATAAAAAGAAAGATTGAAAAATGAGTTTGGTAAAAAAATTTCAAATTGAAAAATTGACTGTTGCGTTAATTATTATTTTTGGCATAATTATGAGCTTTCTTGTTCCAACATGGCAGACACCAGATGAATTCACACATATATGGATGATTGGGGATTCGTTGAGAATTAGAAATTTTGATAAAAAAATTGAAGAAAGTATAGCATTAGATAGAGAACGTGTAGAATTTAATTACGATGAAAAAATAGATATAAATGATCAAATTGCTTCGTTTACAGCAAGGCCTACTTATAGTAGAGAAGAAATGTTGCCACAAGGTGTATCTATAACTTTAATTAAGCATTTTTCGGCAACATTAGGAATTTTATTAGGGATACTCATTGGAATACCGACATATTGGGTGTTACAATTAGGAGAATTATTCGCTCTATTATTTTATGCAATTGTATGTTATTATGCTTTAAAACTTATGCCAATAAAAAAAGAAGTTTTAGCTGTGGTAATGCTTTTCCCTATGGCACTTCAGCAGGCTGCAAGTTTAAATTATGATGCTGTTCTAATACCAATATGCTTCTTCTTTGTAGCATATATCTTTCATCTTAGATATAGTAATGAAAAGGTGGGGATTAAGCAAATTGTTATCACTCTATGTTTAGGGGGAATTATTACTTATATAAAATTGCCGTATATGTTACTCTTTTTCTTGATATTTATTATTCCACTAGAGAAGATAAAAATTTGTATAGGACATAAAATCATTTGTTGGAAATTAATAAAAAAGATTAGAATTCCGCTCCTCATCCTACTTGGTTTTATAGCTTTGATTGTGATTTATTTAGTGAGACATAACCTATGGATTCAAATAGTTTATGGTTTTATGATAGAATGGAAAAGAGGATTGTATTTATTTGTTGAAACGGGGAAAACATGGGGGGATTTTTTGGTGATTTCAACTGTTGGAAATTTTGGCTGGCTCGACACACCTATGTTTTTGGGAAGTGTGATTTCGGTAATTGTTTTTTTAGTAATGGTTTCACTGGTTAAGAACGATGGTCAAAAAGAATGTCATTTAAGGAAATGGGATGTATTCATCATTATTGTTACAATAGTAACAATAACAGCCTTTACAACGTTGTCTTTGGTAAATCACACCATAACAGTTACTTTATTTGGAAGTGAGGCGACTTCTAATACTTATAGCATAAGAGAAGCCATGTATCAAATACCATATATTGGCGGTCTGCAGGGACGATACTATCTGCCATTTGTATGTCTTTTTTTTCTCCCATATCCAAGAGTGATACAAGTAAAAAAAGAAATAGTAAATGCATTGTTTATCGTTTTAGAAATTATAATATATATATATGTGGTTTGGATGTTACTAAATAGATATTGGATTCCATAATTAAGTAAAAGCGATAGGGTTGACTTTACGTCACCCTTTTGCTTTAAGAATATCTTTTTGTTACGATAATTCTAAGATAAAAAGATATACTTGTGTGATTTTATATTTACTTTTATGAGTGAACAAATAAACTTTATACAGGGATTTGGGTTATGGTGATGTATGATTTGCGGTATTTTTCGTTGCTCTATGGGCTTGTAAGTAACTTATATTAAGCGAAAGATACCAATAAAATATCTGCTTTGATTTTTATATATTACATATTATTTAGTTGGAGAAAAGGACATGTTGTTTAGAATTCAAAAAAAGTATTTAGGGATTAAATATTCGATTGATATTTGTAAATACGAGAATAGTATTTTTGTTATTAAAGGCTGGATGTTTTCTGAAAGGAATAAAATTGATAACATTCAGATTTTGATTGGTGCAGATGCGAAGGAATATCTTGTTGATATTTCCAAGGATTTAAACCGTTCAGATGTATATAAAGAATTACGCATTGAAGAGGCCAAAAAGAGTGGGTTTTTTGGAAAAGTTCGGATAGAAAATGTTCCTTCCTTTGATGCATCTCTAGTTATTACAGTAAACGGGAAAAAGTATAAGAATAAATTGGGGCAGTTTGTGACAGATGAGAAGGTTGTCAAAGCTGTTGAGCCCAAAATATCAAGTATTCCCTTGGGTAATAAAGAAATTGACCTAATGAAGTTGATTAGAGAAACAGAAAATAAGGATTGGCATTTCCCTGAAGAATACGATCCCCATACAATTGATGTTGTTGTACCTATATACAATGGCTATCAGTTCTTTGATAAACTTTTTGCTTCTATCTCCAGGACAAAAGTGAAATATCGCTTGATTATTATTAATGATAAGAGCCCGGATGAACGTGTTGCACCGTATTTAAAGAATTATGCAGATGAGCATCCGGAAGTTATCTTATTGGAAAATGAAGAAAATCTGGGGTTTGTAAAAAGTGTAAATAAAGGCCTGAAATTATCGGACAATCATGTAGTCATTGTAAATTCGGATGTAGAAGTGCCGGATATGTGGCTGGAACGGATTATGGCTCCAATTTTGGAGGATGAGAAAGTTGCATCATCTACGCCATATACAAACTGCGGCACTATTGTTAGTTTCCCGGAAATAGGGGAAGATAATGTACTCTTTGGCGGACTTCCTTTGCAGGAAATCGATGACGAATTTAAGAAAATCACACCGAAGTATGTCGCTATGCCCACAGGCGTTGGGTTCTGCATGGGGATGAGCAGGAAGGCGATTGAAGATGTGGGCCTTTTAGATGCAGACAGCTTTGGTATGGGATATGGGGAAGAAAATGATTGGTGTCAGAGGGCGATAGATAAAGGCTATAAAAATGTTCATGTAGAAAATCTGTTTGTGTATCATAATCATGGTGGTAGTTTTTTAAGTGAAGATAAAAAGAGATATCTGGAGGAACATGCCAGGATTCTGGAAGAAAAACATCCGGATTATAACCGCCAGGTTGCCAGATTTTTTGATGTTGATGAAAACAAGGAAATAAGAAAAATTGTCAAGTATTTGCTTCTTCGTAAGAGTAAAGTAAAAGAGACAATAGTGGCTTTTGATCATGATCTGGGGGGTGGAGCAACTTCATACTTGATTAAGAAGCGTCATCAACTGATTGAACAGGGATATGCATTTTATGTTATAAAGTATAATTATGTTCAGAATTATTATCAGATTTTATTTCAATGTGCAGATGATAAAGCTCAGTTTTTTGTAAGAAATCAATCGGATATATTTACAGCGCTGGAGTTCTTGAATGTTGATGAAATTTGGATCAATGAACTGGTAACATATCCGGATCTATTTTCTGTGTTGGAAAAATTGGAGAAGTTTGTCAGGGAAAAGAATGTAAAATTAAAAATGCTTCTCCATGATTATTTTGCTGTATGCCCAACCATTAATCTGCTTAATGTGGATGAAAAGTACTGTGGTGTTCCGGATGAATGTAGCCAGTGCGCAGAATGTTTTAGAAATGTTCATCCTGCTTATGAAAAAGATTATGGCTCCATGGAAATATGGCGGGAGAAATGGAAGAATTTTTTGAAATCATGTAGCTCTATTGTTGTATTTTCCAATGATTCAAAAAAGATTTTGCAGAAAGTTTATGGTGAATTACCTAATATAGAGGTCGTTCCCCATCAAATTGGCTATATGCCGAGAATTCAAAAAAAGTATAAGACAACAGATTCTTTTAATATTGGCCTGCTGGGGGTTCTGACAAAACATAAAGGGGCAGATATCGTACGGGAATTGACAGCAGAAATTGAAAAAAGAGGTCTGAATATCAGAGTGGTTCTGATAGGTTTTTCATCAGAAAAGATAGAAAGTCCGGTATTTTTTGAAACAGGCAAATACAGTTCTGACAGTATCCCAAGACTGACATTGAAACACGATATAGATATGTTCCTGATTCCATCTATCTGGCCGGAAACATTTTCATACACGGCCGAAGAGATTATGAAGATGGGTATGCCGTTAATGTGTTTTGATATAGGTGCGCCGGCTGAACGTATTGTCGATTACGAGAAGGGAAATATAATCCCTGAAATATCGGGGAAAGCAGCATTAGATGCGGTTTTGAACAGTGGATATATCCAAAAAGCAAATGAATTAGAGCGAAAAACGGACAAAGTGTTATTTGTGTCAGGAGAAGATTCCTTTGCATCGAGATACAGAGTGGAACATTTGAGAGAGCAGCTCCTTTTTAGAGGAATTGCATCAAAACGCATCAAGGCGGCTCAAATTGATAAATGCAATGTTTCTGAGTTCCATAGTGTTGTGAGTTACCGAGTGGCCGATGATGAGCGAATCAAAAGGCTGGTTAAGAGAGCACATAAGCAAGGAATTAAGGTTTATTGTGATATTGATGACTATATTTTTGAATATGATAAGATCAGGCATCTTTCATTTTTGCAGGGGAAAGACTATAAAGAATTTGAGTCATATTCAAACAATATCAAAAAGACAATGGAATTATGTGATGGGTATATAGTTTCCACACAGACCATGTTAGAAGGAGTAAGAGATAGTTTTCCGGAAAAGCCGGTTTATATTAATCGGAATGTGGCAAGTATGGCAATGCAGATTTGCTCGCTGCGGACAGAACCTGTTGTAAAAGATCATAAAATTTATTTGGGTTACTTCAGCGGAACAAAAACTCATAATAAGGATTTTGAACAGATTAAAGAAGCACTGTTAAGGATCATGACTGAAAATGAAAGGGTTTATCTTTTGGCAGGGGGGCAGATTAAACTTCCGGAAGACTTTAATGTATTTAAGGGACGTGTAGAGCGTTTTGATATGATAATCTGGAGAAAACTCCCAAGACTGATTGCCAGAGCAGATATTAATCTTATGCCTCTGGAGAACACGTTTTTCCATGCATGTAAATCAGAGAATAAATGGATGGAGGCCGCATTGGTACATGTGCCAACGGTTGCGTCGCGGAATGAAGAATTAGAACGTGTCATAAAGAACGGCGAAGATGGATTCTTGTGCCGGAGTACAGAGGAATGGTATGAGGTGATTAAGAAGCTGGTGGAAGATAAGGAGTTGCGGAAACAGATTGGAGACGCTGCTTATCAGAGAGTTTTGAAGGAGTATACAACAACTACTGTGGAACAAGATGTTGTTGACGCTCTGATCCACCGCTAAGTATCCAGGAAAGTGAGACAATATGGGGATTTATTCAAAATGCCGTAATATAGGGAAAAAGGTAAGACAGAAGGGAATTTCTTCGACAGTATTCTATTATAAGAATCGAAAGAGAAGAATAGAAGAGGAGCAGAAACGAATCCGGGAGTACCATGTTCCCGGGGAGAAAGACCTGGAACAGCAGCGGCAGACTGTATGGCAGGAATCACCATTAATGAGTATCATTGTACCGCTATATAATACTCCTAAAGACTTTTTGAAACAGATGATTGAATCTGTACAGTCGCAGACGTATTCAAACTGGGAACTGTGTCTTGCGGATGGAAGTGATGATGCTCATGATTATGTAGAGGAAGTCTGCAATACGTATGCTAAAAAGGATTCCAGAATCGTTTATCACAGACTTGTAAAAAACGAAGGAATTGTGGGTAACACTAACCGTTGTATCGACCTGGCTTCCGGAGTATATTTTGGACTTTTGGATCATGATGATATCCTTCATCCATCTGCCTTGTATGAAGTCGCTAAAGCTATTGAGAAAGGTGCAGATTTTATTTATACCGATGAGATGAAGTTCCGGGATATGCCGGAATCATCTACGGATATTGTCTGTAAAAATGGCTTTGGAAAAGATGAATTACGGTCCCATAACTACATCTGTCATTTCGTGGTTTTCAAGAAATCTCTTTTAGAGGGTATGGCGGAATTATACAGGTTAGAATGTGAGGGCAGCCAGGATTATGACATGGTTCTTAGACTGACTGAGAAGGCGGAGCATATCGTTCATATTCCCAAGATACTGTATTACTGGCGTGTTCATGAGGGCTCTGTGTCTATGAACCTTGCCGGGAAACAGTATGCGGTGGATTCTGCGAAACAGGCGCTTGGTGATCAATTGAAAAGAACTGGAGAATTAGGGAAGGTTGCATGTAACCTTCCCTATGAGACAATTTACAGAATATCTTATAATATCAGGAAAAATCCGCTGGTTTCTGTTATACTGAAAGGAAACAATAGAAAAACAGATTTAAGCAGTTACGTAAAAAAACTTCTTGAGCGGACAACGTACCGGCCGTTGGAAATTGTATGTGCAGGATTAGATGAGGCAATCTTTTGTGGTAATGGTGTGATTTTTTCGGAAAAAGCTTCCGGAGAATATTTTATTTTTCTGACAGATGACTGCCTGCCTCTTACAGATATGTGGATCGAGGAAATGCTGATGTATGCGCAGCGGGAGGATGTGGGCTGTGTGGGTCCATGGATTCTATATAGAAATCATACAACGTGTTTTGCAGGAGCGGTCTTAGACAGTCAGGAACCTTCCGGCATTCATTTGATTAACAGGGGAATGCCGGAAGATGAGCAGGGATATGAAGCCAACATGCGGCATGTGAGGAATACAACGATCCTGACCGGAAGATGCCTGATGATTGCCAGGAAGAGATTTAGTGAACTTGGTGGTTTTGATAGTGAAATGAAAGGTTTTCGGGATGCTGATCTTTGTTTGAAAAGCAGAGACGCTGGATACTGGAATGTATGGACATGCTTTGCAAAGATAGAATCAGGAAGAAGTCCCGGAAGAGACGTGGTGTGGAAGGAATCGGATGCATTCCGTAAAAAGTGCTTAGAGAGACTGTGGCAGGAAGATGAGTTTTATCATCCGCTGTTAAAAGCATTAAAGTGGATGTAACAACAGGAGTGTAAGGGTATGTCAAATGGAAACGGCAACTTATTAAAAAAGGCAATCCGGTCT
>OGXO01000521.1_pt1 | contig 22055 bp, 15 predicted proteins | sample 1576321 | NCBI WGS metagenome assembly OGXO01 (sample SAMEA3541568, study PRJEB24748) | human gut metagenome | biome: human gut; feature: human-associated habitat; material: faeces | place: China | collected 2012 | reverse complement strand
ACAAAAGTTAATTATTAATGAATTATCCAACTTTGTTTGGATTTTAAATGGAAAGATGAAATGAGGGCGTACCGTGACACGCCCTCAAAAAACTATGTTCAAATTCTACTAAGAATATTCTATCTCCCATTCTCCCAAAGTCCTCGTTACGCTATCAAAATTCACTCCAACTTTAACAACCTTACGATGGTCTATCTCATAAGGAATGGCATATTGTTTACTATTAATTTGTGCCAACGCTTCTTCGGGAGTTCCATCTACCTTAAACTCAAGCACATAAATCGCATCAGGCATCTTTATCACTATATCAGCCCTGTCAATGGCATTCTTGACTTCTACATCCACATATTGCCCCATCAAACGGAATAACAAATAGAATATGGTTTGATAGTGTTTTTCATGATTGTTTTCCAAATCATAGGGTATAGAAGAGAAAAAAGAACGAGTACGAAGAAGACATTGCTCAATATCACCTTTCATCAAGTCTCTTACGAAAGAAACTACATAGAAGTTACTTTCGCGGGTTGGTTGATTGAGATAAGAAGGAATCAGTGTCTCAATAAAGCCTATTCTAACTTCTTCGTTCGGATAGCCTAATGTATATGTACGAAAAAGAGGTTCATATCCTTTGATAGTCAAATAACCACTCTGATAAAGTACGGGAATCGGATCTGTGATAACCTCTGTCGCTTTATCAAAGTCTTCATCTTTCACTTCCATCTTTTCCAATAGATTGAGATTGAAGTCCATTCGCTGTAACATTTCAATCAAGAAAGTGGGTGTACCGGTAGAAAACCAAAAACTTCTATAATCCCTTTGAGAAAAAGCATTGAAAAGACTGAACGGGTTGTAAATATCTTCACAATTTTCACTAAAATGATAACCGTCATATTGCCGTTTCAAATGCCGGCAGGCTTCTTCATAAGTCTCATTGTTCGCTTGGGCTATCCTCTCAATATCCGGTTGCATCTGACTCCGCAATTCACGTTCTGTAATACCGCAAATAGTACTGTAATCATCACTCATACTAATATTTTGCAAGTTGTTTAACTCACTGAATATGCTCATCTGGCTGAATTTACTGATACCTGTCAGGAATAAGAAACGAAGGTATTTCCCTTGGGCTTTGAGAGGACTGAAGAATTTTCTCATCTCAATCCGTAATTGTCCTTGTAAAGCAGAGTCACTATTACTATCCAATAAAGGCGCATCATATTCGTCAATCAATACGACAACCTGCTTTCCTGTCTGTTGATAAATTCGTTGAAGCAAACCCGTCAAACGAGCTGCATAACTCGTTTCTTCTTCATTTTTCCCATAGGTCCTCTCCCATCCGCTCAGATAAAGATTCAGTTGTTCCTGTAAATCTTCAATAGCGGTATATTTTGTTCTACTGAAATCAATATGTAACACAGGATAAACAGTCCATTCCTGTTCCAACTGTTCTATTGCCAGTCCTTTAAATAAATCTTTTTTCCCGGAGAAATAGGCTTCTAAAGTAGAAACTAGAAGACTTTTTCCGAAGCGGCGGGGACGATAAAAGAAACAAGACTTTTCAGAATGAACTAACTGATAAATCAATTCTGTCTTATCAATATATACACAATTCATATTACGCAACTGCTCAAAATTCTGTATCCCGATAGGATATCTTCTGAATATCTCTTTCATATAAATAACTTTTATTTCTTCGTGCAAGCAAAGGTAAGCAGAATAATGTTTGATTTCAAATAAAGTGTCCTATTTTAATATATGATCTTATTTTAATATGAAAGTAGTTTCTCCAACCAAGCCTTCACCTCCTCGGCAGTAGGATGAATAGCCAATTCCAATAAAACAGAAAGACAATATCCTATCAAAAATAAGAATGTAATGTACTATCTATCAATAAAAAGAAACGCTCCCTGTATAAATGGAAGCGTTGTCTTTATCATGTTTTCAATCAACACTTAAATAGCCAGATCATTTTCCAACTCTTTTGATACAGCTCTATTAATAAATTCATTAATAGTCGTACCTGCATTGGCTGCTACCATCGCTACCATTCCATGAAGGTCGGAAGGCATACGGACAATGAGTTTCCCGCTATAAGGTTTAGCAGGTTCCACTCCACGATCTTTGCAACTCGAAAGGTAATCATCAATAGCACCTTCAAAATCACTTTTCAACTCACTGATGTTTTCACCCTCGTAGGTAATACTATCTTTTCTAAGACCAAGAACCTTGCCGAACAAACAATTATCTTCTTCGCTATATTCCACGCTACCTGAGTAACCTTTGTACTTTAACTGTCCCATAACTACTTTGCTTTTGTTCTTTACTCTGTTCATACTTCTCAATCAGCTTATTTTCAAGAATGTATACTTCCGTAAGGACCAAACATGCAAGGTTCAGGCAGAGGTTTAATACAACATTTCCGCCCAAAACCACATTAGATGATTATATCATAAACTACATGGATTAATCGCCTTTTTATACCTTTCCGGACACTTACCCCAAAAAGCATGTTTACATAAATACGCCTAACGGCCTGATTCACAGATATAGTATATTAACGCATAACATATCGCTTAAGCAGTAAAATGACTTTGTTTCACTATCTATGTCACAAAATAAAGATACCCCATTCCTACAATGGCTGGGAGAAGAAGAATACAGTTTCCTGTATTATGAAGACCAGGGCCTTGAAATAGCCGCTGTTGTGCCTCACACTTTATTAGTAACTGGTCTTTGCCCAGAACAAGAAATCACAATTTATCAACAAAACTGCTATAATTTGACAATAAACTAGCATTGTCAGTCATTACCCCCCTCTGAAAGTTTCCGATGTACAACAGAAACCTTTCAGAGGATATTTTATTTTTCTAAATACTATAAACAAAACACGTATTCAGCAGTTTATAGAAATCATAAGACTTACCCGGTCCCTCGTAAAAAAGCTAAACAGGCATACATTAAACATTACTATGAGCAACAGATAATTCTCATTAATTATTTCATTTCACCTATTGCGCCTACTCAATAAATACCTAAATCTATTAAAGAAGAAATCTTAGTTTCAGATATCCTCCACCACCGTGCCCAAAATCTAAAAAACGCACATTATGGCATACAATTCATCATTTTTTTCAAAAAAACATCTTTCAACGCACATATTTTCAAGATAAACGACTATCTTTGAAAGTCTCAATACGTAACATATCATATATTTAGTTATGTTATTGATTATAAGATGTTACAGTGGTTTCTCTTAAGATGAAAACTCTTTTGAGAAATCAGTGTTATATTATTGTATATTGGTAGGTAATAGTATTATCCTGAAATAAGGTGAAAGTTTGATTGTTAAATGACAACATTGAATAGTCAACCTAATAATAATTTAGTTTTTACATATAATTAAATGTTTAACAAAAGTAGTTGGTATCAAGAAAGTTTTACAACTTGGAGCAAATTAATTGCAGATTTTAAAGGTTTAAAAATTGCAATTGCCCGTAAAGCTCCTCGAATGTTCGAGTATCAAGTCCAATGTGGAAATCTTCCCGAAGACATTCTGGAATCTGTTGTGACCGAACATGCTCTACCTTTTATGTTGGCAGACAATCGGCCTCTCGCTGTTATAGATGATGCAATCTATTACGGCACCACTTTTGAAAATATTTTAACATTCATTAGAACCAACCGTTTCCTAACAGGAAAGGCCCCATTATCAAAAGATACACTGAAAGCATTTCCCGTAATTCGCGCCAGAGATTCCAAGATGTTTGATGACATCGACTTAAGCCGTGTGCAGGTTGCCGATGACAAAAATATCCCTTATTACATTGAACGCCTCGCAACAGAGTTTCTCAACTTGGGAAAGCCGTTTGATGTAGAATTTCCTATACTCTATTTATACAAAAAGACACAAGAGGAAGATTTCCCGGTGGATTACAAGAAGCTTTGTGGACGTATCTACACCGCCTTGATAACGATTTTTCCGGAATGTGAAGTCTATCCGATAGAACACATGACAAATGATGACGATATCGTTATAAATTACTCAGTGGTATTCTCTCCTTCCCTCCATTCGGGTGAAAGTAATACTGAATTTGCTAAATTCAGACTATTTGTGAGTGAAGATAAGATTTGCCTGACAGCATATTCTCCGTCTATATTAAACGAGGAGATGCTGACAGAAGCATCCCCATTATTTAAAGATACCCTTTTTGAAGAGCTTTGGGAAAAGGCTTTCGTGAAGCCTCTATCAGAAATCGCAGTTTGCAACGATTATTCCTATATTGACTATCTTAATCACAACCATAAGGTTGAACAGATAAATAAGTATCAATGGGCATATCAGTTAGAAGAATCCGAGTATATCCGTAAAAGAAGCTTGATTATACTCGCAAACTATCTGCATTCTTATTCATTGATACTTGAAAAGAAAGAGCAAATCCAGGCATTCGCAGAACTTCTTAACTACCAAATAATAGGCTTGAAAACATTTGACCTTCAATTATTGATTGGACCCGCTTTAGCAACTGTTTTTATTACTAAATTGAATGAAATATTTATCAACTACCAGCCAGAAGGCAATAAATTACCGATCAAGCTTACTCCCGATACCGCTTTCGTAGAATACTTTTCAAAAAATGTAATACCCGAAGAGTATGATAAAGAATATAATTGGGAGAATGAAAAAGACTGGCACAGCAGCAAGAACCTTTCAGAAGCATTGTCTGCTATGTTCTGTAATATGCACATATATATCGAGAAAGCATCAAGGGGTAATTTCCCGGATGACACACGCAGACTTCGTTTCGGAAGTTCTTATGATTCAATATATCAGGAATTATGTGAAAAGGTCAATAAATCATCAATCAATGTTGATTTATTAAATATACACAAATGGATTGATAAAAAGATAGACGAAGGAAGCGTTGTACCTAAGTATGATCGGATTCAATATTATAATAATTTCTACTGGCACCGGTTATTCAGGTCGGGAGAAAACGAAGACAGGTTTGCCGGACAGTTGATTCGTATAGGTGTTTTTATTTTTGAAAAAGTACAATCCCAGTTTGAAGAGGATTATCTTGAAAAAGGACTGATAGAAAATATCTTCTCTATTTTGTTCTCTAAGAACAATTTTAAAAATATAATTTCTAAAAAAATATTGGGAAAAATTCGTTGGAACGAGCCAACTTGGGAAGACACCTACTATAGGGTCTCATTTTACAACGAGCTTAATAATAAATCTACTTTCTTGTTTGATTACCTGTATCGAATGCAGATATTCAGAGAAGTGGAGAACTATACCCAATGTATTAAACTTTCAAACACTCCAATAGTGAGCGAGTATCGGAAAGGAACAACTTTAGATGACCAGTTACAAGATCAAATATCCGCTTCTGTTTCCGTTCTCGTGACATTGTTAAAAGAAGAACCATTTGAAAACCGTATTGGTATAATAAATCGGCTAATGTATGCTGATGAATATACTAATCACGAGGCATTGGAACGCATAAAAGACAGCAGGTTTAAAACCTTCTTCAGCAAATTGGATAAGAATCCTGCTTTTGACCTGAAAAATGATTTCGAGTTTGATAACATGAAAGGAGATTTGGATCATTTATTTTTATGTTCATATACAGTAACCTCTGAATATATTAAGTATAAGGTGAAGGATCAATCCGTTCTTTTACATTTACCCGAAGACGAACCAAAGGAATATTTATATCAGAGAAACCTGTATCTCACCTATAAGGTTTCTGAAATGATTCAGGCATACCTGCTTTTCAATGACAAAAAGTATATTATAAATATGACACAAAAAATTAAAGACAAATATTATGATCTATCACCAATACTACAAAAAACAGGTGACATAGATAACCCTGAGTCTTTTTTTATCACGATGGAACAAATTCTATACGGACATGAAAATAGTAACCAAAGAAGTTTTAATAAGATCGATTAAAGCCATAAAGGACAATAAGCAATTATGTGATGTTATATGCTATCTTGTCGAAAATGATCTTTGGAAAGACAGTTGTTGCGGAAGCGAGTTATGGGAAGACACCAAAGAAACTAAAAGTTTCTTGAATAGTATAAGCGAAGAAAATGACCTCGCCTATCTGTTCTTATCGGGGAACCAATTTTCAAATACGCTCTCAACCATAAACGACTACTCATTTAAGAATGAGACCTTTTACGATTCAAGATACAAATGCCTTTGTCTGACGAATCTTAGGAAGTTCCCTTCTACTGCCGATAATAACCCTTACGGTATTAGCTTCATGCAAGACGATCAACCGGCAAGCCTTGTATTAATAGGTGCAAATGGGACAGGAAAAACATCATTGTATATTGGGATGGAATACACAATGGCACATCATCTGAGCGCGGCCCGTATGCGTAAGATTCCTGAGTCTGAGTTTCAGAAATTCATAACTTATGGAAAAGAAAGTTATGACAGTGTACAGGTTAAAATCCAGACAATGGATAATCTGATTTTTAAAGATAGAGAGAATGAAAAAATATACAAATACCAGGACTCCCTGCCCTGTTTCTTTTGCTCTGAATACGATTTAGTAAAAATTGGAGAAAGCACCCCCGAAGATCTATTGAAATATGTTGTTTCACAGATTGGCTTTTACGAATTGTTAAAATTTAAAAAATACATCCAGGACAAACAGAGCAGTTATGCCGCCTATGTGGAATATTGTAAAAATGACATAAATACATTCTTACGTGTACGCATCGAATTGCAAGATCAGGAAACAAATAAGGCTATTGAAGAAATAGTATCTAAAGAAAAATTCAGCTTATTTTCAAGATACACAAAGAATCTTATTCCACTTTACGTTAAGAATTTGTTTTTTCTGAAAGCCTGTAATGACGACACGCCATTACCTAAGTTAGAGAACGACTCTGTTGAAACCGTAGATGCCCTTGAAACGACTATTCTTGATGACTATATAAACCAGTTTGAAAACAAGGCTAAATTATTTTTAGTGAGTTTTGATAACTTCCTAAACGGATGCAACAGTCCCGAATATCTGGAACTTACAAAAGCAGCTGATACTAATCCCTCTCAGCTTAAGATTTGGATCGAAGAACAAAAAAAACGGCTTTCGAGCATTCTGAATAATGATACTAGAACTACAAGAGCAAATTTATTGCTGTATCTACAGTTTAATTTCGAACAGAAAAGACAAATTATATCACAGGTTATATCCCAATTATTACTCTTTTTGGAGTCCGAAGAAACTGTATTTAATTATGATACGTTCAGCACAGGTGTCTTAGCCATCTCTAAAGCAAATAAAAAGATTGAAGATTTAAATAAAACGATTACCGACCATGAGGAAGTAAAAAAGATAGATAGGTTAAAGGACTATCTCAAGATAGAAAAATTACTAAAAGATTTAAATGTTTTCTCCGCATCTTTAGATAGCGTTTATATGAAACAACTTGAGCTTCTGGAATATTTATTCAAATCATATATAGAAAAGATTCTGACATTTTTTGCTTTAAACAGCAATGAGCAATACACCTTATCTATAAATAAGGAATGCATTGACATAAAAATTATCTATAAAGACATAAATGGCAATGAAGTTCAGACAAGACCCAGAGATTACTTAAACTCCTTCCGGTACAAACTATTTAATATGACTCTCAAAATAGCGATGGCTTTTTCTGCAATGAGGTTAAACAAGATAATTCATCCAATTGTTTTTGACGATGTATTCTACTCCAGCGACTTTGAAAACAGAAATAGAATAGAAGAGTTTATTGCTAAAACCTATGAGGCTTATGAAAAGTTTGTAAGAGAAGACAATGTAAATTGTCCTGATTTACAACTCATATTTTTGTCACATGATGATATTATTGTAGACGCCATAAGAGGCGGCATACATTCTTTGGATAAGCAACAGGTGAAAACACCAGTAAATGTTATTTACGGGCGACTTTTTGACTACCGGGAGATGAATCGACAAGAGGATATAACCAAAGTAGGTATCCATACCTTTAACAACCTATATGTGAAACTTTAATCTGTCTAACCATGTGCAATGAATCTAATAACAATAAATCTGTGAGAACACCCGATTGGGTACGTACTATAATTATGATAACACTAGGGATCGGCATTGGCTTTTCCTTTACATTTTTCTTTCAAAATTGCAGTTCCATGTCAAAGGTAGAAAAACGTGACAAAAACAAGTTTGAGGAACTGAAGAAGAACCATGCAAATGACTCGGTCGTTACACAAAAAGTCACTGCACAATTATACAAAAAACTCAAGCAGAAAAATATTGTGGATTCAGTTTTACTGCACAATACAATTAACTCCACTGTACGTTATAACCTTCTCGCAGATTCTATTTTGTATCAGACAAAAATATTCTTGTTAGAAAAAGACATTGATGATATCCGGCAAGAAACAAACAATGTCATTAATAAGTATAATGGCCTATTATCCATCTGGATAGCTATAATTACAGTAGTTGGTGGCGTTATTCCCTGGATTGTCTTCTTTAGAATTGAAGACAGAAATAATCAACGGAACTTGGAAATGGAACAAAGGTTTACAACTGATAGCCAAAAGATAGCTACTGAACTTGCTGAATATAAAACAATGAAAGATAATGCGATAGCAAAGTTCGATAAGCTTGAACAAAAAATCTCAACTGAAACTAAAGATATAATTACAAACCTAAAAAACGATACCGGTAAAATACGCAAGGATATAGAGAATATTCATAATCAGTATACACTGGAGACAGATAAAAACAAAATTATTAATGTTGTCTTTGGAATAACCTCTTCTGCTAATCCCTCAATCAATAAATGCAGCACGAACCGGGAAGAACTAACCAAACTTTTCTTGGGAGAATTGGCTAACAACCTAAAAATATTTATTGGTCATATTAAAAAGATAGATAAAGAAGAGTCAGGCACCGATTTCTCCAAAGAGGCAATATTAGTATTGTTTCAAATTGAATTTGGAGTTATCAAGTCACAGACTATCTTTACTAAGATTCATCTCAACAGGGAGTTATCTTCATTCCATAATACGCTAAGAAACGCACTGGATGAATTGTTACATCAAAGTTTATTAGCTGACGACATTATTAATCATCTCGACAGCATATTGGCTTCTCTTTATGCCTTCGTACGCAAAATCTGAGTTAATACATCTTTAATAGCAAAAATGCTATTAGAACGAGGATATTACATAATAGATATATGCTATCTGACCGTAAGATTCGTGCCAGCCTTCTGGCTTCACACACCAAAGACCAGATCGATGACTTTATCAAAGCTTTGAATGAGGTTGATTCTATCCTGCATTTTAAAAAATGCTAAACCATAATCTTACAAAGTTATAATTAAACTACAGTGTGTTTTTATATATGTTTTATATGGAAAACTGTTTTCTGATAGTCCACCCAAAATCTGGTAAAAAGAAATAGTTTTCTACACATAATTTTAATAAACAGAATTTCTTATGACATTGACAGGACTTATCCCTTTATATCAGTCTATCAGGCGTGACAATTTAACCTATGCCCTATTTGACTTCGCAAAAAATCGGGTTGTCTTTCATGTATTCTTTGATATAGATAGCCGCCCAAATTATAAGCTGATAATTCTAGCACAAGGAAGCCACTTTGAACTAAATGACTCATCCTTATGTCATCGGTCAATACTCCAACATCTATTCTTATAAAAAACTAAAAGAAAAGCATTGATAAGTATCATCTTATAAAGAAAATCTATATTTTTGTGAAAGAATGTAGCGAATTTCATTTAACACAAAAAAACAGCAAGATCTAAACCAGGATAACTTATGAAAAATATAACATGTATTCTTGTAAGTGCGCTCCTATTGATAGGATGCAGCAAGCAAAGATCCACTATGGACCTATTGTTGGACAATGCAGAAAGAGCTATCGAAATCAACCCTGACAGCGCACAAATCTTATTGGACAGCATTCCCGCTTCGGAAAAGCTGAAAGACAAATCCTTTGCCCGCTGGTGTATGCTATCCGGAAAAATCACCGACTTGATTTATAACACTCTATTACCTGCAGAGCAATTCGAACGCGCTTACGATTGGTACTCCACACATGGTACGCCCTCTGAACAAGTAGAAATATTGATTTATCTTGGGCGCTCTTATGCTGAAGACGGGGACTATGACAAGGCAATGGAGATCTATACAGATGCCATAGAAATAACCGAAAAAAATAACCTTAATAACTTCACCGGATATATTTACTGTTATATGGGTGACTTATATGAAATGCGGACCATGATAGCTAATGCGATTAACAAATATAAAACGGCTGCAGAATATTTTAAGAAAGCAAAAAACACAAAGAGTTATGTATGCGCTTTAAGGGACATCGGACGTGGATATGCACGTATCGATTCAATTGAATGTGCTCTGAATGTTCTGCTTATAGCAGATTCAATAGCTTTAAGTTTAGAGGATACAAACGTTAAGGCCACAATAGATAATACTTTGGGAAATACTTATCTTATTAAAGGAGAGTATGAAAAAGCAAAGGACCATTTTTCAGAAGCACTGAAACACGGGAAAAACAAATTACCTAATTACATAGCATTAATAAAGCTTTACATACAATCAGACTCGATATCCAAAGCTAAAGATTTACTGAAGAAAATACCGGGAAACCCCCAATACGCATATAGTATCAAAAACCTGCTATATCAGCTCCATAAATCGGAGAAGAATTATGAGGCAGCACTCATCGACCTTGAGGAGTGCTGCAATATTGTAGATTCTGTTTTATCTACGACAAACAACTCAAAGATTGTTAATATAGAGACTAAGTACAACAACCTGAAAATAAGTGAGAAGGTAAAAGAACTGCAAATCAGACAGCAACACTACACCCTTATTCTGACAATCTGCTTATTAATTATCTTATTAGGTATCATAGGATACTTATTATATCGGAAAAAGGTAGAAAAACGTTTCAGCCAACAACAAATAAAACTCAACCATATCATGATTGAGATGATTGGTCTGTCTAAAGAGTTGGAGAAGAAAAAGAATTTGTTAACCACATTTACCCAAAAAGACGAAAAATACACCCGAATGGAAGAAGAGATAGCCACCTTGTCTGAAAATCACAAGAAATTGCAAGTCCGGTTTATTTCAGATTCACTGCTGTACAAAGAACTGCAAAAAATGGCTAATCGAAATAAACCACAAACTAAACAGTCATTATTGACTGAGAATCATTGGAAGAAAATCGTCAATGAAATAACAACCGTATATCCTAACCTTTATAATTATATATATGAGCTTTGCCCTAATCTGGTGGAAGCAGATTTTGAATACTGCTGTCTCATCATGTACGGATTCGATACGAACGAAGAAGCCACCCTATTAAACATTACCCCGAGTTCTGCCAGCAAGAAGCGTCTGCGACTCCGTCAGAAGTTAAATCTATCCTTACCGGAAAACACATCATTATATGAATATCTGACTGAAGAACTGAATTAATATACCTTTTTTATACCATCATTAACCTTGGCTTAGTGTATGTCCATGTAGAAGCACATAAACTGCTGATAATCAATGGCATTTTGTCCATTTACAAAAAGCGGTAATATTAGGAGCTTTTCTCATTTCAACGTAAATTTGCATTAAACAATTTATAAGAATATGAAAAAGTTAAGTTTAATCCTCATGCTAATGCTTCTTTCTTTTTTTACTATGGAAGCCAATGTTACAAGTACCAACTCTAGTCGTCGTTACCCCCATGCCATTGAATTGGAATCATGGGATAAAAGTGCAAGATCGGTAGTACCCAATCCTATTGAATGTTACCTTAAAGATAACGACATTGAAATACGTTTTATCGAACATCCCGAAATGCCAGTTATGCTACAAGTAAAGGACTGTTACGGCAATATCGTTTATCAGGATACGGTAATAGATATGCAGCAAAGCACTTTTAAAATTGAATTAGGTCATTTGCAGTCCGGTTCATATGAGCTCTACTATTCAGATGAAGAAACAGGTTCGAAAGGATCGTTCGATATAGAATAGACATTCCATGGAACCTTATCAAAAATATGTTCTGTGAATTCTTTTGTATGTAGCTAATTGGTCATAAATGCCATCACCGACACCATTCAATTAGATTTATTACAGGAAAGTTTACAAATAAGCTAATTTTATTATATAAAATACCTATAATATGAAAATATATATATACTTGATCAGCATTATAACAGTTCTTCTATTGTTCTCATGTAGTCAAATGGAAGATTTAGATTCACGACAAGAATCAAAAGATAATTTAAACTTTAAACTGCCAGAAAGCGATGCTATAAAGTTAGTTGATGCTTTTAACCCTAAAAGCAGAGCAGTCCACTCACCATCGATAAAGAAGGCTTACTATTTAAAGACATCTTCAAAAGCGCAAACAAGAAATTCATCTTCAGAAGATATTATTGTTTATCAAGTAGATTTAAATAATGAAGAAAAAGGATTTGCTTTAGTTTCCGGCGATACAAGAATGCCTTGTATTATTGCTTATTCAGAAAAAGGGGAGATTAATGATACTCTGACAAACAAGGGTGCAGCTATGATGATAAAAAATGCCGAAAGCGTATTTATTGAAAGTATCGAAAATACCAAAGAAGCCGTATTAAATCCTGAAGGTACATTATTGCAAATGGTAGTTCCCCTAGTTAATGTAGCTTGGGGACAAGAATCACCATACAATGATTTAATGCCTGCTTCAAGTACATTTACAGACTACTATTACAACAGTAAGTTTCCAGTTGGTTGTGTACCTGCAGCTATTGCTCAAATCCTGAGTTATTTCAAACCAACAATAAATACAAATGGAACGACTATTAATTGGAGTATACTAACAGCACAACCTTATATAACTCCCTATAGTTCTTCCTCTCTTAAAAACCAAGTTGCAATACTAATGAACTATACATCAGATGGTACAAAAACAATATATATAGAAGGTCTAGGTGGAAGTACAAATATTAGTACCGCTATTTTATTTCTCAAACAAAATGGATTATCAATTAATAATGCCCAAGCAATGAATGTATCCGAAGTAACTACATCATTAAAAATGTTACAGCCTGTCTTAGTTACTGGTTCCACTGGATCAAATAGCTCACATTGCTGGATAGTGGATGGATTTCAAATACTAAAAAATACAAACAATAGCATGAATACTTATGTTCATGCAAACTTTGGTTGGAGTGGAACTGAAAATGGATATTATTTAGCAAATTCAAATAATTTCGGCTTTGACACCCAATATAGTGGTAACTATAACACCAATTTAAAAATATACTCACGCATAAGAAAATAAGATAATTATTAACTTTTAAAAATTAATTACATTATGAAAAAAAACATTTTTTACAACGAGATTATGACTATAGTATTAATTAAAAAAAGATGATTATGAAACTTAATTATTTATCAATTCTATTTTTATCATTTCTAATATTTGGTTGTAGTCAATCGGATGATTTAAATGAGACAAAAGGTCCTAATGAAGGGGATAAAACTCTAGTAAACATCAGCCCCGTAGAAGCAATGAGTATAGCGTTTGACAATCCTAAAGAATTGTCCGATAGCGAAATCATTCAAATGGTTAGTGGATTTGTACAATCAAATTCTTCCACACGTTCATTTGATAATCAGCCCAAAATATCAGTTAACCATAATTTCCTGTTGGAACTTCCACAGGATAATGCTTCAACAAGATCAAATATCAATGATGAAAAAATCAAATTTTGTGTAGTCGATATTATTAATGACGACCAAGATGATGCCATGAACGGATTTGCAGTAGCATGTGCAGATGAAAGATATCCGGCTGTTTTGGCATGTGTAGAACAAGGTAACTTTAATAGTATCCCAGGTTCTCCTGCGGAACTCATGCTTAAGCGAGCTCAACTCGTTGCATTAAGTTATATTACTGAGGTAAATAACTCAAAGTCCAAATATAAAGTACAGACTATAGAGAAAATCTGTAAAACTTTAAACATTACAAAAGAAGAGTTTGACTATGACAAATTTAAAACAAAACTTTATGTTCAAAGAATTCAAAACGATGAATTTGAAACAAGAGGTGCGGTTGTTGTGAACCCTGGTGGTAATGTATTGGGCGGAACTGGTCCTCTTTGTGGCACAACAAGAATTATTCAAGGATGGCCTTGCAACCAATTCATAGACAAAGTTGATATTAATAAGCACGGGCAAGTGTGGCAAAGTCAACAGCATAATGGCCACTATCCAGCTGGGTGTGTTAATGTCGCATTAGCAACTATATGTTCATTCCTAAAACCTAATATATATTGTGCAGAACTTAATAGAAATATTAATTGGAGTAATGTATATAACACATATTTCAATCCTTTTGCAAATGATCCAAGGGCATTTGACCCCAATACTCCACAAGCCATAGAGGTGGCACGCCTACTAAAGACAATTTCTGTTGGTACAAAAACCCGTTTTGATGCAGAAGGAGGAACTGCTTCAAATAGTGACGCTGCTGCTTATATGAGAAGTATAGGTGTAAGTATGAATAATTCTCTTGTTGATATGAGCTACTTAAATATAAGACCTTCATTGACCTATTTTGGATTAGTATATTGTACTGGGCAAGGACGTAATGTTGTTTCCAGAGGAGATGGTGTAGGTGGTGGACATGCTTGGGTAATTGATGGTTATCAAGTTCGTTCAAGACTTACAAGACAAGAATTACAAAACTATAATTGTTATGTGAACTGTAATTTTGGTTGGGTTGAACCTGAAGAAACAAGTTATTATAAGCCGACACCAACAAATGGATGGTATCTAACTGACTACAATGGTAGCGTGTCATTTGACGTTACTAAACAATGGGGTTCTATTTATGATGTAAATCTAAAATGTATTGTGAATATACGTAAACAATAAAACTGTAATTTTGATGTAAATTCAAATTCATTGTAAATATAGGAAACTAAAACAAGTTACTCATTTATGGAGCTGTCTTCAAACAGAATATCTTTAATTCTAGAATATTCGTTTATAGGTAGCTCCATATATTTTATAAGATATTATGAAAAAATCAATATTACTAATTGCACTTTTTGCCTTAATCGGCTGTGATAATCAAATAAATGATGTAGCAACATCAGTGAATACTGAAAAAATTACTTTATCAACAAGCGAATATATAAGCATTTCCTCTGATGATAACAGTGAGATATCCGATGATAAAATAGTCGATATCATCAGCTCATTTATGGATTGTAATATACCAAAGAGTAGATCTGTAAATATGCATATACGAAAAAGAGGATTTTTACAGAACCAACAAAATGTCAAAGGATATTTATTTAATAATTTTGTGCAAAAGATACCAGTATGTGAGGTTACAATTGAGAACCAAAGCAATAAAAATACAGCCTTAGTTTGCACAGATAGTAGGTTCCCATTCATATATGCATTTTATGAAGATGATAAAGAAGAAAAAGAAACCACACCTACATACGATTTATTAATAAAGAGTTCGGAGGAAATTGTAATGAGCCAAATCAATCAAATAGAACAATTGAAAGACTCATTAAAAGCTCCCACTTTAAAGAAAATAGCCGCAAAATTATCTATAGATACAAACGAAATTACCTTTAATAAAATTAGAGATAGAATTATTATTAGTAATAATCTGACAAGGTCGAAAATTGTTGATGAAGGGACTGTTGATAAAGACAGTGGATTAGCAAAATATGGACCTTACATCAGTGTAAGATGGGATTGTGGTATGCCATATAATAGAAATTTGCCTCAAAGTTGTCCAGAGAATTGGTTATGGGACGAACGATATGTTGTAAACTCATGCGTTGTTTCAATAGCTCAAATATTATCTTTTTATAAACCGTCTGTTAACGCACAAGGAATTACTATTGACTGGGATTATTTGTGTAAGAACCAAGAAATACATGAAGAGTCTGATTATTTTGGAAGCTATGTCCAAGATCCAATAAAGAGGCGTGAAATGATTGGCTCACTAATGAAATACATAGGTGACCAATGTGAAGTTATGTATACTTGCTCAGGAAGTAGTATTTATTTAAGTAAAATAGAATCTTTTTTCAGTAGATTTGGCATTAAAGTATCAAGAACTCAAACAATGAATCTAAACATATTAAAAGATGGGTTAGATAATATCCACCCGGTTCTTGTGAGTGGTTCCACCAATAGTAACCAATCACATTGGTGGGTAGTTGATGGATATAGCACAAAAGTTGCGACACGAGGAGACACCTTCTTTCCGGGATTTTATGTGTATTTTCATGCTAATATGGGGCAAGGGAAGTCATACACGGGGTATTACTTAGCTGGTAGTGATGGAACACTAACATTCGATGCCTCATTTGCGCATTTTACTAAAAACTTTAACTTGTACACTTTATCTAAATGAGTGAAAGGGCGGAGTGAATAATTATCTATATCACTACGCTCTTTTTAGAGAACCATCATTAGTGCCTAGTGAAATAAGCCTTAATAATTTAACGATAGAAGATAAAATAGGATAAAACCTAAATGATGATATTTGATAAAATGAATTTTATGCCGAAAAAAAACTTCTTTTTACTGATTGCAGTAGCTTTTGCATTGGCTTCATGCCACCAGGAATCACAAAATGTTGTTGGTGGTGACGAGCTCCACAAACCAATAGAGTTAACTCCAGAAGAATATGCAAGTATTGCATATAGTGGCGATAATGACTTAACGAAAGAAGACATCATTACTATAGTGAAAGACTTCTCCAAAAACGCATCAGCACAGAGTAGCAATGATTTAACTTTTTCAATCGAAAAAAGAGTAAAAGTGGATTCACCAAATACTACAGCAACAAATATTCCATCTGCTTACGTCTATTACGTTAATATAACTAATGGCAGTGAAAAAGGTATTGCCCTGGTATCCGGTGATAAGCGCTTCCCTGAAGTTCTATCATACAGTTTAAAAGCAAAAATAGATGATTGTTCTCAAAACGATGGTGTTCAAATAATGAATGACATCGCTAAACAAACAATGTTGAACGAAATTGCATATTATAAACATTTGCGGGATTCACTCGAAGAAGCTACGTTAGCAAAGATAGCAAAACAATTGGGTAAAAGCGATATAAAATTTGACGAAGTAGAAGAAAGAATCTATATTAAAAACTATGATCGCACACGTACGGTTACGCTTCAAGGTACATTAATTTCTCTGATTGGCCCATTTACAGATACCGAGTGGGATCAGGCATATCCATATAATGCCTTTTTGGGTGAAACAGATGCTCCACTTTTTGCAAATAGCTATTATAACCATCACTATGCAACCGGATGTGTAATAACCGCCGGAGCACAAATTTTGGCATACTATCAGCCAACGGTAGTAGCATACGGAGTAAACATGGATTGGAAAACTCTTTTACAATCTAAATATATTTTTGAAGATGAATACGCTAAAGTTAACCAAGTGGCGAATCTAATGAAATATATAGGTGCTGAAACAGATACTTCGTATGGTCCTACAGGTAGTTCAACAACCGTAGAGAAATTAACAAGTTTCTTAAATCGATATGGAATTACTATGGACGGTTCTGTAAATAGAATGAATATCGCAAGAATAAAAGCTTCCTTAGATGCTGAAAGAATGGTTCTAGTGACAGGAAAGCATGTTGATACAAGAAGTGCAAATAGTAGTGGTGACCATTCCTGGTTATTAGATGGTTACCAAATACGAAAGAAAAATACAAGAGAAATCTTGAAAACAAACCACATATACGTCCATGTCAATATGGGATGGGGAGGAAATGATAGTGGATATTATATAATTGGAGATGACCAATCTCTCACTTTCGATACTGATAATGGTTTATACGATACTAATCTGAAAATTTATTGTAACGTAAGACTTACTAGATAAGAATCCTTATTCAATTCAAGTAGCAATGAATTGAAAAATGTAGTTGGTGGTATGTCTGACGGAGCAAAGGCCCCGACTCCTTCTCGCTGCAATAATAAGGGCTGTCTTGTAAACAGCGATTGTAAAAGTAATCAGGTATGTACACTTTGGCGGGATTGCCCTTCGATTGCAACATATGGTCAGAAAAGATGTTTTTAATTTTCCAGCAATCTAAATAAGAATATGTGTCAGAAGTTGATTGGAGAACTTTGTGAAAACAAATAATAAAACAATACTTTTGACACATTTCTAATATACTATAATTACAATGATAAACAATTTCTTCTATCGCGCTATTTTATTAGTTTGTTTTTTCTTCTGTAATCACATCTATGCTACATCATTTTTACTAAATGGTACTATTACTAATATAGAAGATCGGACGGCAATATATATTAGCTATATAAAAATGCAAGATGGTGAATATGTCAATATTCAAGATTCTGCAAATGTTATTGGGGGTAAATTCTCATTCGAAGGGGATATTGAAGGATTAACAGCCGCCAGATTGGATTTTTCAAATCGATTTATTCACATATATATGGAGCCGTGCCGAATGTGTCTGTGCATTGATGGTGAGCAACCATATCGATATAATCTGAAGGGGACTAAAGTGGAAAATGAGAATATAGAGTTTAGAGAACAATCAAGACCTTACATGGAACTTTACTTTAAGTTACTTGATAAAGTAATGGACCTGTCAAACAAAATAGATTATATTAAGGAGGATTCTATAGCCCAGGACTCTATGTTTCAGATTATAAATGAAGTTGCCAATGCTAATGAAACTAATCATAGCAAGATGGATAGTTTGTATCTGGATTTTGTACTTACCCATCCTTCTTACTCAATAGCTCCGGATTTATTATATTCAATATCTGAAAGTTCGTATGTTGATATTGATTCCATTCGTTCTGCTTATAATAGATTAGCAGAAAATGTCAGGAATACTATAATCGGGAAAATTGCCTTGAAAGAGATAGAGGCACAAGAACGTAAAAAGATAGAGACATCAAGTATATCTGAATTCATCATGAAAACTGCTTCAGGAAGGACGATTAAATTATCTGATTATAAAAATAAAACTTATGTATTATTAGATTTCTGGGCCAGCTGGTGTGCTCCTTGTTTAAAAGAGATTCCTAAAATGAAGGAGATTTATGAAACATATATGGATAAAGAGTTAGCTATCATTGGTATATCCTTAGATAAAGATAAGAATAGATGGAATGAAACAATACAGGAAAAGGGACTAAATCAATGGCCACAGACATTAGATAGTGAAGTGGAAGTAGTTGGACGTGATTATTCCGGAAATGGCTTATCTAATTTTTTAGGATGTGAAGCGATTCCATTTTATGTATTGCTAGATAAAAAAGGCAGAATCGTAGCTAAGTGGAAGTATATGGGTAACGATCAGCTAAATGAGCTGGATAAGATCCTTGAAGACAACTAAATGAATTATGAGAAAATCCTTTCCTTTTTACCAGCAACTAGATTCAATGGGTTGCGGACCGACATGCCTGCGGATCATAGCTAAATATTATGGAAGAAACTATACCTTACAGAATTTACGTGAAAAGTGCTTTAAGAAATTCATGATAGTTTTGATTTGACCTTTCTGTTTGAAAACGGTATTAGTCATACTTTTAATATCACAATATATAGCTTGTGTACCAAAAAAACGTAAATCACTGATAACCAACAGATATTTATCTACAGGAAAGGGACAACAATTTCACTTATCGCAATATTACAAACCGGTTGGTTTGAAACTATAACCAAGAAGAAAATAGTATAATAATAGCCTTGATTGGTGATATTACTTGAACAAGCAAGAAAACAGTCAACGATGAAGGCATCACCTTTCAAAGTATATGGGTCATAATGACTACTGGAATATAGATGAGCATGCAACATATAAAAAAAGTGGAGAAACCCGCTGCTTGTTTATACAATAACACCATGTATTTATTCGATTGACCTGTTTTTCCCGATTTCACTTTTTATTGTTACCTTTGTGACTATAATCAATAAAAAGAATGATAGACCAAGAGACAATAGACCGTATACTTGATGCTGCACAGATAGTAGATGTAGTATCAGATTTTGTGTCCCTGCGTAAGCGAGGTGTAAATTATATCGGTCTGTGTCCGTTTCATAATGAAAAAACACCCTCATTCAGCGTGTCCCCATCCAAAGGGATCTGTAAATGCTTCTCCTGCGGCAAAGGAGGAAATGCGGTCCATTTCATCATGGAGCATGAGCAACTGACATATCCCGAAGCACTGAGATACCTGGCAAAAAAGTATAACATCGAGATCAGGGAAAAAGAACTAAGCCAGGAAGATAAACTTCGGCTGAACACACGTGAAAGCATGTACGTCGTCAATAACTTCGCCAATGACTATTTCCGTTACATACTGAAAAACAGTACGGAAGGGAAAAATTACGGCCTTGCCTATTTCCGCCAGCGTGGATTTCGGGATGATATCATAGATAAATTCCAGCTTGGATATAGCACGTTAAAAAGCAATGCGTTATCAAATGCGGCAATCCGCCGGGGATACAAAGCCGAATACCTCCTGAAGACCGGCCTCTGTTTTCAAAACGAACAGGGACAACTATACGACAGGTTTCGTGGACGAGCCATCTTCCCCGTCCATACACTAGCAGGCAAGATAGTAGCCTTTGGCGGAAGAATACTTGATACGGAAAAAAAGAAACTCGCAAAGTATGTCAACTCCCCCGAGTCCGAAATCTATCACAAAAGTAACGAAGTATACGGTATCTATTTTGCCAAGCAAGCCATTGCCAGACAAGACCGCTGTTACCTCGTAGAAGGTTACACCGACGTAATCTCCATGCACCAGACAGGCATCGAGAATGTGGTATCATCCTCAGGTACAGCTCTCACACCAGGTCAGATACACATGATACACCGGTTTACCAGCAATATCACCATACTCTATGACAGTGACTTAGCCGGCATCAAAGCATCACTCAGAGGCATCAACATATTGCTTGAAGAAGGTATGAATGTAAAAGTGTGCCTTCTGCCTGATGGCGAAGATCCGGATTCGTTCGCACAAAAACACAATTCTGATGAGTTTCTTGAATACATTCAAAAGCACGAAACCGATTTTATCCATTTCAAAATCAGCCTTCTGCTTGACGAAATCGGTAAAGACCCTTCCAAACGTGCCGGACTGATAAAAGATATTGTACGCAGCATATCAGTCATTCCCGAGGCCATCACCCGCTCCGTTTACATCGGCGAGTGTAGCCGTATGCTATGCATTGACGAAAATATATTAATAACCGAGATAACAAAATTAATCAATCAACCGGTACAAAACACCAATCCCGTTCCTGCCGACCCGGGCAAATCAAATGGCATATATAATTATGAAAAATTGCTTGTCCAGGCCATTGTACTGTATGGAGAAAAAATAATATCCAACAGGTTATGGAAGCAAAGCGACAATACCCCCGTCTCCGTCATTGAGTACATAGTAAAAGCACTTCAGAAAAACAATATGGTATTATATACCCCGCTGCATCAACGTATTCTGTCCGAAGCATCGCCACATATACATGACACACATTTTATAGCCAAGCGTTTCTTTATGGACCACCCCGATACGGATATCCGTACACTTGCAGTCAGTCTGGCGGATGAAGAATATCAGATCAGCCAGTCCTATTCCAATAATACAAAAACCGGAACAGAAGAAGAACGTCTGTCAGAGGTCGTCCCTATGTTAGTCATTAACTTCAAGTCAGCCATCGTAACCCAGGAACTCAGTCAGATCATGCTTGACCTGCAAACCCCGGCTATTCAGAATGATCCTGGTAAGTGCAACACCCTGATGCAACGCTATAAAGAATTGAAGGACATCCAGTCGCAGATGGCAAAGCTGTTAGGTTCAAGAGTTATACTCGGGTAAGATGTATTCCGCCCTCCGCCAGCCCGCAATCCCCTATAACAACCTGCCTCCCCCACTGCCCGGCGGCTGTCGAGGGCTGC
>OGXO01000519.1_pt1 | contig 22068 bp, 17 predicted proteins | sample 1576321 | NCBI WGS metagenome assembly OGXO01 (sample SAMEA3541568, study PRJEB24748) | human gut metagenome | biome: human gut; feature: human-associated habitat; material: faeces | place: China | collected 2012 | reverse complement strand
AGTGACGGAAATTCCAAAGGACTTGCCGAAATCGCACAATATCTGCATTCCTGCGCCAAAATCAGCGCTTTCTTGTGATGAGGCTGCAACAAGGGCTGGATAGATTGAGTGAATCCAATGATATCGGAGTTGTAACCCACCAATTTGACTTTTCCTTTTGGCTGGCGAATGATTTTAATTACATTGACTGCGCCTATCTTTGCGGTGTCACGATCGAGTTCATCCAGAAAAGGAATCACTTGTTCTTTGTAAGGGATGGTGACATTGAGCCCGCACAGGTTGGGATTCTCTTCGATCACTTCCATGAAGTTATTGATACTGGGAATCTCGAAATTCACATACTCTGCATTGATTCCTTCGGATTTGAACTTCTCATTAAAGTATCCGATAGAAAATGAATGTCGCAGAGGATAGCCGATTAAACCATATTTTTCCATAATATAATAAGGGTTAAATTAATCATTCACAATGAATTGCTATTTTGTTGCGGTATAAAGAGTGCAGATGCCAAAGGTCAGCCGTTTGAAGTTGACTTCGCTAAATCCGGCTCGGGCGATGACTCCTTTCATCACTTCCCCTTGAGGAAATACTTTGATGGTATCCGGCAGATAGCGGTAGGCACTGTTATCTTTGGAGAGCAGTTTGCCCAATAATGGAATGACGACTTTTGAGTAGATGGAAAACAATTGTTTCATCGGGAAACGGTCCGGAGTGGTAAGTTCCAAAATCACAAGATGACCGCCCGGTTTCAATACACGGCACATTTCGGAGAGTCCTTTGTCGAGGTCTTCGAAATTGCGGATACCGAAAGCTACGGTGATGGCGTCAAAATCATTGTCGGCAAAAGAGAGTGAAGTACAGTCCTCCCGGGCAAAAGAGATTTTGTCCGACAGTCCTTCCTTTTTTACTTTTTCACGTCCCACATTCATCATGCCTTCCGAGATGTCCGTCCCGATCAGTTCGGCAGGTTGCAGTTTACGACAGGCGAGGATAGCAAAATCTCCTGTGCCGGTAGCTACATCCATCATACGCTGCGGTTGGAAAGGGCGTAACCAGGCAATCGCTTTTTTGCGCCAGCTGCGGTCGATACCTAGAGATAAGGTATGGTTCAGCTTATCGTATGCATGCGCGATGTTGTCGAACATTCGTTCCACTTGCTCGGTCTTTTTCCCTTCTTCGTCGTAAGGCTTGATATGTTGTTGTGGGTAGTCCATTCTTTTTAATTGATAGTTGATAAATGATAGTTAGAAGATGATAGTTGATAAATGATAGTTGGCGGATAATAATTAAGGTTGAAGTTATATGCGATGAATTGCATACGAACTGTCATTCATTATCTGTCAACTATCATTTATTATCTGTCATTTGTTGACTATCAACGATTCAAGAACGTTTCAACGTTTTTGAATATACGTTCAGCGATGTTGGTGGTATCTTCTTTCACAAATTTCTCACCGGTGATGTTTTCGAACAATTCGATGTAACGGTCACTGATGCTTTGTACGATAGCCGGAGTCATTTCAGGCACTTTCTGACCGTCTTTGCCCTGGAAACCGTTTTCCATCAACCATTCGCGAACGAACTCTTTAGAAAGTTGTTTCTGGGGTTCGCCTTTTTCGAAACGTTCCTGGTAACCTTCAGCATAGAAATAACGGCTTGAATCGGGAGTGTGGATTTCGTCCATCAGGTAGATAGTACCGTTGTGCTTGCCGAATTCGTATTTTGTATCTACGAGAATCAGTCCGCGTTCTGCTGCGATTTCAGTACCGCGTTTGAAAAGGGCTAATGTATATTTTTCGAGGATTTCATACTCTTCCGGAGTAGCCAATCCCTGTTTCAGGATTTCTTCTTTAGAGATGTCTTCGTCGTGCAATCCCATTTCTGCTTTCGTAGTCGGAGTGACGATCGGTTCGGGGAATTTTTGGTTTTCGCGCATTCCGTCCGGCAATTTTACGCCGCAAATCTCGCGTACACCGCTTTTGTAAGCCCGCCATGCGCTACCGCACAGGTAACCACGTACAATCATTTCCACCGGAAAACCTTCACACAACACACCCACTGTTACCATTGGGTCCGGAGTAGCCATTTTCCAGTTCGGACAGATGTCAGTAGTGGCATCGAGGAATTTAGCTGCAATCTGGTTCAGCATTTGTCCTTTGTAAGGAATACCTTCAGGTAGTACTACGTCAAAGGCCGAAATACGGTCGGTTGCTACCATGACGAGTTTTTCGCCGTTGATGTTGTACACATCGCGCACTTTTCCGTGGTACACACTTTTCTGTCCCGGAAAGTTGAAATCTGTTTTTGTTAATGCTTTCATAATGATATATATATTAAAATTATGCTTCTTTCTTTAATTTCACCACGGAGGACACGGAGTACACAGGGTCTTCATTGAGATATTTGGATTAAACCCTCTGTGTACTCTGTGCCCTCTGTGGTGAACCGTTTCGTTCGGCTTTCGCTTCTTTATCGAACTTTTCGTAAGCATCCACGATACGTTCCACCAGTTTATGGCGTACAATATCTTTCTTATTCAGTTCAACAAAACTGATCCCTTTCACTCCCTTCAAGATGCGGAGGGCTTGCACCAATCCCGATGTTTGTGAAGCGGGAAGGTCAATCTGTGTCATGTCTCCCGTCACAATCATCTTGGTGTTCATACCCATACGGGTGAGGAACATTTTGATTTGTTGGGCGGTAGTATTCTGGGCTTCGTCCAATATAACGACTGCATCATTCAGCGTACGTCCGCGCATAAAGGCTAACGGGGCAATCTGGATAATGTTCAATTCCATGTATTCCTTTAACTTGGCGGCAGGTATCATATCCTGCAAGGCGTCATATAAAGGTTGTAGGTATGGATCGATCTTATCTTTCATGTCGCCGGGCAGGAAACCGAGCTTTTCTCCGGCTTCTACGGCGGGGCGGCTAAGAATGATTTTTTTGATTTCTTTGTTTTTCAATGCACGCACGGCAAGGGCGATAGCAGTGTATGTTTTTCCCGAACCTGCCGGACCGATGGCGAATACCATATCATTCTTGGCGAATCCTTCTACCAGTTTCAACTGGTTTTCGCTTCGGGGGATGATAGGCTTGCCCGTGACGCTGAACACAATCACGTTTCCTGTCTGTTCCGCTTGCGGAGCATTTCCTTTTATAATGTCAATGATGACTTCTTCTTTCAGTGAATTATATTCGGCGCAGTACTTCTCAAGTTTGGTGATATTTTCTTCGAAGGCACACATTTCCTCCTCGTCGCCCAGCACTTTGATGACATTGCCTCGGGCAACTATGCGTAGCTTTGGATATAAAGCTTTAATTAACTGTATGTTGGCGTTGTTTACACCGTAAAAAATAACCGGATCAATGTCCTCAAGAACAATCAGCTTCTCTATCATTAAGTTGTATTAAAGAAAAATTTCTGCAAATTTAATCAAACGTTTTGGATTCTCTGATTGTTTGGAGGTGAATTTTACTGCAAATCTTCTACTATCCACTTTTCGATGTTTCTTGTTTCATTACTGAAATTAATGCCTATTTTAAATATTTGTCGCTTGTCGGCAGCAAATGCTTGTGCATAATGTTTGTCATTGATTTGTTGCAGAGCTTCTTCGGCGGTTCCCTCCAGCTTGAATTCCATTACATAGATGAAATGATCGGTTTGCAGGACGAGGTCAATGCGTCCTTGTGAGGTATGATACTCTGCTTTTACATAGAATCCAATGAGTTTAAATACGATGAAGAGTACATTTTGATAATGTAGTTCCAAATCGCGTACCAATTCGTAAGGTGTATCGGCAAAGAAACTTTGCAGGCGGCGGAAAAAGGCATCATAATCACCGCTTCGTACTTCGGCTACAAATTTACGAATTTGGAATGGTGACTCGATAGCATCTATGTTTGTGTAGAATGGAAGAAGATATTTAACAAAACCTTCTTCTACTTCCCGATTGGGAAATCCCAGGCGATAAGTTCCAAACTCTTTGTCGAATCCTTTGATAGTAAGATATCCACTTTGATAGATGACCGGAATAGGATTTCGGGACGTCGAATCAATGCTGTTCAGTACATCTGCATCCGTTTCTTCATGCGTGATACGTTGGAGATTGTAATTGGATTTCTTTAGTAATTCTACCAGATAAGTCGGGGTGCCGGTCTCAAACCAGTAACTACCGAATTTCATCTTATAGAATGTGTTGAGCAAACTGAATGGGTTGTATATTCCTATGGAGTTTTCTACGAAATGATAACCATCATAACATTCTTTCAGTTCGGAGCATACCTCCTCATAAGTCATTTTTTGCTTATCAGCCAAGATATGCAAGTCTTCTTCCATATTGTCGTGGATTTCTTTCTCTGTGATGCCGCAGAGTTCCACGTACTGTTCATCCATTGAAATATCAATCAGATTGTTCAGGTCGCTGAATACACTGACTTTTCCGAATTTGGTGACACCTGTAAGGAATCCGAGTTTGATGCATCCGTCTTTACTCTTTAATGCTCCATAGAAAGGCTTTAGTGTGTTTCGGTAATATTTTTGCAGTTCTTCGTTTCCGATAGCTTGCAGCATAGGTTTGTCATATTCGTCTACAAGGATAACGACACGTTGCCCGGTCTGTTCGTAAGCCCGCTGTATGATGCCTGCAAAGCGTAAAGAAAAGGAAACTTCCGACGGGCGTGTGCCATACAGGCTTTCCCAATGTTCCAGATTGTCATTGAGTATTTGGTCCAGACTTTCGGGAGTATCATATTTCTCGATATTTAAATCAAGGTGTAATATCGGGTGTTTGATCCAGTCTTTTTCCAGTTGTTCGATAGCCAATCCTTCGAATAGTTCTTTCTTTCCCTGATAGTATGCTTCAAGAGTAGATATAAGCAGACTCTTCCCAAAGCGGCGGGGACGGCTAAGAAAATAGTAACGGCCGGTTTTTACTAATTGGTAAATGAGTCTGGTTTTATCTACATAGAGATAACCATCGTTACGGAGACTTTCAAAATTCTGTATGCCGATAGGATATAGCTTGCTCATAATCTGATTCTTTTAGCGTTGGATTCATACAAAGATAGCTGTTTTCCATCTTAACACAAAATTTACCTTGAAGGTTTTATGATATGCTAGTCAAAGATTTTGAAAAAAGGTATTTATCGGGCGGTGATATGGAAACATCCTTGCTTCAATTCATATTTGATGTAGCATTTTTCAGCTTGTCGCAGGTCTCTTAAAACCTCGGACAAGACAAGTTTCAGTGTGTCGGCACTTACATCCTGTAACGGTCTTCCATCCTTGTCTTCTACCTTTTTGAAACGTTTCCAACTGACATCAAAGGTGGCTCCAAAGCAGTGTGCCGAGTTGGCGGAAGCATTTCCGTTGCGACGGCGGAGGCGTTTCACATCGTTTTCGGTACGCAGTACGGAAGTAATAATTACCTGGTTGGGGTTTAGACCTTTGGCTGCCAATGAATCGAGGAAATTGGAACCGATTGTATCGAGCAGTGCACTGGCACGCGGTACGAGATAGGGGATAGAGTGTGTCAGTGAATCTACTACATAAAACTCATTGTCGGTAATATGAGTTAGCTTTTCTTTCATATCTTCTGCTGCTTCCCGGTCTGCCAATGGACGGATACCTATCTTTTTGGCTACTTCCAGATGTGCGTCATTCAAATCAGGGAAAGAACGTTTATAGCTGACGACGCCACGAATATTGCGTGGCTCATTCAGTTTCAGCGACATGTCTTTCTTTTTGCAGCCCGAAGTAAGCGTTGTAAGCCCAATAACTAGTAAAAATAGCGGTAATATGCGAAGCTTATAAATAGTCATTTTATATTTTTTGCTCGCAAATATACGCTATTTTTTCATACGTTCCATGCTTTGCATTATTTTCAATTCCATACTTTTGAGGTTATTCCAAAATATTCTCTGGTATTTCAGGATAGGTATTTAATATACCTATTATGGTATAATCTGTATTGTCAATTGTTGTTTTTAGTGTGGGTACTATTGTATGTTCGCTTCTGGTAAGAGCTTTTTCTACAAGTTCTTTCCAATCTACACCTAGAAATCTTGATATAAGATTTAGGACAGCATTTGCACTCGTAACCCCATCGTATAGCTCAAATCTTAATTTGTGAGGGGTGGGGGGAACTGATGCATCCGTGAAATTTTCTTGTTCGTCAGATGTATAATTTAATGTTAAATAAGGTATGGCGTATGTAGGAGACGAGTTGCCGGAACCGCTTTCTAACTTGGTGAAAAAGTCGTATGTTCCTTTTGCTATTGGAGTGTGAGATAGTTCGTCTCTAAACTCAATATAACGGAAAAAATAGCATTCTTTAGCTTCATTGTTAATCAGATAAACTACAGTGCCATTGGAAAGTGCCGGATGATTACTTTTTTCTATAGCGTACGCCAAATAGCTGTCTGTTATTTTAATTCTTAAATCAACTGTTTCGTTGGTGATATTATCTTTTACTTTCACCTTTGTTTCTCCTTTCTTTTTTGGGGTGACCCTTAAGCTTCCCATTCCTATCGAACTGGACAAATCTACATCTATATTTAAAATGTCAGTTTTTTCTACAGTTACGGTGTAGTCCCTGTTTCCACCTGTGATGGTGATATTGGTTGTTCCTAACAAAGGTCGTTCGTAATACTCTTTTTCGAAGGATAAAGAATATATCTTTTTTTCATCGTTATTTCCACAGCTAAAAAAGATAATTGTATAGAGAAATGACAGTAGTGCTCCAGGTAAATGTTTTGTCTTCATGATTATTCTGTTTTATAGTTTTGCAGGAGAGATATAGTTTTATAAGTTCCTGTATTGATGTTGGAGGCAAATATAAAGATTTTATCAATGTGTTGAAGTAAATAGTGTATTTATTTCTTGTCCTCCAGCTATTTTCATACATTTGTAGCGGTTTATAAAAATAGGCCACTTTTCCACTAAACATAACACACATGAAAACAGATTTCGATTACAATTCTATGCCCGTTAGCTTCGCTCATTGCTTGAATGGACATTGTTTGCGTGCGGACAAATGTCTGCGACGACAAGTAACTCTCCGAATGCCGAAAGAGCGGGCTGCTGTAATGGTTATTAATCCCGAACATGTCACCTCCGATGGTGAAGACTGTACTTACTTTATTGATGAAAAGCCGGTGTTGTTTGCACGGGGAATGAAACATTTGCTGGATCGGGTGCCGCTTGCTGATGCCACCGTTATCAAGCGACAGATGATAGCCTACTTCGGCAAAACGATCTATTATCGTTGTTGCAATAAAGAACGGTTGATTAAACCAAAGGAACAAAAGTATATACAAGAACTTTTTCGAAAGAGGGGAGTTACAGAAACGCCTCAATATGATGAATATATCGAATACTATGATCTTGGGTAAGTATATCCGTTAGTTCCGGTAATCCCATATATTGTGGGAAAGTATTCTCTTATATTATGGGAATTTATTCCCTCAAAATGAGGGAATAAATTCTCTCCAGCTAGGGAATCTTTTCCCACAATATGTGGGACTACCGGGGGCTGTAATACCCTGATAATAGTTGGCTGCCTTTTTTTTATCTTCGGGTTGGGTTGACATTTATTATGTAGGTATTATATAGCAGTTCCGGTATGAGAAATGCATGATGAAAGTATGAGAAATACCGGTTTTTTATGACATTTCAGGCAAAATACTATGAGAAACACCTTTTTAAAAAGTATTTCTCATAGTGCTATTGCTTTGAATTACAGATAATTATCATGTGAAGTATGAGAACATGAGAAATGATTTCACGAAATCATTTCTAGTGCGTATTAGATTACTGCATCTTTCAGCCATTTTCCGAAAAAACGGTCATAGACAATATACCCATCTGGTGTATTATATATCAGTTCTTTATTCAGTAAGGATTTTAGTGCCACGTTAACGCTGCTGGGCGTTTTTAAATGATGCTTTTTGATGAAGTCATTGGCATTTATGCTTTTTATACAGCCTTCTGTGGCAATAGCTTTCAATAAATCTACTTGATTGTTGGTTAGTAGAGTCAGGTTACTTTGATATATGGTTTCCTGTTCATCTAAAATGTCGTTTATACATCTATCTACCAGTCGGTTATCAATGGGGTTGATTTTCTTTTCATACAATCGGTTGAGTATACTTTGGACGTACCATGTGTGTCCGTTTTCAAGTTGGTACAAATAAGAAAATGTTTCTAGTGTCAACTCTCTTTTTTCCTTAGCAAAGAATGAGTGTGCGAACGAATAATAATTCTCCAGTGGGATTTCCGTTAATACAATGATTTGGGTACTTTGATAAAAAGGACGTTTTGCAGAAGTAAACATTTCCTCCATTACATGCTTTTTACTTCCGGAAAAGATAAAATGTACATTGGGCATGAATTGGATATGAGAGCGGAGCAATGCTTCTACACCTTTTTCCGGATATTCTGTAATTTGTTGGAATTCATCAATGGCAAGATAACATTGTTTCTTTGAGGCTACCATATAATTGAGTATTTCTTTCAATGTTTGTTCAGCGTGGGTGGGAGCAAAGTCTAATGTTACGGTAGGCATACCACTTCTTTCGTCAGCACTGATAATAGGACGGCAAGATTTGAAGAAAGCAGTCATTTGCCGGAGTATGTTTTGGGATAGAGTATCTAATTCTCCAAGTACATTTTGAGCAAGTAACTGGATGAATGCTTTTAAATCACGTGTGGAGTAAATGTCCATATAAAAATAGGCAGCATTCGGATTATTTTCCCGCTTCATTCGATAGAATACATTTTTGATAAGTCCCGTCTTTCCCATGCGTCGGGGGGATATTAAGGTCAGGTTACGTTCATTTAGTAAAGCTGAAATCATTTTATCAGTTTCTTTCTCCCGATCGCAAAAGTATTCGGGACTGTTGTAACCGTATACAAGGAATGGATTGTATGGCTTCATGACTTATTACATATTTTACGTTACATATTTTATGTAACACAAAGAACGTAATAAATCTGGAATATTCAAAGATTTATTTGAATTATATAAAAAACAAACGCTGATGAGAACAAGTAATCATTCTTTTCTCATCAGCGTATATTATGTCGGATTACAACTATTTCTTATCTTTTTTCTCGTCAGCTTTAGTTGCAGGCTTTTCCTCCGTTTTGCTTTCCGGATTGATAATACCTTTCACTGTTTCACCGATAGGCAATTTATCCAATACACCGAGACTTGGAGCTACCGTTTTCACCAATGTGTTTAGGAAATTGCTAGTTCCACCGTTTCCTCCGTCGAATACGGTGATATTTCCTAAGTTCATGTGTTCGAACGCCTTCACCTGTTCGCCGGCGATTTCCTTCCACTGGTCTACCATCTTATATTGGATAGCGATAGCCGGATTCGATTCGGCCGCTCTTACCATTGCTTCGAAACCTTCCGCTTCCGCAAGTAATGACCGTTTCTTACCTTCCGCTTCTGCTTCCAGTTTCATTTGGATAGCTTTTGCTTCCGCTTCGGCTTGTGCTAAAGTAGCCTTTGCGCGTGCTTCCGCTTCGCGGGTAATCTTTTCAGCGATGGCATTTGCCTGAAGGATAGCTTCCTGTCTGGCGATTTCTGCAGGAACAATCTTTTCAGCCTTCAATGAAGATTCCACTTTTCGTGCCTTAGCTTCTTCCACTTCCTTTTGCGCAATTTCGCGTGCAGTCTGTACGGCAGCTTCCGATTTCGCGGCAGCTTCACCGGCTTGCTTGTCGGCGTTAGCCTGTGTCACGGCTAGTTCGGAATTTGATAGAGCCACCTCTTTCTGTGCGTCATTTCGTCCGATGGCAGCTTTCTTGGCAGCTTCCGCCTGTTTGATTTCCATATCCGAGTTTAGTTCGGCAACACGGCTTTCCTTTTCAGTATTTGCCTGCTCGATACGGATGTTCTTTTCAGCTTCAGCCTTTGCTACTTGCGATTCTTTTTCCGCGTTGGCGATGGCTACTTGCGAGATTCTGTCCTTATCCGCATTTGCAACAGAGATTTCCTGTTGTTTCTTCGTTTCTGCGATAGCGATATCCTGGTCTTTGCGGGTTTCCGCAACTTTAGTTTCGCGTTCTTTAATCTGATTGGCAATTTTGATAGCACCCAGCTTTTCCTGTTCTTCGATGTTAGCCTGTGCTTCGTTCAGTGCTTTACTTTCAGCTTCCTTACCTAAGTTGACAATGTAGTTGGCAGCGTCGCGAATATCACTGATGTTGATGTTCATCAGATACAAACCGAATTTGCGAAGTTCGGTATCGATGTTATCTTTCACTTTTGCCAGGAACTTATCACGGTCTGAATTTAATTCTTCGATAGTCATATCGGCGATCACCATACGCATCTGACCGTATACAACATCAGTAATTAAGTTCTGCTTGTCATCCATCGTTAATCCCAGCATACGTTCAGCAGCGTTTTGCATCACTTCGGGATCGGTGCTGATAGCTACAGTGATTGTAGTCGGCACATCTACACGAATGTTTTGAGCGGATAGCGCGCCGGTCAGTTTACATTCGATCTGCATTGGTTTCATGGACAGGAATTCATATCCCTGAATAATCGGCCATACAAAAGCCGCACCACCATGATATAGCTTTGCCGATTTTTTCTCTCCTCCCGTTTTACCATATACAACGAGGACTTCATCACTCTTACATTTACGGTAACGCGAAAGGATACCAATAAAAGTGAGTAGGATGACTGCCACTAGTATAGCAGCCATGATTAACATTTCTTGTGTCATAAAATTGTGTATTTGAATAATTATTGAATGAATAGTGTTCCGTCTTTGTAACTGGTGATAATCGTTCTGTCGCCAGTCTGATATGTTTTTCCGGATTCGGAGATGACGTCTACTTCGCGCATGGCTCCGTCCCGGGTGGTCTGTACTGTATATTTGCTGTCGCTTTGTTTGAAATAGATCACACATTCCCGTCCCACAAGCTGATCGGTCTGCTCGGTGTGGTTCACTTGTTGCAGTTGATAAGCTTTTTTATAGAGGAACCAGACGGCGAAAACAAAGAAAAGCCCTACCAGAATACCGATGACGTAACTTTGCATTTCCGTGTTTCCCGCCAGATACATGTACCAGCCGAATCCAATTCCGAAATGGGTAAGTCCTTTAAAAGAAACTACGCTACTAATATCAGCATCCACGTCTACATCTGCATCTATGTCTCCGAAAAAGATGGATAATACGAATTGAATAAGAAAGATTCCTGTCGTGACGAGGGCGATGATGAGGAAAATAGTATGGCTCATAGTTATTTTGTATTAATGTAAAATCTCTAGTTATAATACCTCAAATATACGGGTTTATGAGAGATAAACAAAGATAATTCATAAAAAAAATCCCCACCCACTCAGTGCTACTTTCACAAGCTGCCTCTGAGTGGAATGAGGAACACAAACAAAACAAACAATTTTGTTATATATTATATGGGTTATTCCGTACGCTAACGGATAACTTTTTAAATATTGTTAGGGCAATCGAGTACAAGTGTCGAGTCTTCACATAGCGTAATACTACATTTTTCTAAAATACCGAGATCAATTTCTACCTTTATATGGCCGTAGGCATCTTGTACTTTGTGTTTGAAGTCTACGAAACCTTTCACAAATTTTTCAATCCGGCTGGCTGAATGCTCAAAAGCATACCAGCGTCCGTTCTCCTCAAACAGATAGGCTTGGCGCGTATCTGATGCTTCTAATTGCAGAATGTCTTTTGGTTCCATAGTCATTGTTTTTTCGTTGTTGTACATATTGAAATAGGGGGCTTGAGATACTACATTACGGCATTTTTACTGTAATAGTTTTCCTTATTTTCCCTGTTTTTACGTAGAAGTTAAAGTTTTTGGTGATATGTTTTTTGTCGATATATATCCATACTGCATTGACGACTCTCGCTCCTTTACCGCCTTCTATGCCGGGTGTGAATGTGATACCGGGTGTGGGATAGTCTGCTATTACCCAACCGTCTGCCGTGTTGTTAGTCAGAACCTTCAATTTGGTGAAGCAGATACTCCCGTTGTCGGTAAGTTGGAGGGTAGAAGTATTAACTCCCAGGAAATAGTTGTCGTCGGTTGTGATATCCAAAATGTCACTTTCTGCAGCGGTAAGAGTCATTACATTTGTCTGGAATGGCTTATTGTCCGAATCTCCGGTCAAAACCTCGCCTTTTCCGCGTCCTTCATAGTTCACGTTTTGTAGTACGAATACATATCTATAGTTACGTTTTAGTAAATCAATTTCATCTTTGCCATCGGCTTTTATCATATCCAGTCGGTAGTAGCCCTCCGTTCCTTCATATTTGCCATGAATGATTACGGAAACTTTGTTTTGAGCATTGTTGGCAGTTTCTCCTACATAGAAGGTTGCAATTTCTCTTCTGTTAGGACCTTCGCTGATTATGGTCGGGATAACTGATAATGTTTCCGTAGATTGTCCGGCAAGAATATCCTCTCTGTTTGCCACGTAACCACCAGTATTTACATTGATGACTTCCGCACCTAAGAACTCAAACTCACTCTTGGGTTGTGAAGAGTTGTACTGCACTTCAATTTTTGCAAAAGAACGGATAAGTTCTACGGGTACCTTGTTGTATGTCTTATCCCGGCTAAGCCCGCTTTCGAATTCATCACTGACTGCTTCACCGTACATGGGGATTGATTTCATATTGTTAGAATTCCGGAATGTCAGTTTCATGGCATCATCCAAGGATGAACTTTCTTCTGACAGTTCAGATAGATCGGCATTGGCGATGATAAAAAGGCGGACAGGATTTTTTGTCTCTTTTATTGATACATAAAAAAAACTACTGTTGTTCTCATCGGTATAACCAGATTTATATTTACTGGTGATATCTGTCACTTTTTTCAGAGTGTTGTTTTCAAACACCAACATATTTAGAACGTCGATACCCGATTCGTCTTTGATGGCACGTGTGGCGGAAGGCAACCGATTGCTGGGTACGGACAGGTTAAGCATGACTTGTGCGTTTCCTAATGCTCCCGTACCACTCTCGTCAGGGCAGTTACCTGTTATGTCCTCTGTCACGCAGGACATAAATCCTGCGATAAGCAACAGACTGTATAATATGTTATAAATAGGTTTCATATCTCTATTCTTGTTTTAGTTTGTTACATACTTATTACGGCTGACTGTTTTGGGTTACGTCAATGTAGCAGATGATGTCATTACTCTTGCTATTCTTTACTGTGATTGTCCATGTATGGATATCATCGGTAGTATTCTTTGATAGAGGGCTTACATAGATATTACTACTGTATTGTGCCATTCTTAATCCTGTTGAAGGATTAGATTCCCAAGTGAAGTCTTGTGTGCCTATATAAACTGATTGATTCCCTAAAGTATCATATCTAAAGTTTAACTTTCTTGTCGGAGCATTGGCACGTTGCGTTACCTTTATATTTTGGGTACTTCCATCACTGAACTTGACTTTAAGAATCGCACAGCGTTCTTTCCCGGTATTATTTTCTTCCATTGCTGTTAATTTTATGGGTTGCTGACTACCGGCTGTTCCCTGGTCCGGAGTCATCACAAACCACATAGCTCCTGGGTCTACTACTTCCCAACTTTCAGTGATGGAAGTCAGAAAATCTTCGACATACGATCCCTTGGTATTTCCTAGTGTGATTTTTTCCGGTACCCGTATTGCATTTTGAATACTAGCTTTCGTATCTTTAATACAACGTACAGAGCCTGCATGAGTCGTTTTTGCATATAGATCGTTTTCAGTCTCAATTAATCTGTGCAAATGGCGACCGTTATCGTAGTTGTCTATCTCTCTTCCGTGGAGGAATAAAGCTCCGGGTCTTATTTCACTACCTGCCTGGATAGATGAATTGGTCCAGATAATGCTATTCACTGTTAATGAGTTTTGTTTATCTACATTTGCGAGGCTATTGATGTCTCCATCATAAACTCCTGCCAAAGGAAGCCATGCTGCATCAGCTACTGATATGTTATTTTTTGTGTTTCCGTAGTAAGACCATTGATTGACGCCACTTGGCTCTAATGCCGCATCTTCGCAATTTAACCAGAAACCATAAGAATCAGTATAAGCCGGTGGTACGTATGTACTGGTTTCAGCATTAGGCCACCATATCACATTGCTATTATAATTGTTCTTTTCACTTGTATAATGACCATTGTTGAAAACAATAGACGATACGGGAGGTACACGATAACCAGCCGGGCATGGGTCATAAATGGTCTTGTTTCCTGCATCTCTTACTGTGGTAAATCCTTTGTTTGTTCCCCACAGAAAACTGTAGTCTGTACCTGTAATTTTACCGTTAATAAGTGTGGTCGGGTTTTCGATAGTTTGATCGATGCTCATGTCTGAACCGTGATTCTTCCACTTATAATTATCTAAGTTGAATGTTTCCATCCGATTACCCGTTTGTGATTCTGAAATAGAAGCTGCTCCGATAAATGGGTCTTTACGTCCCCATTGATATAACAATCCTAGAGATGACAGACCGGGTTTGCTTGTGAGTGCTCCCAAGTAACGGTCGAGGAACTTGTATCCATAACCGAATCCGGTAGTCCATCCCTGTTCGCAGGCTGCCAATTCATCTTCATCGATAAAACCGTCTTCGTCGGTATCTAAGTCCGGGCATACCCAGAGATGCCATGTCCAAATAATTTTTCCATTCTTGAAAGCTCCAATCAGTGCATTACCTCCTTGTAAATCAGGATAATTACTTTTTTTGATATCTGAATTTTGCTTTGTCAGGTCTATCTTGAATTGTACAATACCGTTTTCGTTGATAATCGTATTTCCCTTTCCGTCGGTATTCAAAGTTACTAATTCTTTGGCTGTCTGCCAGATGATTTTAACGTCATCCGGATCTAGATTGGGTTCCTGGTCTAGCAATGGATGTCCGTCAGCCATCAAGCCTTCCTCGCCATTACCTTTTACGGTAACAATCAAATTTTGTGGCATCTTGCTTCCATTATCCGATACTACATAACAGTTGGCTGTACCTATACCTTTCTGACGTACCATAATCAGTTTATTCAGATTGCCTGAAGTGATTACGAAACTGCCGCGTCGTTGTCCACCCTCGTTTTTCGTGGGCGTTATGACTACTCCCGAGTTGTCGCTGTTGGGAGTTACAGTAAACCAATTGCCGGATTGCTCACTGATTTTCCAACCATTGTTGTGTGTAGACTTTACCCAAAGATCGTTTGCAGCTGTGTTGGTTGATTCGAGAATTAATCCGCCGGCTTCTACTTCCAGTGTATACTGTCCGCCGATTCCACGCATCCATACTGGAGTCCATTCTAGGATAGTTACCTCCATGCCTACTACTACATGATCTAATGCAGGGTCAGGCTCATCAGTTCCCGGACGGGTCACGTTATTGACGTTGAATGTATAAATATGGTTGCGGATAGCATTATAAAATTTGTCGCCTTTATTCTTTTCCTTAAAATCTACACGATAATAAGTTTCCTGATCGCTTTCCATATAATAGCCGCCTATAACAAGGCACATCGGTTCCGAGGTCTGTTTTTGGTCAGATTCGGGAACGTAGATCTTGTTTTCGATTGCATAGTTTCCCTCCGGCATATTATCTTCAAACAATAGGTTATTCTCTGCTCCCCCCTCTTTGTATCGCGGGAAGAATTCTACATTTTGAGGAATAGAAGGTACGATGATAGTATTCGAACCTTCCGGATTATTCTCGTCGGGAGCATGTAACGAACCTGCCAGGCCACTGGTACGTGCATAATATACACGGACACTTTTCAGTTTGAATACCTCTTTCCCTTCTCTTTTCTTAATGCCTTTTCCTAAATTTACCACTACATTGATTTTAGATACGGCACGATACAAGTCAATGCTTCCCGGAACTATCTCCCCTTCAACCGGCGTCAGGTCTGTTTCACCCCACATAGGGAGAGGACGGTCGGAGAGTACCCATTTGTCGGAAAACGTATATTCCAAATTATTCAGGACACTTGCTTTATTGGCGGAACCTTTGGGCAGGTTGTTTATATAGTCGATCAGTGCACCGCCATTCTCCTGATCTTTCAGATTGGTGAGGACCATGACTGTCAGTTCTTTCAATTCAATTTCGTCCGTATTCACTGTAGCCATTAGTGAATTGTCGCTAAGCATACGTGTAGCAAGTTTCCCGGCGAAAACGCCGTTTGCCTTGTTGAATGCCAATACATATACATCTTTGATCGTGCTTTCTCCTTCTGTCGGGAGTGCATCCGGACCGTAAGTGAGTCCGCGAGTTTTTCCGTTGTCTACAGGAACATTGAGTATAATCTTTATACTGCTTCCGAAGCCGTTATCCGTTGAATCATAGATTTCACTATCTGTGCAGGCTGCAATGAATACTTGCAGGCAGAATAACGTGAATATGTAGAAATACTTTTTCATCTTGTTTGTTTTTTAAAATTCAAATTCATTCAGGTTGACAACCCAGTCGTTAATCTGAATAACGGTTTTAAGCAGTGTCAGATTCTCGTCGACGAAGAAGATCATGCCGAAACTGTCTTCACGGTCGAAATATTCCTGTAACGGCATATTTATGAAGTTTTGTTCCTTGAGAAGTCCCAGGTAACGGATTAAGGATCCGTCGGGGAGTAGTTCGGTTTCATTCTTTTTATTGTAGATTCTTAGTTTCGGATTCTGGGTTTGTACGAGCCGGGCTATACTGATTTCCGCAATTGCGGCAGAATAGGTGTTGGCAGGTTCGCCCTCCTCGCTGAAAGCGCGGGTGGTGACTTCACTGGTTTCCGTAACGAATGGCCGGTAGGTTAGCAGATTGTCTTCCATTAATGAATTATCGTAATTCATCTTGCCGTTGTCATCATAGATAGCGTAGGTGAACATATCATCTTTGATTGCTCTTGATGCCGGTATCTCTTTTGCCGGATTCTGGTTGACCTGTGCAATTATGACGCGTATGTTGTTGGTGTTTTTCATCAGCCCGATAGTAGTGACCTCTTCTCTTATGCCGTTTGCAACGGAAGTGGTCGGGAGCTGGCTTTCTCCGTCAATAGCTTCTCCATGCCATAGAGGGGAAAGTTGCTTGTTGACTATGTATTGTCCTTCTTCTCCTTCTGCGCGTGAGCCCGACTCACGAAGTGTCAGGACGACGAGGTCGTCTATTTTTGACTGGCTGTTCATCACGGGGACAGCAAATGATTGATTGTCCAGTCCCGCCCATGTCACCAGGTGATATTGTTTCGGATCGAAATTTACCGTCATGGAGTAAGAACCGTCTGCCAGCATCTCTTCACCTTGATCTGTATTTTGGAAAACAAAGTTTCCTGCATTGTCAAAAGCATAAAGCGTGATAGATTTCACTTCTTTTGCAAAAGCGTCTACTTTCTTCATGTTGTAGTCGTATTTGAACTTAACACGGTATTTGATGCTACAATCGCCGTCGTCGTAATCGAGGACGGAATCGCAAGATGCGATTGCACCAGCCAATACGGTGAGTAGCAATATTTTGCTAACCTTTTTCTGTATGTTAGTGAATATCCGTTTCATGCTTCTGTTTTTTTACAATTGAAAATCTTTTGTTTTGCTTTGTTTGGCAAATTTTTAGTAAAGAGGGGGAGGGGCGAACCTCCTTCCCCTCTCTTTTTGAGTTTGTCTGTGTGTACAGGTGTTAGAAATCAAATGAGTTTAGATTGACAGTCCAAGGATCTATCTCTACTGTCAGGTCAAGTAATGTAAACTCTTCAAATATTTTAGGTAGAACGGTTCCTAATCCTTTAATAGAGTTGACGGACAGGCGATAGATGTTGTTACGTACGATCGTTGCACTATTGTTGCTAGCTGTTTTGATTTGGCCTACGTAGTAACATATACCTTTGTCGTATTTTCTTAGTCCGTGTAAATTCCAGCAATCTTCTATGGAAGTATCTTCGGTTAATCCTTCGATTTTATATCCTGCATCTACCATTTCTTGTATACTACTAAAGGCTTTGTTGTCAGAGGTGATATAAAGGGTGCCGATTTTATCATCCACATATATTTCTCCTTTATAAACAACATTGGTTGTTGATTGTATGTCAGTTCCGGCTAGATTTTCCATACAGTAGTTACTAGTGCCATTTTCAGCGATAGACTGGTATTCGAAATTGGTGATTGTACCGTATGGCTTATACAGACTACTATTAACAGTACCACCTTTCAATACAGCTACTTCCTGTTGCAGACCTGTGTATGCAAAATCAGTTAACTTAACTTCTAATTTTTTGTGTGCTAGGTTTTCAGCATCATCAGCTACATCAAAAACTTTGCCTTTAGGTGTTTTTTCTTCAAGTTTAGAAGCTACGCGGCTTACACAAACGGTAAGTGGGTTAATTTCACCTTTGGTAAAGGTGGCTGGTACAGCTTCGCCTGTTGCGTTGCTCATTAAGAATTTGTTGGCTTCTGCGATTTTTCCGGTAGCTTCCAATGCTTGGATACCTGCACTGAAGTCTACATTTTCTTTCAACAGGCTATAATCTGTCGCGCTAGCTAAACTTGCTTTTAAGCTCTCCGATGCATTCAAGAATACCCAAACAGATGCTGCACCTTCTTTTACAGAGATTTTTTCTTTTAACCACAGAGTGGTAGGAGTATGTGTTGCTCCACCCTCTTCTGTTACATCTGTAAACTCTTTGAAATCCACGGTCCTAATATCTCTCTTGCCGGCTTGTTCGATAACGATAGTTGCATCTGTAAATGCTTGTTCGGCTGCAATTCCGGCTTCATTATTCCCTGCTGTAACACCACGGGTCACAGCATTGGAGTATGTGATACCGAATTGCATGATTGCGTCTTTGGTAGTTTCCTGTCCATTGTCGACGATTGCATTTTCTTCATTGCTGCAAGATGCCATTGCGATTGTAGCAAGGCTTGCTAAAAATAAACTTCTAAGTTTCATAACTGAATGTTTTTTAAGTGATAATAATTTTGATTTTCTTTTTTACTTTTTGGGGGGAAGAGTTCATTATTCCATTTAATAATGTGAGAGCTTGTTTCATCTGTGGGGGGATTCCGTGGGAGGAATCAGGAAGAACTTAATGAAAGGATTAGTCACTTCCAAATGGAGGATTTAGTTGTTCTTTTATTTTCTTATAGGCAGCGTTTGTTTATTTGTTTATACTACTTATGTTTTGTTTCTTATTTCTCATGAAGGAATTTTTTTCCTCTTTCGATGCTACAAAGGTATGCCGGAAAACAATAACCGGAGAATGGTGTTTTTTTCAATTTTCAAGGTGAATTTTTCAAATTTTCGTGTTTGAATTTTATGCAGGGTATTTTGTTCGTTTGTGAATGATATTTTCTCTGAAATGAATGTTTTACCCTCTTTTTTTTGCTTTACCCATGTTCTGAAAAAAATGACCGGAACTGAAAAAATGTATATTTTCTCTTTGTAGAATCCGGAATATACAGGACTGTCCGGGATGGATGGAAAAAATAGAGGGATTTTTAATCACCGGATATCTGTTTTGAACGAATTAACGCCTTTTTGTGATGATGTGCTGCCGAATGTCCGACAATGCTTTTCTTACGGATCGAATAATGTTGGTAATGGTTTGGATTTGTAAGTCTGAATATACTCTTGTTTTGAGCGCAACTGGATGAAAATAGGTACTGGAAATAAAGCTTTCTCTGTTCCTCGGTGTGCAGAGGGACGTTCCTCACCGACCAATATGTCGTTCCTCACCGAGGAACGCTTCTCTTCTCACCAGCGAATGAGCTGTGAATCTCTGTTGGGTTGTGTATATATTGGTTGTTTCTATACGGAAAACAAGGTTTTAACTGTATATTATTGCATTGCTTTATACATTATTTCTTCTGGCAGGAGATAAACGGATGGGTCTTTTAGGAATGTAATATTAAAAACAGAACAGTTATATAAAAACCGTACTGCCTTCGCAAGCAGTACGGTTTGCCCATTTAAGGGAATGGTTTTTTGGGGGGATTATTGTTTGTTTGTTGATTAATTTATGGGATAGTTTTGTTTTTTTTCCAATTCTAGCAGATTGGTGTTTGCCTGTGTCGTAAGTCCGGCAGCCTTTGCCTCGTCGAAGTATTTTCGGGCTGTTTCCAAATCATCTTCCAGTAGGGCAACTACTCCCAAGTTGTTTATAGTTTCTGCCGCTTTCCGGTCTGCTTTTGCCAGATGTTTTTTGGCGGAGGTCAAATCACCGCCTTTCTGAATTTCCATTGCCGCAGCGTTAAGGTTGGCAGTCGGATCATCCGGGAACATGATGACAGCCACTTGGAATGCATGATTGAACTCTTCGCTTCCGGGTTCATAGCTTTGCGCCACAAGATAAATCTCTTCCAGGCTAAGCAATTGCGGACGGGCTTTAATAATTTCTTTAGATTCTTCAAGATTGAAGCCGCGTACTGTATAATTGACCGTATAGTTCGAATGACGCAAGGCCGGATAACAATCTTTCAGCAGATATTGTTGATAAGCTTGCGGGCCGAGCAAGCCGGCTATATTACGTTCTTTTATGTCGATATTCATAGTCTGGTCGTCCATGACACGAAGTATTTCTTCTTTTTTGTTCATAGTTGAGGCTTCGACAAATTTGCGGAATCCTTCCCAATCTTCCGGAGTATATTCGGAAGTAATCAGTTTGTGGTCGAAATTATAATAACTGGTTACATAATCCACTAATGCCTGGGTACGTCCTTTTGCCAAACGGGTGTTATTGGCATAACTTCCTTCGGGAGATGCGTAGCCATGTATTCTGATGCCTGTGAGTTGAGTGTTTTTATCATTACGTACTGTGTCGATACTGGCCCGGATGCTGGCTAACTCGACCGAGTTACGGCGATATTCCGGATAAATGATGATTTTGTTTACCGGGAAATCCAGATAAGCCGTTCCTTCTACAGTCCGATGTTTTATATTTTCTGCTTTGGGAGTAATGTAAGCTATTGCCGGCTGTAGTTTCAACGGGGCTACGTTCAACTTCGTTATCATTTCGCCTGTACTTTCGTCTATTACATCACAACAGCCGCACATATCTACATTTAGTTTTAAATCTGCCTGGCGCATCCATGCTTCGTAAGGAAGCTGTACCAGATAGTCCACTTTCTGTTTTTCATGTTGCTTATGGCGGATGACGGTATATGTGTTTTTAGGACTTTGGTGGTTCCGTTGATTTATGAGTTGACGTTTCCTACCATATACAACAATGGCCGGTAGCACCTTGGTTCGCCCGTTTGCTTCGAGGTATGGGGTCAAGGTGGTTGCATTGTTGGATGTCATCTTCAGGTTATCTTGCAGGATGAGATCCATACGGATCGTCAGGCGGTTGTCGTCGCTACGCGTAATTGATTCATTGTCTACACGTATTTGGTCCCTGTAGATAGTCTGCGCTTTTCCACCCAATATGGGTAGCAGGCAGAAGAGTATACATAGAAGCTTTTTCATATTTGTTTTGTTTTAGAATAAATAAATTAAACTGACGGCGGCTTTTGTCGGACCTACATAGTTTTTATGTCCTTCATCCACTTTTTCTCCGCAAGTCTTACATTCGTACTGTTTGTACTTGACGCGTGCATAGCCTACGCCTATGTTTCCTTCCAGATTCCAATGCTTGCCTAGAATCCATTGATATCCATAAGATATACCAAGACCATAAAAGTGACCTTTGAAACGATGTTCCTTCAATTCAGGAGATATTGGTGCAATAATTGGAAAATAAGTTAGCAACCACCAGTTCAAATTAAAATCTATGATTTCGATATTCTCGGGGACTGCATCCCTTTATTTTGGCAAAAACTTTGGAATAATAATTGGGATCTGAAAATCCAGCCTTGTCAGCCACCGCGCTGACAGGCTGGTCATCCTGCAAAAACTCCAGGCTGCGCTCGATCCGATATTCCTGCAAAAAGGCAAACAAGGTAGTATTCATATGACGTTTAAAAAGCCGGGTACATTCGCTTTCACACAGGTGGATGTGTCCGGCGATGTCATTTAAGGTGATCTTATTTTGATAATTTTCTTCTATGTAGGACAGAATCTTCTTGATTCGGTCGTATTCCAGAGAG
>OGXO01000501.1_pt1 | contig 22351 bp, 10 predicted proteins | sample 1576321 | NCBI WGS metagenome assembly OGXO01 (sample SAMEA3541568, study PRJEB24748) | human gut metagenome | biome: human gut; feature: human-associated habitat; material: faeces | place: China | collected 2012 | reverse complement strand
TGACGGAGTACACCATGAGCGAGATCATCGCCAGTGTCTACGCCAAGATGGAGGCACAACTCTGCCGAAGCAGGTGCCAAATACATTCTGACAGCTCTTTTCTCCAGTGCATTGCTGTTGTTTGGTCTGTCCATGATCTATGGTTCTGCCGGGACTCTTTATTTCGATGACCTCCCGGCCCATATCAACGGAAATCCGTTACAGATCATGGCATTTATATTCTTCTTCACAGGAATGGCATTCAAGTTGTCACTGGTTCCATTCCACTTATGGACAGCAGACGTTTACGAAGGCGCTCCGAGTACAGTTACCGCTTATTTAAGTGTTATATCAAAAGGATCGGCAGCATTTGTATTATTGGCCGTCCTTATCAAAGTATTCGCTCCAATGATTAATGACTGGCAGGAAGTACTTTATTGGGTAACCATCGCTTCTATCACTATTGCCAATATATTTGCTGTCCGTCAGCAAAACCTGAAACGTTTGATGGCGTTCTCCAGTATTTCGCAAGCGGGATACATTATGTTAGGCGTTATCGGTGGTACAGCACAAGGCATGACGGCATTGGTATATTATGTATTAGTGTACGCTGCCGCCAACCTCGGAGTATTTGCCGTTATCACTATCGTGGCATTACGCAGTCAGAAATTCACGCTCGAAGATTACGCAGGACTTTATAAAACGAATCCCAAAATCGCTCTCTTGATGACTCTGTCTCTGTTCTCATTGGCAGGCATCCCTCCGTTTGCCGGATTCTTCTCTAAGTTCTTTATCTTCATGGCTGCTTTCGATGCAGGTTTCCACTTGCTGGTATTCATCGCATTGGTAAATACAGTGATTTCGTTGTATTACTATCTGCTGATTGTAAAAGCAATGTATATCACTCCTTCCGACAACCCGATTCCTACTTTCCGCAGCGACCGCTGCACAAAATGGGGACTAGCACTTTGCACATTGGGTATCATCGGACTGGGTATTGCAAGTATTGTATATCAATCCATTGATAAACTGTCGTTCGGAATATAAATAATTTCCCTGTCAAAGAAAAGACGAACGGTCTTGATTTTAATGTTACAGGTTTCACAACCGGCATTAAAATCAAGACCGTTCAATTTATAGACTTTACATTTCCGTCACAATCGGTCCCGAAAGCCTGAACCAGAATCGCGAGCCCTTTCCCGGTTCGGAATTAACACCTATCCGCCCGCCAAGTTGCTCTACAATACTCTGGCAGATAGAAAGTCCCAGTCCCGTACCAGGTATAAAAGAATTAAGTTTCACAAAACGCTCGAATATGTGCGACTGTTGCTCTTTATCAATACCTATTCCCGTATCTTCTACATAAAATTCCAGTTCTTCCTCCTCCATCTGGTAACCCACGCAAATACTTCCCTGCGAAGTAAATTTAATTGCATTATTCACAAAATTAGAGATTATCTGGTGCAAACGGTTACGGTCACTAACAATATGGCAATATGGAAGATGCGAATCAAAAAACAATGCTACCCCCTCTTCTACTTTCATTTGCATAGAAAGGACAATATCCTCACACAATAAATTCACATCCACATCTCCATAAGTAAAATCAAACGTACCGGCTTCAATTTTCGAGAGATCAAGTATGTCTGTTATCAATTGCAACAGCAATTCATTGTTATTACGAACAATCTTAATGAATTCTTTTCGCTCCTCGATGTCTTCCGCCTCGACCAGCAAATCAGAGAAACCGACGATAGCATTCAGAGGAGTACGGATTTCATGGCTCATGTTGGCCAGGAAAGCACTCTTCAAACGCCCGGCCATTTCGGCCCTGTCACGTGCCAGAATAAGCTCTTCTTCCGTTTCTTTCAGTTCCGTAATGTCGTAATTGATACCTATAAGCTCGATTTCATTGTTTTCGGGTTTATAGGTCGTGACCACGATATTGGTACGTACCCAGTTCCACCGGTCTACTGTCCCTATACGCCGGACACGCACTTCCTTTTGAAAATGATGTCTATTTCCTTTCTTCACTTCTTCGAAGAAATCAAGAATACACAGACGGTCGTCCGGATGCACATAACGGTAAACGCCTACTACCTCGTTCAACGGAGTATCTTCCTCCTCTCCCATATTTTTATACCATTGTTTGATGGCATATCCATCCCGGCTTATAAGGTTCAGCTTGGCATATCCCACTTTGGCATAATCCGAAATCAACAAAAAGAAGTTTTCGAAATCACGAATACGATTTATCGCATCAAGACGTTCGGTATTATCAATATTAATCAAGATATATCCATTAAAGTTTCCCCCGTTGTCATATAGTTTACTAACCTTGGTATAGATATCTATCGACTTTGAACGCGTTGACTGATAATATTTTTCAGCCCGTTTAAAAGAATAATTGAGACGAAAATCAACTAGATCTTCATTTCTCACACGATCACGGATCGTCTGTGGAACATTCGGATTATCAAAGAAATTAATGCCTAATACATCCGATTTATTCATTACTCCGAATATTTCTATATCCATATTATTTATATCGATCAGATATCCGTCTTTATCGTAGATCTCAACTCCGGCAGGAATATTGGTAAATATGTTCCTGAAAAGCTTCTCACTACGGTCCATTGCTCGATTAGCTTTCACCGCTTGGGTGGTATCAAGGAACAAAACAACGATTTCATCTTTTTCCGGTGAATAAGCAATCCAATGAGTATAAATTCCAGTCTTAGCAGAATATTCATTTCCCTCCTTGTAAGTGTTATCTCGCATCACACTTATCAAAAGGTCAAGTTTAGTAGCATAGTCAGTCTCTATCTTTGAAACCGGACATCCTTTATACTCTTCTATCTCATAGCCAAAGAACTTGACAACCAGGCTGTTTCCATCCGTTACTTTATAATCGCAAGGTTCATTCTTCTCATCACGAATGATTGACAAACGTATATAGCCCATCGGCATGAAACGAAACAGATTGTTCAAGAATACCTGCTCACGAGTTACGTTATCTTTAGCTTTACGCAGTTCTATACAAATGCTTATGATATTGGCTAGTGAAGAAAACCATTGATAATCTTCATTGCTCCATTCATGATAGGAGTTTACTAAATCAATACCCATATATCCCCAAATATGATCACCCGCCATCAAAGGAGTTACCATAATTGACAGGATACCTTGCGCATGGAGAAAATAGTATTCCTCTTCCGCCTCCTCGGGTAACTGATTCAGCGAATTCAACAAGATAGGTGTGCCAGACAATATCTGCCGGTTCCACCATCTCGCCTGATTGATAGGAAAATGTTGCTGACTGGCTTTTTCTGCCGATACTCCTTCGGAAACTACTTCATACGTACAACTCTGGTGAGTGTGATTTTGCTCATATTCGAATATATAAACACGTCCTTCCCCATAATAAATATTCAGTACATCATTCAATATCTCCATAACGCAAGAATCCACTTCATCGTCGCGAAGAAAACGGAGCAACGATTGAGAAATAAAATTCTGACGACGCAGAAGACTGTTTACCCTTCTCAAAGCATCTCTTTGTTCTGTTTCTTTAGGAGTTTCCACCTGTTGGATCACTCCAAAAGATTTGTCACCACCATTGCTTCCCGTACCTTTTTCACGAAGAGCCAGACGGGTATGCAACCAGACTTCACCATATCGGGAATGAATGGGAAAGGTCTGCTCATAAAAGTTCCGATGAATATTTGCATTTGCACGAAACTCCTGAACGATTTGTTCACGATAATCTTCACGTATCAATTTTTGGAAGTCTAGGAAAGAAATTGTATCTCCTTCCAGTCCTAGGAGATTACATAAGAAATCAGAGCACAAATAATGTCCTGCTACAAAATCCGCTTCCCACCATCCAACCTGGGCTAGAGAAGACATTTTTCGGTATCGCTCGTAGTCTGTTTGCATATTTTGTATCATTGTATAACAATAGATTCACAAATATACAAAAAAGGCAATCGCTCATACCATAAAGAAACAAATAAAAAAACAAAAAGAAGATTACGAAAATAAATAAATAAAATATGGGAGAATCTGTTTGTTACAAATTCTCCCACACCTCCTATTGAAAAATATACACTTTGCTACTCTATATCTTATTTATAAGGAAGAGAAATTATATCCGCTCCAAGTGAACAGGGATGCATCTGCACCAGTATTCGTAGTCGGCTCGGTAAATGTATTCAATGTACCGTTCAGCTTATTCTTAAAGTTCAATGTATGGGTGATGCTGATGCTGGAAGCTGCACTTCCTGCCCCTTTACTGTCATTCATATCAATCAAATCGATTGTACCGCCGGAACCTTTGACAAGGGCATTGGTTATCGTAGCTTTTGCTCCACGACGGATTTTAATCACGTCTTGCATACGGTCTGCATTATCCGTTGTATTGGCAGCATTATTTACGATTGTCATATTTTCAACCGCAAAGTCTGACTGACGTAAATGATCCGGATAAATGCCATCCAAGTTACCATCTGCTTCAATGCCGCGCGGATCTGCTTCCGTACTGGTATAACCGCTTTCCCAAACACCATAGCAGTTTTTCAATTTACCGGAATATCCTTGAGTGAAGTCGAACATATCATCATCCGGGTTCACAGCCAACAGGTTGGTTACATTCACCGTACCGCCAAAGAATTCGATGGCATCATCCGCGCTCTCAAGAATGTAGATATTCTCAATCTTGGTACCGTTTCCAACACCGTTCAGTGTCAATCCGTTGTGCTCGATATCAGCAGTAGAGCGGGCACCGGCATAGCAGATTTTCACATAAGTCAGTGAACCGGAATTGTCATTATCGACATTACCACCGTATTTATAGTTGTTGTCGATTTCCGTCAGACCTGTATCACTCTTATTGGCGTTCGAACCGGAAATCGGAGCTTTACCATTGATAATGATTCCTCCCCAATAGCCGGATGTAGGGGTTGTTGAATTGGCAGTGAAAACAATCGGTTTATCAGCTGTACCGTCAGCATAAAGTTTACCGCCCTGTGCTACCAGCAGATAACTGCTGAAACCTTCGCGAGCCTTAATCGTTGTTCCGGCAGGGATATTCAAACGGCCTCCATTTTCAATTACTACCGTTCCGTTCAGAATATATTCCTTAGCTTCCAATGTCTGTTCTCCGGTCAGCGTGCCGGACAGGATATTTTCGCCCACAACAATAGAGCTACCGGTCCCACCGTTGTTTCCACCATCTCCGTTACCATCACCGTCTCCGTCACTATCACTGCTACATGCAGTCAATGTAAGTGCTGTTGCCATAACGGCAAACGTCATAAAGTTCACAAACAATCTTTTCATTTTGCTTTCATTATTAGTTAATAATCTTATTTCATCACCCGGCTTAGAATGTACACGACACTCCCAGGCTTATATTTATTCCTTTCTTATAATCATTCAATATCACCTTTCCCCCGTTTTCGTTCGCTTTGCGACTTAACTTATAAGAGGGATTCAACAGGTTGCGGGCTTTCAGATTGAGTGAAAGATGTTTGCTCAATTTAGCTTGGGACACAAAATCCAGTGTCAGTACTCCCTGCTCCATCATATCCTGATAACCCTGTGTGCCAATGGTATATATCTTATCACTCACATAATTAAGTACCAATGTATTGACAAAACTGCGTTCTCCTTTCGTGAAGTTATGCGAGAGGTCGAAATTGACAATCCATGGTGCAGCTCCTTCCAGTTGCGAGCCGGTGGTAACCGTTGCCAAAGGCATTTTTGCATTCGTGTAGATATAAGAGCCATTCAATCCCAAAGAGAGTTTATTCATTCCGTGCGCAGCATCACTCACCGGACGGACAAACAGATTCTTACGTATTTCTACTTCCACTCCTGCCACGGTTGCCTTATCCGCTATATTCTCATAAGAAAGATAACCTCCGGCGCTTGCCACTTCGATGCGGGATATCGGATTCTTAATCAATTTATAGAAAGCAGTGAGAGAAATCAACTCGGTCGGAGTGGGATTAAAGTCCCACTTCAGATCAAGGTTATAATGATCCGAAGGTTTCAGATTGGGGTTACCCTGACTGTTGAAGTTCACGCCGACATAACGGTAAGGAGATATTTCCTTTGCCTGCGGAAGCGTATATGTTTTACTAGCTCCCAGACGAAGCGAGTTTTTATCATTCAGATTGTATTTGAGATTCAAGCTGGGCAGGAAATAATCTTTTTGGATAGTATTGTTTCCTTTAGAGCCTCCACGATTCACATTGTAATCCACTTCAATATCTACCTTGTCGTATTTCAGTCCCAGATTCACAATCCAACGGGGAGTAAACTGGTAGGTAGCCTCGGCATAAGCGGAATGGATATTCTTTTTTACGGTATATTCATCTAAGTTCTTTTGTATCTTGAACCAGTCGGAAGCAAAGTTTTCCTGATTATAATAATCGTCAAGCGAGAAGTCGTCCAAAGAAGGGATGGCAGAAACATGTCCTACGGTCAGGTTATATTCCGTAGCTTTGAAGTTATCATCTACGAATCGGCCTGTATATCCGAAACGGACATTCGAAATTTCGTCTATATTATCTTTCAGACGATAGACTAAGCCTGCTTTTACATTCAAGTCGTCTTCATCTAAAGTTGAGAAGTAGCGCTGTTGTGAGTTGCCCCTTAGCAACGTATAGCCGTCTTCCGCTTTAGTCAGGTTATTGATACGACGATCCGGTTCATAGCCTTTCACCATATTATAGGAAGCACCTGCATCGAGACTTAATGATTTGGTCAATCCCCAGTTAGACATCAGTTGGTTAACGATCAGCATATTGTCATTTGTTTGTTGGCGACGGGTGAATCCGAGGTTTTCATAGTCGTCACTAAAAATCGAGTTCTTACCGTTGTAATCGCCCACCGACTGGGTATTGGCATGAATCATCATCAAATTATAACTGATGTGATGACGGTTCTGCATATCGAAATCCACATTGGCAAGTACCAGCTGACTGATATTCTCCGCATACTTCTTTCCATTCATATCTTTGTAGACCGTACCGCCGGTAGTTGTATTACGTATGATTTCATCCGTATACTGATAGTCCGTCGTATGTCCGGCAGTCAGGAAGAAAGAAAGCGGATTTTTGTCTTTTCCGACATAGAATCGTTTACCTCCGGAAATACTGTAACTCCGGTTGATTTGCAAATGTTGAGCGGAAGGGTCTAACTTATTTCTGAAGTTCCATGAGTTTTCATCGGCAGGTTCGGTACGATTGGCAAAGCCCATGAAGTTCACTCCATCCTGTTTCAGAAAATCGGCTGCTACCGTTTGTGTATTCAAGCCACCGGAAATGCCGAATCCCAGATGACCGCTACCAATTAGTTCTTTGGATACGATATCAATGGTTGCCCCTCCGACATCGCTGCTGCCTCCCGCGTTGAATGCTTTATTTACACCTACAGACTGAATAATGCCCGTACCGAAGAAATCAAGAGAGATATTCTTATATTCCGGGTCTTCGGAAGGAAGAGCAAATCCATTAAAAGTGGTTGCATTGTACCGGTCACCCAATCCACGGACAAAGACATTTTTCACTCCGTCTTGTTTAGACACTCCGGCAACTTTCGTCACAGCACCTTCTGCATCCGAAACACCCTTGCGGGAAAGCTCCCTGACACCAACAGATTGTACGGCAATGACTGCTTTTTGCTGTTCGAGCAACAGCATATTCTCATTTTCCCTATTCTTCTTAGCTACAACCACCACATCGGCAAGTTCCTGTGCATCGGTTTCCAACTCCAGATTCAGTATCACCAGTTTTCCATTCTCCACACGCACTTTACGGCGTACTTCCGTTTTGTAACCTACATATTTAATCTCAATATCATACATACCCTCCAACACGCCCATGCTGTTCAATTCGAAATTACCCTCCATATCGGTCACTGCTCCGGCTTGAGTTCCGAGCAAACGTATCGTAGCTCCTATCAAAGGTTCTTTGGATAGTTTGTCTTTCACAGCTCCTTTAATCTTGATATTGGCAGCCAATGCAGGAAGTACACACAACAGGCAAAAGAAAGCCGCCACTGAAAATCGGATAAGAAATAGTTTTTTCATCTAACTTTGCTCTACGTTTTAATTACGCTGGCAAAGATAGAGGGTGAGCATTACAACTATAAGACGAAATAAATACAATCTATTGAAAGAGTCATTGCAAGATGATGACAAGATGTTACAAACGTATTATCAATTACTTACGCTATTAGTTTAACTTGTTTATAAGCAAATTTAAGACCGGAACTTCACTCTTTTATCTCTCATTATGCATGAAATTAATCGTCTGACAGTTGTGAGAAGGTGAAAATTTTGGCTGATAGTGTATTTCCACCCGCTTGTCGTCAAAGATATGTTTCATCGCTTTTCAATGCATTACGCAAAGAAACACCGATAGCTCCTTTCCCACTAAGTATATATCCAACGTTGGACTTTCTTAAAAAAAGAACAGGCATAATTGACTTGAAACTAAATATCATTATCTTTGTGTATGTTTCACGCTAAAAACAAATATGCGTCATGGAAGAGAATTTCAGAAGATATCCGATAGGAATACAGAACTTTGAAGATTTACGCAATAATGATTGTGTCTATGTTGATAAAACGGAATTGATTTATCGTTTGACTCATACAAATAAAGTCTATTTTCTAAGTCGTCCCCGACGCTTTGGGAAAAGTTTGCTGGTTTCTACACTAGAGGCTTATTTCCTGGGAAAAAAAGAACTGTTTCAGGGCTTGGCTATGGAGACTCTGGAAAAGGATTGGACGGTTTATCCGGTATTACACTTTGATTTTAGTGTGAGTAAATATATAACCGCTGATATGCTGTCAGCCGTTATTAACCGCCAATTGCTTTTATGGGAGAAAATTTATCAACGGGAAGAAGGAGAAACGACTTTCAGTTTACGTTTTGAAGGAATTATTCGTCGTGCTTACAAACAGACGGGTAAACAGGTGGTGGTATTAATAGATGAGTATGACTCACCAATGCTGGACAGCAATCATAATGATGAAGTTCAAAAGGAAATACGTAATATCATGCGGGATTTCTTTAGTCCACTGAAAGCCCAGGGACAGTATCTTCGCTTCTTATTATTGACAGGTATCAGCAAATTCAGCCAAATGAGTATCTTCAGTGAATTGAACAACTTGCAGAATATCAGCATGAGGGATGATTACAGTGCTATCTGTGGCATCACCGAACAAGAACTGCGCACGCAATTGCAAATTGATATTGAACAAATGGCCCAAGCCAACAAGGAAACATACGAGGAAGCCTGTGTACATTTGAAACAACAATATGACGGTTATCATTTCAGTAAGAATTGTGTAGACATTTATAACCCATTTAGTTTATTCAATGCATTTGCGCAAAAGAGTTATGAGAATTTTTGGTTTTCGACCGGTACTCCCACTTTCCTGATAGATATTCTGCAAGAAAGCAATTTTGATATCCGGGAACTGGATAACACGACCGCCACCGCCGAACAGTTTGATGCACCTAGCAATAGAATCACCGATCCTCTTCCGGTGCTCTACCAAAGCGGTTATCTCACAATTAAGGGATATGATCCGGATTTCCAACTGTATACACTGGCTTATCCCAACAAGGAAGTAAGAAAAGGATTTATCGAATCGCTGATGCCCGCTTATGTGCATCTGCCTGCACGAGAGAATACATTTTATGTAGTGTCCTTTATTAAAGACTTGCGTATCGGTCATTTAGAGGAGTGTCTGGAAAGACTGAAGTCTTTCTTTGCATCTATCCCGAATAAACTGAACAACAAGGAGGAGAAACATTACCAAACTATCTTTTATCTGTTTTTCCGGCTGATGGGACAGTATATAGATGTGGAAGTGGATACAGCCATCGGAAGAGCAGACGCGGTTGTGAAACTTCAAGATACCATCTATGTTTTTGAATTTAAAGTAGATGGTACACCCGAAGAAGCATTAGCGCAGATTAACAGCAAGGGGTATGCTATTCCGTATCAGGCGGATCACAGGAAAATAGTTAAAGTAGGTGTAAACTTTGACAGTGCCACACGAACGATTGGTGAGTGGAAGATAGAACTCGGGAGTTAATCACCGAGTTCATAAAAGAAAATGCGCTAAATCAGTTTCTTTTTCTTTCGGTAGTTCTCGCGAAACTCTTTAGGCGAACAACTCTTTTTCTTCTTGAAGATCCGGTTGAAATTGGAAAGGTTATTAAAACCGCACTCATAACAAATCTCGGCGATAGACATCGTAGAATCTACCAGCAACCGGGAAGCAAAGCCCAGCCGAATATCAATGATATAATCGGAAAGATTCTTGCCTGTACGCAGTTTGAAGAAGCGGCTGAATGACACATCCGTCATCCCCACCATATCGGCCAACTGCCCCAGGCGTATTTCTTCCTGATAATGTGTATTGATGTACTCCTGCACTTTCTGCACACGCCGGCTGTCCGAATGAATATCTATCTTGGCAAAAGACGAACTGGACAAGGTACGCGCTTCTTCTTCAAAGAGAGAAAGTTCATACAGGATCGTCATAAACTTAATGACCGCATAAAATCCCTGTTTTTCGGAAGCAAGCGTATCCAGCAACGGATATATTTTGAGTATGGCAGACATCGGGAAGCAAAGCCCTTTTTGTGCTTTATCCAGCATCCGGCGGATAGAGTCGAACTGATTCTTATTGATAAAGCTCTTGAAGAAAAGATCGGAAGAAAACTGAATCGTAATCTCCCGTATCTCTTTCGAATGGCAGTCGTTCTGTTCCCAGACGTGCTCCAAGTCTTTTCCTGTTATCAATACCAAATCATAATCACCTATCACTTCGGAAGAGTCTCCCACAATCCGCCTTACTCCGGCAGCCTTTTCAGTGAAGTTCAATTCAAACTCGGAGTGGTTGTGTATAGGATAAGTGAATTCCGTTTTATAACGTTCCGCAATGTAAAAGCAATCCTTATCTGATAAAGGAGTGATTTCACGGATAATCTGGTTGGATAACGGTGTAGTCATAGTAATAGCAATTTATAAGCGTTTTATCGTTTGATTAGTTTTCTATCTTTACTCCTATCCGATGCAGGTCTGCCCCCGACGGGTTTTGGAAGACACGCAAGTCGAATTCGGGAATAATGGCAAGCACATGATCGAAAACATCTGCCTGTATACCTTCGTAGGCAACCCATGCTTTATTGGCAGAAAAGAAATAAAGTTCCAACGGGATACCGGTTTCGGTAGGCTGAAGCTGACGTACCATGCAGGTCAGGTCTTGGTTGACGGTAGGCAGATTCTTCAGATAGTTAGTCAGATAGGCACGGAAAACTCCTAGGTTTGTTTGCCGGCGTCCATTCACTAACACAGAGTTGTCGATATGATGTTCCTTATTATATTCTTCCACTACCTTTTCCGTTTCATCCACATAGTCTTTCAACAGTTGTATCTTCCGGTATTTTGCCAACATCTCCGGTGTACAGAAATGCACACTGGTCATGTCTATATTGATGGAACGTTTCACACGACGTCCGCCGGATTCCTGCATTCCCTGCCAGTTTTGGAAAGAATCACTAATCAATAGATAAGGAGGAATGGTGGTGATGGTATTATCGAAGTTACGTATTTTTACGGTATTCAATGTTACTTCTATCACCGTACCGTCCGCACCGTATTTCGGCATCGTGATCCAATCGCCCACCTTCAGCATATTATTGGCGGAAAGCTGGATGCCGGAGACAAATCCCATGATACTGTCCTTGAAAACCAACATCAGAACCGCAGCGGAAGCTCCCAATCCGGTCAGCAACACCACCGGACTTTGCTTTATCAGAATACTGATAATGATGATAGCTCCTATAAAGAAGAGAATGACTTGCGCTGTCTGCAAAAGCCCCTTCAAAGGTTTGTCTTTATATTGTTCACGCGCGCTATATACCAGATACACAGCCGTGAACAAAGCACTGACGAAGCGAAGAAAGACTGCAAGGATATAAATCATGCAAAGTCTTCGAAGAAAATCAAGCAAAGCAGAGTCTGCGTGTTCGGGAAAAGCAATAGGAATAGATATATAAATCAATATAGGCGCCACCATCCTGCTGATGTTTACCATTACTTTATCATTAAATACAATATCATCCCAAGTAGCCTTTGTCTGTCTCACCAATTTGGCTACAGTACGCAGAATAATCTTGCGGCAAATCAGATTGGCCAGTAATGCTATTCCAATAATAAATAATAAGATGATAAAGTTATCAATCTTATCAGCCATAGCTTCATCCACTCCCATTGAGAGCAAAGCATGATTCACCTCTTGCATCACCACATTACCTGCTTCTTCCGGTTGCCCGTTTGCCAATGCCACACTCACTGTATCAACCACTTCTTTTACTTCTTTCATAAGCAATCGTCTCTCTCTTTTTTAGTTTTTCTTTTATTTATGATCTCTGTTTCTTTTCTTCTTTATTCTTTCCTTCTTCCAAATATTCACTGATATCCTGCCGTAGCCAATCATAATGGAAGAGTCTTTTGTAGGCTACATTCTTCTTGAGCATGATTTCTACGTTCACCTGGCTGTTCTGATAACAAGTCAGTTCGTTTCTGAACTGTTCATTGTGTTCGGCCAGTCGCTTGATTTCCTGCTCCCGTTCACGACGCAATACGGTGCAGACCGGAATCAGTAGTTTCATTACCACATTATCCATCACATGGTGTCCCTGCATATACAAGTAAGTAGTTTCCGGCACCAAGCCCAGCTCTTTAAATTCAGTCCGCAATCCATTCACCTGATTGATGTTATGGGGGAATTTCCTTTTCAACTCTGCCAACTTCTGATTAACCCGTTGTTGAAGGGATTCCAAGCTCTTTTCCGGATGCCGGAGATTAATCTCGCGCAAAGAAGTATAAGTATGGAAATCGTACATGGGGAAAGTATAAGTATCCCGTTGGCGATAGAACCATACGTTCCAGAGGAAAAGCGGATATACAATTTCGGAGTACTTCTTCAGGAAGAAGTTGAAATCTAAAATGGAACGGTCATTCAACGTAGCCTGCACACATACTTCGTGAAGGCTTTCGGCAAAACAATGATAGTTTTCAATAGCATAGGTATAAGTTTGGAAAATATACCTGTTCCGGTTGATTTTACGGGAGGTATTGGTAGCTCCCTGCAACAGGAAATCATAGTCACTGTCCACACAGGCAATCAGACTTCTCCCCAATTCGGCTGTATTCAGCGTGTTCATGAGTACCATCTTTTTTCCTTTTGCCAGGGAGGTGGCCGAAGGAAGCATCACTTGGAAATAGTGTTCGTCGTCTTCAAACTCTTCAAGCAATGTGCGCCAGAAAGCGATGTCGTCATAGCTTTCTACGTAAGCGATGATACGTCGGCGGGCTTTCTTCGGATAAAGCTTATGGGCGGCATTGAAATAAGAAGAAGTCAGATTATCTCGTAGTGAAGTTGCCATTTGTTCTATTACAGGTTACGAATTACAAATTACAGTTGGGAGAATCCTTGTCGAGCTTGTGCCCTACGGTGGTAGATATATCGCTTACTTCTGTCACGGCATCCAGCCAGCCTTCCATAATGACGGCAGGCGAATGGGTAGTCAGGATAATCTGCACATTCGGATTCAGTTCACGTATCATAGCAATCAGTTTCTGCTGCCATTCTATATGAAGGGAGGCTTCCGGCTCATCCATAAACAATACACAATGGCTGTTGTCCTGCACGAGTACGGTCAGCAGGATAACCAGCATTTGCTTTTCACCGGACGACAGTTTATAAGGGAATAATAGTTCGCCATCCTGATAGAAAGCGATATCGTTCCGTTTCCTGTCTATCTTTTTGCGTGTATAGCTGAACAGTTCGTCAATCATATCCTGAAAACGACGTTTGGCTACAGATAATGTAGCTGCTTTACGACGCTCTTCTTCATCAATGCTGGAAAGCATTTCAATCATCTTATTACCAATGTTGACCTGATAATCGAGGTAACGGCGTTGCAAGAGATAAAGCTGCCAGTCCAGTTCAGACTTTACATTCTTGTCGGCCATGCGGGCTGTGAAGTCACCCATAATCAGGGGACGGTCGTAGCTTCGGATGACGTCATAAGGAATATAGGTTGCCTGGGGATTGTCAAAAAAGAGACGCACACCGTTCTTCTCGTCACTTTTCATTTCACCGGAAAGTTCTTCGAGGTATCCCACCGAACGGTTCAGAATGGTAGTCTTCCCCACTCCGTTGATGCCGGAGAGGATGTTCACATCGGGACGCAAATCCCATCCTATATTAAAGCGTTCCCATAGTCCGTGTATCTCGATACGACGGATATAATTGGCTTGTTGTTCCATAATATTCAAGTTTAATCAAGGCAAATATAAACAAATCATACGATAAAAGACTACCTTTGCAACCGTTTTCTCTATTTGATTGTTAATGATATCAGAGATATGGTAAAATAAATAGTATCAACATGGACAAAAGTAAGAACCTGTATGGTCATTTGTTTGCGCTTACAGCAAACGTTATGTGGGGATTAATGTCTCCCATCGGTAAGTCGGCTCTTCAAGAGTTTTCCCCGATTTCTGTTACTACATTCCGCATGGTGGGGGCAGCAGCCGCTTTCTGGATCCTTTCCATGTTTTGCAAACAGGAACATGTGAATCATCAAGATATGCTGAAAATCTTCTTTGCTTCACTGTTTGCGCTAGTATTCAATCAAGGAGTGTTCATCTTCGGGCTTTCTATGACTTCTCCTATTGACGCTTCTATCGTAACTACCACTCTACCGATTGTAACAATGGTTGTAGCGGCCATTTACTTAAAAGAACCTATTACCAATAAGAAAGTACTGGGGATTTTTATAGGTGCGATGGGAGCGCTCATTCTCATTATGAGTAGCCAGGCAGGAAGCAACGGAAATGGAAGCCTGATTGGTGACTTGCTTTGTCTCGTTGCACAAATCAGTTTCTCCATATACCTGACTGTATTCAAAGGATTGTCTCAACGATATTCGGCAGTAACGATTAATAAATGGATGTTCATATATGCTTCAATGTGTTACATTCCGTTCTCCTATTATGATATTTCTACGATTCAATGGACTTCTGTTTCCACTGTCGCCATTCTACAGGTACTTTATGTCGTATTAGGAGGTAGTTTCCTCGCGTATCTCTGCATTATGACTGCCCAGAGGCTGCTCCGTCCTACGGTAGTCAGTATGTACAATTATATGCAACCGATCGTGGCTACGATTGCAGCAATCGCGATGGGTATCGGAAGTTTCGGCTGGGAGAAAGGGATCGCTATCGCACTTGTATTCCTGGGAGTATATATTGTGACTCAAAGTAAATCGAGAGCTGATCTTGAAAAAGCAGAAAAGCCTCATTTCAAATCCTCAAAATAAGTATCGAGCAGACTTCTTGCAGCTATAAACGAAGTCAGGTTGCCTTTCAATACCTGCTGTTCTTTTTCTAAGAGCATCGCTTCAATCTTCGGATTATGATAAAAGCTGTCACGAAGTTGTTCATTGATGCTTTCATACATCCAGTATTTACTTTGTTCGTTGCGGCGATATTCAAAATAGCCGTTTTCTTTCACGAAGTCAATGTATTCGTAAATCATATCCCAGACCTCCTTCACTCCCAGGTTATAAAAACCGGAGTAAGTCAATACTTTGGGAATCCATCCGGATTCAGGCGCAGGAAACAGATGTAATGCATTACGGAATTGAGTGGCAGCCAACTTGGCACGTTCCAGATTATCTCCATCGGCCTTATTGATAACGATACCATCCGCCATCTCCATAATACCACGCTTAATCCCTTGCAGTTCATCGCCCGTACCGGACAACTGAATCAACAGGAAGAAATCAACCATCGAGTGAACAGCCGTTTCGCTCTGTCCCACTCCTACGGTCTCCACAAAAATCTTATCGAATCCGGCAGCTTCACAAAGAATAATCGTCTCACGTGTTTTGCGTGCCACTCCTCCCAAAGAACCGGCTGACGGGCTAGGGCGGATGAACGATTTAGGATGTACGGAAAGCTGCTCCATACGGGTTTTATCTCCCAAGATACTGCCTTTACTACGCTCACTGCTAGGGTCGATGGCCAATACCGCCAGTTTACCCCCCTTTTCGAGCACGTGCAGACCGAATACATCTATGGATGTACTCTTTCCCGCACCGGGAACGCCGCTGATACCAATCCGTATCGAATTACCGGAAAATGGCAGACACTTCTCAATGATTTCCTGTGAGACAGCCTGATGTTCAGGCTTTACGCTTTCCACCAATGTCACAGCCTGACTCAATATGGTGACATCACCTTTTACAATACCTTCTACAAACTCTGCTACTGAAAGTTGGCGTTTCTTAGGTTTCCGCTTTAAGTAGGGATTCACAGATGAGGGTTGCTCAATGCCTTTATTGACAACAAGCCCCTTATATTCTTCACTATTTTCAGGATGTTCCATAATCATAGGATTTAGCGTTTGATATTGATTTCGACTTTCGGGCGTAACGGATCATTTGTTATCATCAGGATACGTAAATGATGCTTCTTATTACCTACGTCACGCTTACGAATAGTTACTTTGAGCTTCGTCATTCCATCCGGAGGAAGGACTGTCTTTTTCAGGCTCACTCCTACCGACGAATTGAATACCTGCAACTTACTGATGACTAACGGAGTCTTTCCGGAATTGGCTATCAATATATCATGGCTTACCTTATTCTTCTTTATCAACGGGATACTAAGATCAATATCCGTTTCCGAAATGTGCATGGCAGGAGCGTTCAAAGAATCTTTTTCCGTCATACGAGAGAAGTCGGGAAGAAGAATGGCCGAAACCGGTATTTCATTATCTTCGCTCACCTTATCACCGGAGAAACGGGAAAGGTAGACAGAAGTCTGTGTCAATCCGTAATCTTTTAGCTGGCTCGCATCCAGCGTCAGTTTGATAGTTCCCTTCTTGCCTTTCAACAAGACTTTGGGTTCCGCTTCCATTTTCAGATAAGGAGGCAGATGCATCAATACCGGTTCGTAAGGACGATCAGAAAGATTGGCGATATCAAAGGTCAATGAAGGCTGCTGTCCGCGATAGACATCGGGGAAAGCAAACTCATCACGATCTAAACGAATATTTCCAATTGTATAAGGAAGTAGCTTTGTATAATCTTTTATTTCCTGCACTACTTCACCGGTAAACTTCAGATAGACCAAGCTCGGACTGGCATTACTATATATTCCTATCGACTTCTCAAAATGTCCTAACGCTTTTGCGTCAAAAGAAGCTTTTACTACTCCTTTTCCTCCCGGGGCAATCGGTTCTTTGGTCCAGTCGGCCACGGCACAGGCACAAGAGGTTGTGACGTTGGTCAGTACCAATGGCTGGTTTCCCGTGTTAGTGATGGTATATTCCACTGTCACCGGACGTTTCCACTCAATTTGTCCGAAGTTATGTGTCTCTTTATTTGAAGAGATACGAGGTTGGGCAACGGCTGCCAAAGCGACAGTAAGTAAAGATAATATAGATAGTAAACTACGTTTCATGCGATATTTTTTATTTTGGTGCACAAATGTAGGGGTTTTAGATGAGTTTTTCACCACAGATTACACAGATTAACACAGATTGACGAAAGAGGATAATTCTCTCCATCAAGAGGTATCAAATAGATTCAGGCACGGATTACGCCTATTTTATGGTTTCAGTTTATCTAATGAACCGTAAAATAGGCATAATGCGTGCCTGAATATTTCTCTTACAAATGTCCTGCGTTACTCTTTAACAGCTACCGTCATCGAAGCAGAATGTGAAGCATATTCTGGTGCGTATGCACATTGCATGGTTGCCAGACCTGTTTCGTAAGTTCCTGCACGGCTGACACGGTAACTATATTCCAATACATATACTCCTTTTCCTAAATGATCGAAGAAGAAATTGGTCGATGCATCTTTGATGTCTACGTAATAGCCCAGTCCGTTGTTCCAACGATAGCCGGAAATGCTGCCGATCGGTTCGAAGCAAGCTCCCCGCTGATCTTTCAACTGCACAAAATCCATCGGACGGTCTACACGGATGCTCAAACGGGAAACGACTTTATCACCTACCTGAAGAACTGTTTTCGCTGTTATAGGCTGCAATTGAGGGACATTATTTACCATACGTTCCACATACAATTGTTTCTCTACATTCAACTCACCACCCTGTTGTTTCACATCACTGATGGGGGATTCAAATTCTGCATATACAGCTCCCCAGGCGATACCCGGATTTCTCTTTTCCACTTCAATCTTACGGGCATCCACCACGCTCTTCTGTGTGAAAGAACGTTTGATATATCCCAATCCGGGAACAGTTGTTTTACTCGGAGCAACCGTTTCCAGCACTTCATTAGCAATTACAATCCGTACATCTCCCTGATTGTCGAGCAAGTTAACACCTTTCATCAGCAACGCAAATACCGCGTCGGCAGTAGCTACCGGAGAGTTCCATTGTTGTGTTTGCTTTTGCTTCAACAGCCAAAGTTTCATTTCTTCCACGGTATCGCTGTTACCGCCTATCGCCTCCAATGCTTCCATTACATCTACGTGAGCCTGCATCTGCATTCCGCCCCATGTATACGGATTCTCGTTGAAAGCAAAGAACATTCCCTGTTCATCCGTCTTGGTCAGGAATTCTTTCAAAGAAGCGACAAATTCCTGTGCTTCTTTCTTGCGTCCGGCTTTATCCAGTACAATAGCGGCAACCGCTTTCGTATCCATCGAAGGAGAAGTAAGCAATTCTCCTACCTTAGAAAGATAATAGGTATAAGCAGCTTTATTGGTCGCAGGCACCTGCTCTCCGGAAATAGCGATGAGATACAAATATTGCAGAATACTGCCCGAAACACCGGTAAATTTCACTCCTTCTTTCTGTGCTTTCAGGATTTCCTTATATTCGTCTAAAGCTGATTGATGAAGGTAAGTGAAAGCATTTTGTTGCAAGGAGAGAGCTGTACCTGTTAATTTCTCACCTGTCAACATAGTCAGACGGGCATTCAGTTCGGCGATATAGGCAGTAACATATCGGCTGCCGGTCATTCCTTTATACCAAGACCATGCACCACTTGCATTCTGCAACTCCTGCAATCGGGTCAAAGCCGCTATATTATTGCTACGGATATTATTCAAATCAAACAAAGTGGCGATACGTTCTTTCTGTTGCTCTTCCGTTTGCGCTTCGAGCACCCAGGGAGATTCGGACAGAATGATGTTCTTCACTTCCTGATTCTTTTGCAGATTGCTCAAGAAGGTTTCTTTCGTACCTCCCTGCAATCTCCAACTTTCAAACACTGCTTTGATCTTCGGCTGACTGTTCATAATGAACGAAGCCAAGGTATTTACATAATATGCCGTAGCCCAGGAGATCGCATTATTGCTTGTAGGAAGACTCAAAGAAGGCAATGCCTGAATAGCATACCAGGCCGGATTTCCTGTAAACTCGACAGTCAGTTTACGGTCGGTTGCCGTTCTACTTTGTTGGTTGAACAGGTGGTCGAGTGAGAAAGTACGGGTTTCTTCTCCACGTACAGGCATTGGAAGTGTCTCTACCAAATGCTCTTTATTGCTAAGCACCGGAAGCAACTGTTGTTCTCCATCGCTGAAAGTACCGCTGTCGGCTATCATCCGGCATCCCAATATTTCGTATTTATCACTGACGGTAAACTGGAAGCTCACGCCAATCGTCTTTCCGGCAACAAGGCTGAATTTCTGTTTTTGTGTACTGATTACTTTCTCCGTCATCGGATCAAAAAGAATCAGAGTTACTGTTCCGGCTTGCGGCTTACCAGTCATATTAGAGATAGAAGCTGTAAGAGAAGTCTTATCTCCCACACGTACAAAGCGGGGAAGATTAGGAGTCAGCATAAATTCCTTACTCGTGGTAGCTTCACCGTCCAATGTTCCCATCAGCATCCCTTTCGTATGAGAATATCCACGGAAGTTCCAACGTGTCAGACTTTCAGGCACCGTGAAAGAGAACGAGATTTCTCCCTGTTCATTGGTACGAAGTTGCGGATAGAAGAAGGCCGTTTCTGCAAGATTTGTACGCAGGTCGGCAGGAGCTTCAGGGAGTGTTTCGTTTCCGGACGTTTCATCAAGTTTACCAAGTGTTCCCGTTTGGCCCCATCCTGACTCAAATTCCACATCTTCAGAAGCATCGGAGACTAAAGCCGGTACATATTTCACTTCCACCGCATTGCTCCGGCTTGTAACACTTCCTGTCATCGACACCTTTCTCTGAACCGCCAGACCTCTAACCACCACTCCATCAGCCAAAGACTCCGACAATGCATATACATTTCCTACACCGGAAGACATCACGAAATAATCATACGCCAATCCCGGCACTTTAAGGCTTTTCGTATTCCACCAGTAATTAAATGAATTATTGCCTGAATATCCGCTCATCCAATTAGAATACGGAACAATCTGACTATAGAAGATTTGGAAATTCTGCTGACGGTTCCATATCTTATCCAGTGAAGCATCATACATCGTTGCCAGCATCTCCGCATTAGCGGCTTGTCCTTGTGGCGTTTTAATTGTCAGTTTCCATTCTTCCTTCTGTCCGGGACGCAACTTATCGCGGAATACTTCCCACTTCATAGTCAATGTCTTATCCGGTACACGTCTGGTCAGCCGGGCATGTTCCTGATAAACCTGTCCATCTCTTACCATACAGAAATTCACAAACACACCGTCACCATAACTCTCCTGATATGGATATTCGAAGCGAACAATCGTATCAGACAAGTTCAACGTCTTACTTTCCAGCAGTTTATCACCGGAGAATACATTCATCATCACATAAGCATCCTTTTTCGACGTACCGAAGCAGAATACAGCCGGATGAGTCGCATCAAATTCCATATTTTCTCCATAGAACCAAACCGTCGTTTCAACAGGCGGACGTTTGTCCTCAATGGAGAAAAGAATCGTGTTAGTATCAGTAGTCACTTCCTTGCCCTGATTATCTTTCACCGATGCTTTCAGTACATAAGGGCCCGAAGGAAGATTCTTCCAATCGAGCGTTATTTCTTCGTTAGAAGTAAAAGTTCCCGTTAAAACCGGTTTCTCTTCCAGTTGTTTGAAATCCTGGTCTTTGGCAGGATATAAGTAATAATTTCCTTTCACTTCCACAGGTTGCCCATTTAGGTTCTGCACGTTAAACATCGTGTCGAATGGTTTATCCTTACAAGTCTTATCATGCAATTCCACCTGCAAAACCAACGAACGATTTCCGGCCGAAATGACATCCGTAGAAGACTGTGTTTCACCCGCCACATTGGTAACAGTAGCTTCAATGGAATAGCGATAATATACTTTATCATCATTCTTATAAGAGTCACTTTCCTGCAGGCGGACCGGTATCGTAAATTCTCCGTTCTCATTGGCTGTCACTTCACCGGAAGCAATCTGCACCGATTCCGCAAACCGCCAAAGGCTGTATACAGAACGCATCACTTTATATTTTACCGGAAGATCCTGAAGCAATACACCGCTATAAGATTCTATCTTGCCTTTCACCTGCACTTCATCTCCCAACTTGTAACTTCCCTGTTGCTTTTCAAAAGTGATGTCAAATGTCGGACGTTTATAATCTTCCACGCGGATACTTGTACGGCCTCTTCCTGCCTTCAACGAGAACATTCCGTTCAGGCAAGCTGAAGGCAACGCGAAATCAGTGGCAAACGAGCCGAACTCATTGGTGCGTACCGACTTCTGCCCTACTTCCTGATTATTTGCATCCAATAAAGTAACCATATATTCCTTGTTCGGAAGCACATCCGCCGTATCTGATTTTTGAGAATAGGCAATTCCTTTCACATACACCGTCTGTCCGGGACGATACAAAGAACGGTCAGTCAATAAAGTCATATTTTCCGCCACTTTATCTTCGTCACCGTAATATCCGTAACTTCCTGCATAGATACCTTGCTTCGGCATCGCTGTATCCGTACCCTTGGAGGCTTTCAAATAGCGGTATTCAGATTTCCAGGGAAATACCACCTTACCATCTTTGTCCGTCGTAAATTCCTGCAATACTTTTTCATCGTTACTATACATCGTAACTTTCGCATTCGAAATAGGATGTCCCGTCTGTCCGTCCAACGTCACTACTTGATATTGTTTTTCCGGCAGACGACAAGTCAACACCTTGAAACGTGTTACATCAAACTTGCTTTCACTGTCTCTCTTCGCACGAATATCCGGTATGATACGCATTACGTAAGCTCCAAGTTCGGGAGCTTTGAACGTAAATACCGTGTCCTGTGTCCGGTAATCTTCCGGACGAATTACAGAGTAA
>OGXO01000499.1_pt1 | contig 22373 bp, 20 predicted proteins | sample 1576321 | NCBI WGS metagenome assembly OGXO01 (sample SAMEA3541568, study PRJEB24748) | human gut metagenome | biome: human gut; feature: human-associated habitat; material: faeces | place: China | collected 2012 | reverse complement strand
ATTGCTTTTGTAGACAACCCAAAATAGTCATTAAACAATTGAATGATAGCCGAAGAACTTTCAGATAAATTGAATTTACGGGTAACCTCTTGGTTTTCTTTGTTTAAGTAAGTCAGAAATAGATAAGGAATATCGTTTTCTATTCCTGTGATATAGGTACCTTTAATTTTTGTCTCCTCGGTAACTTGCCCGTCTTTATGTCCTAATATATAAAATGACTTCTCTTTATCCTTTAATAAGTATAGAAAATCCTCTTTGGGAAAAATACCGTCATTCGTTGCCTCTATTATAAACCCCATATAGAAATCGGTAACCTTGACTTTTAGGTTTACACTTTCTTTACTGGCAATATCGGTCACACAAACTACGGTTTCTCCTTTTTTCAACCCGTCTAATTTAAGAAATCCGGCATCCTTCGTTCCTTCATTAAACCAAGTCTGTGCTTTGACGATTTCTGTATCTTCAACTTTGGTGGTATAAACTTGGTTTCCTGTAACGATAGGAATGGTCTTCACAAAATCCTCACGTACCTTATAGTTGTCATGCTCAAAAGCCAATGGAGATAATTCTATTGGCGACTCTCCACTATTATCGTCACTACATGACAGCCATAACAGACTGCATGATAACATCAGGACTTTTAGTAAAATTCTTTTTTTCATAATCTATTCCACTTTTTATTTCAAATTATTTTGTGTGTCATCTCATTCAAAGACGTGACAAAGTTACGAAAAAAGAAGAAGCAAAAACAAGATGGCTTTCTTTTTGTGTTAACATACAGATGCTGATAATCAGTCGATAACGTTATTTTATGTGTACATCACCTTAAATTTATTCATATAATACTCTTCTTACGCCTTATCTCAATCCAAACCGCTGCCATCTTCCTATTCTTTCGATACAACTAACTAATTGTATCGAATATGAAACTTATGCTCAAACGCAAATTCTTTGGCTCCGCCTATACTATCGGCGATTTTTTTATCGATGGTGTTTTCTTTTGTAATACAATCGAGGATGTAGTGCGCCGTCTTCCGGCTGCTTGTCCCAATACGCCCAAAGGACGAAACTGTACCTGCAAAGAAAAGGTTTATGCTGAAACGGCTATTCCGGCAGGAACATACAAAGTGACGATGGAATTCAGCCCGCACTTCAAACGATGTTTGCCGCTACTCCATGACGTTCATCATTTTATAGGAATTTTAATCCACTCTGGAAACACTCAGCGAGACTCTGCTGGGTGCCTCATTGTGGGCTTTAATACAGTCAAAGGCATGGTGACCAATTCCCGTGCTACTTCCGATAAACTGAATGCGATTTTAATGAATGAAAAAGAAATCACAATCCAAGTTGTATAGTCTATGGGAAGCAGCAAAAGATTAAGGGCGCCGCGTAACCTGCGCATTGACTTTTGCCCGTCCCCAAGACAGTACGAGCTTTGGAAATTGCTCCAGCCGAATTGCTGTCCCCTTTGCGGCGGGGAAATAGAACAAGTACTTATCGGGTATGACCAACAGGGGAACCCACAGTATAAACCTCAATGTCAACACTGCTGCACGCAGAACTTGCCCCAGCTTGTACTCAGTGGAGGGGCCGCCGGCGGGGGAAAGTCCTTTGTCGGCAGTGTATGGCTTATATCTTCCTGTATCCGTTTTGAAAATATTAGAGCTGTTGTTGCCCGTAAAACACTCAAGTCACTTAAAGAGTCAACGTGGAATACCATCAAGAGCATCCTCAAAGATTGGGGATTGAAAGAGGATGTCCATTATAAGACGAATAACTTGGAAGGTACACTAACTTTTTGGAATGAATCGACCATTATCATGAAAGAGATGGCTGATATTCCGTCAGACCCTAATTTTGAACGCTTTGGCTCTAGCGAATACACCATCGCATTTGTTGATGAAGTCAGCGAAATTAGCGAAAAGGCCGTTGAAGTACTCTTTTCACGCTTGCGTTGGCGTACGCACGAGACATTCAAAACATCCCGTATGTTATTGACGACAAACCCAACGATTAATTGGGTTCGTTCCCGTTTCGTACAGGACAGTAACGGCGACAAGGTGACGCCACGTGAAGGAGAAGCTTACGTTCCGTTCAGTGTATTCGACAATCCTAATATCAGTTTTCGTCAGACATACGAGGCTGCGCTGAATAAGATTCGCGATCAGGCCACCAAGGAACGTTTGCTATATGGCAACTGGGATTTTGTCGAAGCCAACGACATGGCGATCTACAGATGTTTCAACGGGGACCGCCACTTGGTCACGAACCTCAAAGAGAATATGTACGACCCGACCAGACCTCTTATTACTGTATGGGACTTCAACGTCGCACCCTGGATGTCAGTGCTCATGGCACAAATCGATTACGACAACAAAAAAGTATATATACTCGAAGAGATATTGGGGCAACCGACGGATAAGGAAAACAATACACCGGCACTTGCCCGTAAAGTCCGTACGAAGCTCTATCGTGATAAGCAAGTCGGCGGAGTGGACATAACGGGTGACCCGGCAGGGTTGCAGCGGGCCACGGCCAGTGAAGACGGTGTTAATAATTACAGCATTATCCTTGATACCTTCGGTAAAGGTATTCTTCGCCCAAAGGTAAGGCTACTGCGCAAACAGCCGCCTCAAACCACTCGCTGTGAATTTATAAACGAACTTTTTGAGGGCTATAACGGATGGGAGATTCAGATTGATATCCGCTGTCGTAAACTGACGCAAGATTTGGTCTATCAGGTTAAAAACGAAGACGGAACCAAGTCCAAACAGAAAGCCACCGATCCAAGAACAGGATTGAAATATGAAAAATACGGACATTTATCCGACTGCCTCGACTACCTCTTATGTTACTATCTCCGTGATAGTTGGCATAAGTTCAAATCAGGCGATGCAAACGGGTATATCATTTCGACATCAGTTATAAATGAAGGATTTAACTATTGAATAATATGTATAGAAGATTTTTAAACAACAACGACTATCTGGCGGTCATTACGCCGGAAGCACTGAGCCAGCTCACCCGGGGCAATAACGAACGATTTGCCCAGGCAGAGGAGGCCGCGGAAATTAGTATGATTGAATATTTGTCCGAGAATTATGAGGTGGAGAAGGAATTTGCTAAGGGCAAATATATCGCCACTTACGACCGTCGTATCACTTACCCTGTGGGAGTGCATATTTACTTCAACGACCAAATCCATCAGGTCATCCGCTCTATCTGCGGTTACCGCCAACCGGCAACAACTGCATATTGGGAGGAAGCGACCGATACTATACAACCGGAAAACCTTGCTAGGTATTCCCAGTTTGAAACTTACTATCCGGGAAACATCTCTGTATATAATGACATCCCGTATGTCTGTCTTGCAGAAAATGGTTACAAGTTCGGAAATATCCGCATTCCGATGGTTTTCGGATGGTTGGAGGTGCAGACCTCATTATGGCAGCCCACTGACTACAAGCTTTGGGAGGTCGTGGAATACCAGGGAAACTTCTACACGCTGATGTCTTTAGATGATTTCGATAATAATATCGACCCTTTGCAGTCTGGAAACTGGGGAGCTATTGCCGATTATGACTCGGAATATAATGCCTACGAATTGTCCGGCAATGATTATGTGGTGTACAAAGGTCATGTGTTCTGCCCCGAAACCGATGTAAATGCCGACATCCCTGTAGTAGGGACAAATCTGGTTCTCCACGATGTACGCAATTATAATCTGAAGAAACACATGATACGCCTGGCGATTTATGAACTGACGAAACAAATCGCACCGAACAATGTATCTGTTGTCCGGATGCGCGACTATGAAGATTCCATGAAATGGCTTAACGATGCCTCCAAATTGCGTATCAATCCCCAGATTCCACGCCGGTTGGGTGAAGATAAGAAGCCTATAACCGATTGGCAGATGGCTACATTTCAAACCGAATACGATCCTTACAAAAATCCCTGGCTAACTTAGGCCGGGGAATATTAAACTTCTTCATTTTGTTTTCTCCGATCAGAGGTCTTAATATTCCAATACCTTACCTTTTTATTGAATTACGTCGATAATATAAAATTCGACAAAAAGGTGTTCTTTCTTCCCTTTTAGAACTTTGTAATAGAGCCATTTTTACTGGTACAATCTAATTATTCTTATTATTTTATTATGTATTTGCATGTAATAACATAATATACTATCTTTGCAGAAGAAAAGGAAAGACTATGGCTTCATTTAGAAAAGACATATTGCAACAGATTGAAAGGATTGATGCCGGGCGCATTTTTACCTTTCAGGATTTGTCATTTGACATGGATAAAATGGCAAATGTGGCTGTGTTGTTGTCCGAACAGAGCCGGAAAGGCTTGCTGGTTCGGATTGAGAAGGGGGCGTACTATCGGCCCCGGAAATCATCTTTGGGATTGGGGGAATTACCCGTCTATCAGGACGAGCAGTTCCGGTATTTGACTCAAAAACTTGATGGGTATATCACCGGACCGTATGTATATAACAAGATGGGGCTAACCGAACAGGTAGCGACAACCGTTACCATCGCAACCTTGCATCCGGTACGTCGGTTCCGATTCAAGAATTTGGACGTAGAATGTGTAAAGGCGTATTCTCCGGCCTATAGGGATGAAGACAATATCCCTTATCTTCGTCTGTTGGATGCCGCCAAAGACATAAAACATATTCCGGGTTGCACGCAGCAAGATGTCTACAACCGCATGAAAAATCAATATTTAAGCGGCTTTTCCACCGAACAATTGAGAAAAGTGATATCTTTGGCGAAAGATTATCCGCCTCGTGTCAGAAAAGTGTTGGCGGATTTACTTGGTGAAAGAAAGGAAGCTGATTTGCAGAAGGAAATGCTGAGGACGCTGCTTCCGACCACACGGTTTAGTCTGAATTATACAACTATATAATGAAAATATGAATCTACATTCGGATAAAGAGATATTTAAAGAAGTAATAGCACTTGCCGCTGAACACTATGGTTATGAACAGTCACATGTAGAAAAGGATTATTGGGTGTCTAAAATACTAAGGGACATTTCTTTATCTGCATATAAGGATAAGGTCTACTTTAAAGGCGGAACTTCCTTATCTAAAGCATACGGCGTGATTGATAGGTTTTCAGAAGATCTGGACCTGTTTGTTTTTACTGGAGACAAGACAGCCTCGAAACAAGCCGAAAAAACATTGAACAGGAACCTGTCAAAATGCATTGTCGCACAAAACGAAGACATCTATAAAGAGGACTTGTCGGAAACGGGCGGGAATTATCGGAAACTTTTCTTTTCCTATGAAAATGCCTTCCAGGGGGTAGGTCTGAAGGAACACTTGGAGGTGGAGATAAAATCCTGTGATTTGGCGGACAAAGAGCAGATGTTCTACCCGGCGGATACTCGAACAATCAAACCGATTGTTACCACTTATCTGGAAGAGATAGGACGCCAGGATTTAATCAAAACGTATGGTCTGGCGGGATTTGATGTACAATGTATCAACCCCCGAAAAACAATTTGCGACAAGATTTCAAGGCTCGTTAAGTTATCGTATAATGAGAATGCGAACGAGTTACTGGCAAAACATATTCGTGATGTATACGACCTGTCAGCACTCTTTCATAATCCGGAATACAAAGAGTATATGCTTTCTGATGAGTTTTTGGAAGCAATGTATAAGGTGACATTGGAGGATGGACTGAATAAAAATTCTCGTTCGCATTTGTCACTGGCAGATGCGCCTATTTTCAAAGAAGCCAAAGCGACAATGGAACAACCCGGAATTTTAACTGCTTATACAACTGATCTGAAAAAACTGACGTTCAATAAGGAGAAGATGCCGTCTATGGAAAAAGCAGTTGAAGCGCTGGAGGGATTACATGAGGTTTTGGTAAGGTTTGAAGAGTTTAGGAAGGGAAAGGAAGACAAAGATGTTGATTAGGATATTTTCAAATAAATGCTGAAACTTTCCTTGCATTGAGCTACATATTTACGCTTCCTTTTTCAGGCTATTATAAGTCGTGGAATAGTGTTTTGTCAATTCATTTATATCCAGTTCTTCTACCGTCAGGCACTTCATTAACCCCATGCCCATAAAACAATTCCTGAAGCGTATAATGGTGTGTTGAATATTAGTATCCTCTTTTATTTCACCATTAATGATTGCCTGCCTGATAATTCTCTCCCAGACTCTATCTGATATATTGATAAGGTTCTTCATTTTCTCATCAAAATGCGGATAATGCAAAAGGGCCTGCATGATTAAAAAAAAGTAGGATTTATAAACATTAGTAATTGACAGGGAATGCATAAAATCTATTTCTTTTTCAATGCTCCTAATGTAGGATGCTAAAAATCCCTTCAGTGTGGTTGCTTTTTGAATTCGCATTTTTCTTTTGATAAATAAGAAGAATTTATCAACAATATATTTGTCAATTACCTGAATAAATAAATCCTCCTTATTTCTGATATGATAAAAAATCGAACCACGGGTCAGTCCTGAAGCGACTTCAATGTCCGGAACTACAACCTGCTCGTAATTTTTCGATGCAAAAAGCTTAAAGGATTCATCGATAATATGTTCTTTTATTCTTTGTGTTTTTTCCGACTTCATGATATATTATTTAGCTTATCGTGAGGCTTGTTTGATTCTATGAAAGATAACCCGAAAAAGTCTTCCCGATTGATAATTCAAAAAATTGTTTCTGATAAAGTTCTATATCCGTAACCAACAACTCTCCTCTGTTTACGGCATTCTGTATAACACCCTTCAGAAATTTGTGCTCCTGAGCCCAAAGTTGTTTATAATTCACACTAAAATCATCAATATATTCATGAGCGGATGCCACAAACTGCATATAAGCCATAAACTTATTGTTGCCAATTGAAAAAGTAAAATTGCGGATGACCCGTTCTATCGGGTTCTGGTACTTTTCCATAAAAAAATTAAAATTGCTTTTACTAAATTTTTCCCATTCAGAAGGAATTTGTGATGCAGGGAAAAAGCAAGTATCGATTACAGAACGTAACAGTTCTTCTTTTGTAGGAAAATAATAAGTAAGGGCGCCCTTAGACTTATTCACTGAATTTAGAATATCCACATACGCGGTATTCCTAATACCTTGGATTATAAACAACTTATAAGATTCTTTGATAATCTTGTTGCGGAGTTGTGATTCCATATTTTCTCGTTTTTACCAAAAGAATAGCACAGATGAAGTCAACAACTCAAACGAGGCAGTGGAATAAGCCAGAGATGAAGTTGACCCACCCGTGCTATATTTTTGATATAGCGCAAGCTGTCATATTTCATCCTATCTCTATTGAAATTTTCCACTTTTCGTTTGACAGATGATATACGAATGCTATACTATTTATTTTCTACAAAAGCAAAATTACATCTTTTCTCCTAAATTTCCTAATTTATACGACAGTTAATAGAACAGACCCGAAAGAAAAACGTCCGCTTTCAGGAACAAGCAGGAGGATAGTTTCACCCGGTTTTAAGTCATGGGTACTCTGAAATGTATCCAGAGCTGAAAATATAGCCGCCGAACCGATATTTCCAACCTGTGTTAGATTTGTATACCAGCGGCTTTCATCGAATTGTATCTTCCTTCCTTTAATTTCTTTTATTAAGTTGTTATATATAACCATTGAGGAAGCATGTGGTATCACATATGTTATATCATCAAGGCTAAGTGAATGTTTTGCCAGGCTCTCTTCAATATGGTCTACCCAATGAGGTAGAAGCTTTCTTCCCAAAAGTTTAATATCTTGCTTCACTACTAAAAGTGATTTGTCTATTAAATCTTGACAAGTGAACTCTTTCCAACCTTTTAATTCACCATCTTCCCTTTTTTCCGCTCCGGCGAACATACACGTTGGAGATTCATTTGCATAAGAAATCATTTCAATCCACTCTATTTTCAGCGATTGTTTTGCATCTGGAGTATCCTGAAGAAAAACAGCACTCGCTCCGTCACTTAACATAAATCTCAAAAAATCTTTTTCCAGAGCCATATATGGTTCTACACCCAAATTACAACATTTCTCGTATTCAATATCATAATTTTTTGACAACAAACCTGCAGATGCTAGCTCCGAAGCGCTACATACAGCATTCCTTTTTTGACCAGATAAAATTGCCCAGTAAGCTATCTTCAGTGCTTGGATGCAAGACAAACATATACCGGCTGTAGAGAATATTTCTAATGGTTTATTTTTCAATAGCCCATGCACCATTGAAGCATGTGAGGGCATCAATTGGTCGGCATTGGCCGTAGCACACGATAATAACTCTATGTCCTGTTCCGACAAACTTGTTTTGCCTATCAGTGAATGAATTGAATTTACCGCCAACTCCGCATTGGTATGTGTCACCTTTTGCTCCTTGCTAAGTGCATAAAAACGTGTCTTTATACCATTTTGTCTTAATACTAGATTTTTAACTCTCGAATTCTTGCCAGATATTAGACCTAGATAATCCTCTATTGAATCATTATCTACTGGGCTATTGGGGAAATAGCTGGCAGTTGCTGTAATAAATACACCTTGTCCCATTCGTTTAAACTACTTTTTAATTATACTATATAAGAACATAAACTGCTCTTCCAAATTTTGTATGTTTAGACCATTTTCTAATGCATCGTCATAGGATTCCCCAAGAAAGAGATATCTGAATTGTTTAGCTAAAAGCAAACTGTCCAGATCAGACTTTATCTCCCCATTTTCCTGCGCCTTTTTTATTGTCATTTTCCAGAAAAGGAGCTCTCTCGTCTTTATTTCATAAGCTATCGTACTGAAATTGGGATAATAACGCTCTGCTTGGGATATTAAGCCCAAATAAGCACGAGTAATATTGGTTTGGGTGGAGTCCTCAAGGAATATTGATAGCTCATGTTTATTCATACTTACCTTATCGATATAAAATTTGAGGAACTGCAAAAGTGGCATATATTGAGAACTTTCGTTTTTATATTTAGTATCCTGTTTATGTAATACGTAAAAATCTATTACATCTATAAACATTTCCTGTTTATTTGGATAATGGTAACTCAAGCAACCACGTGACACATTCACCTTTTGCTCAATCTGTTTTAGGGAAACTGTATTGTAATCATAAGTCAGAAACAGTTTAAAAGCAGCTTCCCTCAATAATGTTTTTGTTTCTGTGCCTTTCGGACCTTTCATATTTACATGCTTTATTGATTCATGCAAAATTAGTTTTTTTGAGTGACTTTCTGATGCTGATTTACACTTTATTAAATACGAATGCATTAAAGTATAGCTAATTTGCATAAAACAAAGAGCTGAACCACCTCTTATTGGGGTGTAGGATAAAAATCTATTCTTTTTTTTGCTCTCACAGTTAGTATTATGCATCATACTTCATTCTTTTTCAATATATTTGCTAAAATTAATCCGATTAGTCGGTATTATTTTAGCGTAGAGGGAAACTCAAACGGAAAGTGGAATTTCACGAACGGGATGTACCTCTATGCTTTTTGTATTTCATATCAGAACGGAATTGTATAGTTCTGAATTTTGAGCCACCAAAACATTCTTCAAGTCTTCTTTTGCGTTTCAATTAGCAACTCCATATAAAAAAATCTTGCGCAAAACTACGTATAATCACTTAGAATACAAAGATAGTAACTATTTATTTAACACATAAAATACAATAGTAACTAAGTTTTGAGTCATAACAAAAAAGTATTGATTCTTATATAATAATTGGGGTTTAATATTACTTCTAATGTTCTATTTGGTACAGTAACGCCCATATACTTTAACATTTGTCAACTTTCCATCCGAATTCAAAATACGTACTGCCCTTTTTTCTGTTGTTTTTAGGTAAATAACCATGTAATCTTTAGCCCTCTTGGATTCAAAAAAACCTTTTGCCCGATACTCCGCAATCCATTTTTGAATAGTGGTTATTCTCCAACGGTTCATCAATATATAGTAACCGAAACTGTATTCCACGTCACTAAGAAACAAGTTTAGCTTTAGATAATCCCACCAAAATCGCTCTCTTTCGTCACAGTTCGCATTTAGGATAACTACTTGAGTGTCGAGTTTCTCCCCTGGATAGTCTGCATCATACTCCCATATAAAAACGTCAGATACTGCATTCTCCAAATCTTCTTTGCTGGGAGCAAAAGGTTTCAATTTATTAATTGACTGTTTTATTTTTTGAAGAATAACCGCTTCCGCCTTTTCTTCTTTGTCATAAAAACTAATGATTTCCTTTAATTGGGAAGAAGTCGGATGAATCAAACTCACCTGCGACTTTGTATGTTTTTTCTTATTGCAACACATAGCCGATAGTTCCTTCATGAAACTAATCTTTTGCTCAACCTGCCCTTTTTTATCATAGCAAAAAAAGGGAAAATTTTCTATAGGAATCTTTTTTAGATTCTGATGTAGATAAGGCAGTCGTGATAATCCATAAGTAAATAGTGACGATGCTCGAACAATCTTATATATTGGGGTACGATCCCCATCATGGGCTATATAGGGAAGATCTGAAATCGAAAAAAGTACTTCACGATTAGTTGCCAAAGTAACGGAAATGCTATCTTTCTCTATATTGCCGCTTACTATAAAATCACGGCACTCGTTACAACCAATATAAAGAGGTTGAATTGACAACAATTCTACACTATACCGCCCATTATGCGGTTCATAATCTACTCTCTGAGGTAGTGCCTTGGAAAACACCTCATTTAATACCCTCATTTTTACAATATCATACATAAGCTATTATTTTTAATGAAATATTTAATCAACAGCAGCAAATATACTGGATGTTATCAAAAAGACTTTCAGGTTCTGCTTAAAACATGTGCAAAAAGTTGATTTATATTCTTTCTTGGCATTTTATCAAGTGCTGCTATCTTTTTAGTTGTTTCACAGACAAACCTTTACTTCTTTATAAGATCATAGAAAAATATTAACTTCTCTCTCAACTCCTGTATGTTTAGACCAAGCTGGAAAGCACCGTCAAAAGATTGGCCAAGAGCGATATATTCGAATTGTTTTGCAACCAACTTACAATTAAACTGAGTATTTATTTCACCATTCGTTTGAGCCTGTCCCACTATCTTTTCCCAAAGTAAAAGTTTCTGTTGGACAATCTGTGAAGTAATTATGTTAAAATCAGGATAGTATTTGTGTGCCTGTAATAACAACTGCATATAGGCACACGTGACATTAACATTATCATCCGGCATCAAGAAATCACTCAGTCGTTTCATTTTGGATTGCACATTCTCTATATAATCATTTATAAAGTTGGATAGAGAAGAAGAATCCGTATTCACTATCATATTAGCCACACCTTGTTTATCTAAGACAAAGTAACCTATGACATCAATGAATAATTCAAGTTTGGAAGCATAATGGTACATTCTGCTTTTTCTGGAGACTTGGGCATTTTTTTTAACATCTTTAAGTGTTATTGCTGAATAGCCATTTATCAAAAACAATCTGAAAGCTGTTCTTCTGATCAAGTTCTTTGTTTTAAGTTCACTCATATATTTGTTTTATTTGGTTTAACTTTTAAATAGCAACATTTCTATTGGTGCTTCTTTCTGGAGTTTGTTATTTAAAATATATAGTTTTACTTTATACATCCCATAAAAACCATAATCAATGATGGTAATATGACTGTCTAGTAAGTTGTGTTTTAATGACTCGGAATAAAAAAACAGACCGAGTGGTCTAATTTAGATATTTAATTTCGATAAGCAATAAATACATTTCTTTTTTTAGATTATTTTTAACTTTACAATTTTGAGACCTCAGTTGCTCTCTATTAATCAAAATTGCTATTCGTTAATATATTGCCACTCATATACATACACATCATTCTTTTGCTCCCATTTGTCAGGTCTGTCTTCACTCCAAAATCAGCATAATACGTATCATGCAGAGCATCTAAACAGTCTTTTGAATGACGAACTCTGCGAAGGATTCTTGAATTCTTTTTTGGGCATTCGTCTTTGAAATTACGCCATGAATTTTGCTTACTCATCCACTCAGCCCCCTCCACAAATCCAATACCGTAAGCACTATGTACGCCTTTCGCTTTAGAAACTAATGGGCTAAAGGTCTTTTTTCTTTCTTCTTCACAGGCTTTCTCTATTATCAATTCTTCTATCTTTGTCATATAAGCTCCTTCTAAAACGATTGATATTTTTAATATGATTTACTTTCATAGATAACGCAACTCCAATTAAAATAACCGGAGTTGCGTTATTAGATAATATACAGAAAATTATTAATATTCTGCTATTACCTGCTGTGAGAAGAGGTCATCTGTAAGCAAAGAGTGGGGAATGACGACGGCCACTTCACGATCTATATTTTCATAATAACGGAAACCATATCCAAGTTCTCCAAGCCACAAAAGGAACGGTTGCCCATCCGGTTTTGACGAACCAACAAGTGCTTCAATTTGAGCAATCACATAATCCATGTCATATTCAGTCATAAAGCCTTCATAATCTGTGTCGATAATTTGAAAGTTCTTTTTTAAAGTAGCTTTAATAAAATAAGGATGATCACTATCAAGATAATTCCGGATATCTTCGTCAAAGAAGTAAAGAGCATTAGCCCAATGGTCATCGACTATAGGTTCATTTCTTATAGCAGCCCAGTTTATAGATTGAGTTTGATTTGCACGATATAAACTCTGTCCTGCTGCTAAAGTTAACACTTGAAATGTATCTCCACTTCGTGTAGTTATTTTGGTAGGAGATACCGATGGGACTACTGAGCTGCTTATTGGTTCAGACTCATTATTACAACTCACAAATGAAATAGACAATACGCAAAGCATTATTGCCCCAAACAATGAAAATTTAATCTTTTTCATACTTTTCCATGATTTAAGTGATTAATCCTGTTCATTATATATTACTAAAATTATATGTAAACACTTGATTTAAGGCGGTGATAATTATTAAACCGACCAATCGGTTTAAATTAAGCTATATTTTATATAATATCAAAATTATTTCCGAAACACTACAAATATTATATTTTTATTTAACATTTAAGGTAATTCCAACATACCCTACCCATTATCATTCCCACGTAGGACAAATCAACGATATTACTTATTTTACCAGGTTTTCAGATAGCAAATTTACAAATCTGACAATGGCATTTTTTACAGATGTTAAAAGTCAAAGTATACCGTAATTTTCTTTTGAAACACAATATTTTTTTTATATATTTAAACACGTTATTATTACTATTCTAACGGAGTAGAATGGTAATATTATTAATAAACTCCATATTCTAGTCATGAAGAAAAAAACTATCTTATCAAAGTTGGATCTTCGTCCGGACAACTTAGCCAAGTCTACGTTAAGCGAGGAAGATATGCAACAAGTTAAAGGCGGAAAAAAAAGTTCGTTGGCTTCTGCCGCATGCTCATGCAACTGTGCTTGTTATGAAGCTAATGTTCAGGGACTTCAGTTGAATGAATTAGCACGTTACAGTGCCTGATTAGGCTGATTCTACAATCACTTAAATTTATATACTCAAACTGATATTATTTATGACTAAATTAGATGAAAAATTCCCGTTGATTAAACTGTTTTCTTTTCCTGAAAGTATCTATTATATATATGATGGAAGAGTGAACATCTTTCTTCGATTGAATGCCAGAGAATGGAAAATAATTCTGAAGTATATAAATTTATGTGTTAAATCAGAAGAGGTCTTTGCTACAGAGTCGTTGTCCTCTTCTGATTTAAAATTCATCGATTCATTAAACAGGCAAGGGATACTGATTTGTGGACCTTTGGCTCAAAGAGTCAATTGTTCTGCAGAAAATATCTCTGATGTTTTGGAACAATCCAGAACAAAGGCTATCACACGCAAATTGACTATTGAAGTAACAACAGGTTGTAATCTACGTTGCAAATATTGTCCCTATACAATTAACGAAATCTTGGAAACAGGGAAAAAGCATGGGTACAGCAGAATTAATAGTGAAAAAGCAAAATTAGCGATATTGAAATACTTCCAGTCATATACTTCCATACTGGAGAAAGTCAAATGCTTCGCGAGGGATGAAATCAATCTGTTTTTGGACAGGAATCCTCCAGCGATCGGTTTTTATGGTGGAGAAGCTCTATTGGAATATCCATTAGTCAAAGAACTGGTAACGTACATCGAAAGTTTACCTTGGGAAAGACATGGGATTCCTTTAGAAAAACTAATGATCAATGTAACAACTAACGGAACCTTACTCACCAAAGAAATTATAGAGTTTTGTATTCTACATAAAATATTTCTTTCTATCAGTTTTGATGGACCACCGGAAGAAAATGACAAAAACAGAGTGTTTAAGAATGGACACGGTAGTGGAAAAGTGGTAGAGAAGGCTTTGGATTTGATTAAAGATATGTCCAATGATTATTTGCTACATCATGTAAAGATACAAGCTGTGATGGCTCCAGAATATAATTCAGCCGAAGTCTATCGATATTTTGAAGACAGGAGCTGCGAGTCTCACTATGCCGGAGTTAGCCTATTTTCATTTTTAGAATATACGGATTATCAGAATCAAGAAAAAGTTTCTTCCACTACCCAGAATTTAAACATTATCGAGTATATTAAATCAATATACAACGAAGATATTAGCATAGAAGAACTAACAGGAGTAATTAATCACAATCCTTGGTTAAAAACTTGGTTGAAGTTTGTATATGAGATTTTAGTAAAAGTAAACGATATCCCCCAAATTAACGAGAATTTTTTCAATTCTTGTTATATAGGAAAAGCCGGCTTATTCGTTGACACAAAGGGACAGTATCATTTGTGTGAGAGGTCTGATTTCTCCATTCCTATTGGAGATATTCATTCTGGAAAGAATGAGGATACTATCGCACGCATATATTCTGAATATTTTAAAGTTATGGATAGCAAAGAGTGTCGCAATTGCTGGGCAACCCACTTCTGTACACTATGCGTTGCGGCTTTAATAAAAGAAGGGCATGTTGTAGCACCTCACAAGTGGCAATGCGATAATATACGTTCCTCTATGGAAGCACAGATTAAAGACCTACTGTACATCAAAAAATTCTATCCTAAAATATTGTTGTGTATGGACAATATGTATGCACAAACAAATGATATTACTATAGATAACTTTTGGGGATATATCAATAAAGATTAATTTGAACGATTTTTATATTATCTATCCAAACCTATTATGATACGGTTTATGATGCGTTCAACCCGCTTTTCCTCTATGACTTGCCTGGTCACGAATAAACTCCATTTGATTTTCATCATTGGCGGTCTTTATTGGTGTCTTTAATATTATTTACTTTTATAGATGTCACCATTGCTCTTCGACACAGGCCAAAATGTGCCGAAGAGCAACAATGTCGTTGTTTCACCGTACTCATCCATTTATAGACTGAAATAGTCAACTTATATTAGGGTAAGACAGTTTGTCTCACTGTCTTACTGAGTTCACCGCCAATAATAATTGAAATAGTAAACCATATTAAAAGTAAGACAATCCCATTATAATTCAATATTACATCCTTGATACCATCCAGTTATCATATCCATAAAGTCACCTAAAATATCTTTTGTATCATTAGTATCATCTATTCTATTATAATATTTAAGAAAAACACCATAAATATCCTCATTATCCATTCCTTGATTTTTAAGCCGAATCGCGATATTTTTTAATGCATCTATAGGTTCTTGCGATGTCAATGCTTCTTGTATTTCTTCTCCAAACATAATAAAAAATTAATCAATGAACATGTTTCCATTCTTTTTCTGTTTTAGCCAATCTATCCCCTAATTCATCAGGATTGATGCCTTCTTTTGTTTTTATACTTACATGAGTACTACCATCTTGAACAGCCTCTAACCCATATTTATCCAATACATCTGTATCTATACTATACATCTCACTTTGTACGCGAGTTCCACCAAAATCTGGAGATTTTCTATGCGGTTGTATCCCTTCAATGGTTATGCTAGTTGACATTGCGGCTTCATTAGGTCTCACTCCTAATGAATTTGCAGCATTTTTACCATTTATAGTTTCTCCAGAATAAACTATAGGCCTTCCACAACTTGTGGCATCCATTCCTCTAAACACGATAAATAGTCCGAATATATCAATCCACAACGTGGGATTATGAACATATCCATACAACGTGGGATTACCTCCAGCTAACCCTATCGGGTCTTGATTTAGATAGCTCCCAGTATTCGGATCGTAGTATCTGAAGCGGTTGTAGTACAATCCCGTCTCCTTATCCTCATACTGCCCCTGATACCTGAACGGACAATCACTCAAAGAACTCCCTTCAAAGTTAGCTACTTTCCCGTAAACATCCAAAGTACAATCCCAAGTTTTCTCGCCCTGCTCGTCGTACATTTGAATAGGAGTACCCAAATAGTCAGTGACAATAGAATACTGTTTGTCACCTTTGATCTTCGATGCAGGAACAAATGTACCAGCCTCAAATATCCATGTCGTTATATCTTCCGTTGGTTCGACTGGCGGTTGTTTCTTGTTGCTGTCAGTTGATGAAACTTGCAACCTCATTGATTTGTACTCCCACTCATGTAACGGCACATTTCCATTCCATACCCAACGAGTAACCGTCCCCTTGAATATTTTCACAGTTCGCCTACCTAACGCATCGTAACGGAAATGCACCGCTTTTTCGTCTGGACGAATTACGCGTTTAAGCATTCCGTTGGATTGCCAGTCGTAACGCCAACCCGTACCAGTAGAACGGAACTTGATATTTAGTTCCTTTTCTTCCTCCTTGCGGCGGTAATTGACAACGCCATCTTGCAACGTCCGGAGCTCCTTATAGATAAGGTTACCTTCATCGTCATAGTGATAAAAGAATTCTTCATCTTCTTCCAATCGTCCACCAGCACCATATTTTCTATCCTTTCTATCCGGTGTACCATACAGGTTACCGATGCGGTCAGGCATTCGGTAGATAGTATCCAAATGCGTATCCGACTGGTGGTTCTCTTCACGAATCAGGAAGTCGAACTGGTCATAATCATAACGGGTAGTAACGCCCGTTAGTTCATTCTCTTTCGATAATAAACGATTGGCGATACCCCATTGATAACTATATTTCCCTTTCTCAATGTGGTTTGCCCGAATGCTTTTTCTTGTCTCCCGACCAAAACGGTCGCGCTCGGTGCGGATCGTGACGTTACCACTTAAGGAACGCTGCAGTTCCAGTCCGGTATTGTCACGCAACCATGAAGCCTGCCAGTTCTCTCCGGCCTGCATCGTCTGGAGGTTACCATCTTTGTCGTAGGTGTGGCGGATGTCCGCGCCGAGACTGCTGGTGATCTGTGTACAGTTACCCTCTTGATCATAGGTTCGGTTTATGATGTATTCGCCCTGCTTTTCCTCTGTGACTTGCCCGGTTTTCTTATCACGAACAAATTCCAGTTGATTTTCATCATTGGCGGACTTAATAAGCATACCATCCTTATCGTAGGTATAGTAAGAAGTGGCACCATCATACTGTTCTTCTTTTAGTATGTTGTCCAGTCCGTCATACAGGTATTCCGTCCATTTCTCACCCGGACGGAGTACCTTGGTCACACGGCCTGCACCGTCACGTTCGTAGCGACGGGTAATGCCGTCGAAACCTTGCTCGGTAATGACCTGTCCCAGCCCATCTAGTTCAAAGCGATAATCCTCACCCGCCTCGTTGCCGATACGTTTGAGTTGCAACTCGCTGTTGTAACCGAAGGTAATGCGATGCTTGTCCTGCACACGGCTTTTCAGTACGCCCAGGGCACCGTATGTAAAACTCACTTCGCGGATATTATCTTTGGCATGTACCATATTGCCCATGGCATCATATTCAAAATGATGCACATTGCCATCCGGTTCTTCCAAGCGGATTAGGTTGTCGGCACGGTCGTAGCTGTAGCGGGTAGCGTTTCCCTTTACATCGATAGCCTCGATCAACCTGCCCTTGCCGTCATAATGCCAGCGACGGTACAGTCCATTAGGAAACTGAAGCATTTCCAGATCGAATTGCTCATTAAAGGTCAATGAATAGACACGTCCCTTTTCGTCAGTGATGTTTTTGAGCAAACCGTCCTCGTAAGCATAGTGCATTTTCTCACCGGAGAGAGTGGTGCGGGTGATTACCCGGTCGAACTCGTCATATTTCCAGGTGAGCTGTTTGCCGCCGGGGGTTCTAAGCCGTTGGAGGTTATGATTGTCATCATAAAAAAAGTAAGTGTTTTCGCCGTTTTCGTCGGTAATCTGTGCCGGCTGCCCGTGCTCGTTATATTGGGTTTTACGGCTATAGCCTTCCGGATTGACCAATACTTCAAGCTCCTGATATTCGTTGTAATGCTGGCGGGTGATACCACCATTAGCATCGACAATCTTATATACCAGCTTGTCGCTCTTATAATAATATTCGGTTATGGCGCCTTCTCCATTGCGGGCACGGGTATAGCCCTTCTTGTATTCAAAGAAATACTCCATCACACCGCCGTCGCCCCAAGTATGGATGCAACGGGCTTTTTCACCTTTTCCCTCGTATTCCCAATGGAAGGACATGCCGCTCTGGTTGGTGAGTTGTACAAGCAGGTGACCGTCTCCATATACAAAGTGCTTGCTCACATCCAGCGGATCGATGGTTTCCACCATATCACCTTTATCGTCATAGCGGTAACGCACCAACTTCACTTCTTCGCCACCCTGATGCATGGATACACAGAGCACACGGCCAAGATCGTCGGTATCAACTTTCAGAGTCTCGCCACGGGATGAAATGATTTCGGCAAGCCGACCGGATGAAGCATAGTTAAATTGAATCTTAAAACCGTCTTTAGTACTGATACTGGAAATCATACGGTAGCCGAAGCGATTCTCAGGACCAGCGAAGCGATATTGCAGACCGCTCATGTCAGTCAGGAGGTAGCCTGTTTTATCTAGTGTCCACCACAACTGTTCTTTGCGATCAAAATAGGTTTCACCCGGCTTCAACAATGGCAATGCAGACTCACGACCATCGGAGTGGCGGAAAAGGAATGCTTCGCCTCCCAGCGGATGAATACCCAGATTATAGCTGTGATGCCAATTGTAGCCCAATGGACCGTCGACTGTAGCGTCACTGTAGTAGGTACGTTTCCATACAATCGGAATAGGTCCCGGAAGCTCGAAGTCTGTATTGGTATGGTAAACGCTTCCTGTTGCGGCATCCACCGGTTCACCCAGGATGAAGCAGGCGGTATCTTTCAGTTTTTGAGTCAACTTCGGGTTCAGGCCAAGTTTCTCGATCTGTTTATGTACCTTGTCGGTGAATTTTTTAGTAAAATTCCTGAAGCCTTTACCCAACTTACCCAAGCATTTCAAACCCAGTTTCATGCCGAGCGCAAAAAGGTCGATGGTGGGAGGGCCACCCACAAGCACAGGTTTGCCTGCAGAAGTTATGGTTGTTAATATGGCTGTTGGAGCCATTAAGGCTTTTCCTTTCTTGGCCTTTCCCTTGCGTGGAACAGAAGGAATACCTACAATATTACACGAAAGTGCCGGATGTATCAGTGTAGAGCAAGGAGCTCCGTCAGCAAGTACAGTAGAACTCCCCATATACATTTCTGATTCTGACATACCACTGACCAAAGGAGTTGCATGCAACACAAAAGCCGGAAGATGCAAGATACTGATACCTGCTTGTGCTATCCATTGGTTATGTACCTTGACGGAAGGAGCCATTCCCTTTACAAGATTACATGCCACTCCCGCAATACCACCTTCGACCTTGGGCAGTGAACTGCTGATACCGGCCATCACTGATGCCATGAGATCATATATCTTGCCCACATGGGGAACGGCCATTACGGGTGATGGCGGAGTTACGGTTGGATGCATATCTATACCGATAGACAAGTCATTGAACTTACCTACCGGCATACCGGGCAGAGATGGTAAGAGGCTTCCGGCAAAACCTTTTTGAACCTTGTCAAACGTACTTTTTGCTCCCGAAAAAAGGTCCGCAAATGCACGTTCTACACTATTGTTGTCCAGGGCATCGGCTATGGTATTGCTTATATCAGACATAGTTACTCTTTTTTAGTTGGATGTAAAAAATAGATTATCCCATTGTTTTCAGATTCAATTCGTTGCAGATAGAAAATGGCTGTTTGTGGAGTAAAAAAATACGCATCGGTATCAAATGTCACTTTATGAGCTGTTTCAACTGCTACTTCATCCTCTTGATACACTATATGATCGCCTTTCACAAATACGATTCGTCTGGCTATATCCTGGTATTTCTGAAATCGTGGTCTCAAGTTGCTCGTAGGAGGAAAGACAAACATGGTATCCCATTCTTCTTTTATAATATCACTCATATTGATAGTACTGTCATTAGTCCCACTTGCGTAATTATCCACTAGGTTATATAGCTTTTTCTTACACCCGGAACATAGAACCAACAGTATTATCAATATGGCATATCTGTCTGACTTCATATTATAAAAGATTTATTTCATTGTACCCCAAGTCGCTTCCTGACTTTCCAGGTCTCGTTTTTCTTTCTCGTCCATTTCTTTCTGCTCCTCTTCAGTTCGCCCATAATCATTCAGCGTTTGATAGAACTCTAACAGCTCATTGTACTGTTCATCAGTTATTCTTGTCAGATCGATAAACCATGTGCCGTCAGCGTGCTGGTTGGCTGTATATAAACCTGTTTCAAGAAAACGTTTAAGAACTTCGATGGCCATCATACGCATTCCGACCTTATCTTGGCTTTGAGAGATCCGCCTTCCCAGGTCACGACCTATTATATTATTCAATAAATCGATAGTTTGATCCGCCTCGTGTAAGCTTTTGAATCTTCTTTTCGACAAATCAGGAAAAGGATTTTCTTCATGGGCATAACCCGCTTCACGAGCTAAATTTTCCCCATAAAGATTTGTAATATAACTTTGCCACAATACATGTCTGAAAGCGTTAACCTGCGTTCCCTCCCCTTGCATGGATTTCAATTCTTTCAGTACTCCCTTCCTTGTAGAGAACCTGACAGCATTGGTTGAGATATTCGTGCTGCCTCGGCTATACCGTCCAATATTCAATGCAGCTACTGGATGTCTTAACCCGAACAGCACTGTTCTTGCATCGCTGGATAGCTTCGCTTTTTCTTCACTTGAATAGGCGGGAGGAATACTTTCTATGCGTGCTTCTTTGGAAGTATCCAAATATTGCACAAAAACCAAATCCGCAAACAGAGAATAATCATTATCGTATGAAGTAACTGAATTTATCTCTTTGGTCAAAGTGTCAAAATAAGCATATCCTAAGCCTATTACATACCCCTTATAAGGCGTATTACTTGATTTAAGAACTTCAAACTCACCTATGGAAATGTATTTTTCAGCGCTCATATTTAGAATGTTTTAGGAAGCTTATTGGCTTGATTTATACAAATAAAACCCCATAAAGCTCCTTAATCAAGAAGCTTACACATAAGATAATACTCAAAATGTATAGTGACTATATTCAGACAAAAAACCTATGTGGGAACAATCTTTTTAGTTCCCACATAAGATTATTTTCATTAAGCATCTTGTGCATAATCGGTATTCCATTCTGTCTCGTCATCACCCTTTGTTCCATCCAGTTTGATTACAAAACTCTTGGCCGGGAAATAAGGAGTTATATGGATGTCAAGGAAAATACGGTCTTTCTGTTTCGGATCGCGTTCAAAACGCATGATTTTGAACTTTTCAATCAAACGGTCCGGACCTTGTATGCTATCAAGAAATCTGATAATCTGGCTGCGCAGGTCTCTTTCAGTTCTGTTATTCCAGTTCTCAAAAGCGCGGCGATTAAGAAAATCAAATAATACTTTAGTAACCCAGTCAAAAACACGTACCACTGAATAGGTCTGTAGACCAAGGTTGTCGCCATTGAACAGGGTTTTGGCAGAGAATGCCATCACCTTGCCGTATTCTTTCACCATTGGAATCAAGCCCATTTTTTCAATTTCTGAAATTTCGCTCTTCTTCAATGGGAATGATACACCATCCACTTCACTAAGTCCTCCATGTTTCTTACCGGCTGTCACCTGCGCCATCAGCGTCTTATATACACTACCTGCAAGAGCGGCAGAAGGAGGAATCAACAAATCTTCCGATTCTCCGATTTCAGCATATTTGCCGCGGCCGACCAGATAATTGCATGTCATACAAACATTTGCTTTATACACGTCTCCTCCCGAAAGATTGGAATTAAAGAATAATTCAATAACATCATCCGGCTTTTCAAGGTCTGCAAAGTCAGTATAAAGCATTACTTTATTTTCATGCGC
>OGXO01000486.1_pt1 | contig 22761 bp, 15 predicted proteins | sample 1576321 | NCBI WGS metagenome assembly OGXO01 (sample SAMEA3541568, study PRJEB24748) | human gut metagenome | biome: human gut; feature: human-associated habitat; material: faeces | place: China | collected 2012 | reverse complement strand
AGCCCTTTCAGGGCACCCCAATAAATATATAATTGTAAGGCTTTCAGCCTAACTGATAAATTCTCATTTAACCGATAAATTCCCATTTAATTAAGAACTGTACCGAAATGAATGAAACCTTGCTTTCTGACTGCTGATTACTCATTATTTCTTTATCCGTACGTTTACTGTTTGGGTAGCGTCACCGAGAAATATGGATTGGGCGTATGTTGTTCGAAGATGATAGCTTTCATCTTTTCTACAACGTCCGGATGTTGGAGTGCTATATCAGTATCTTCGTGAATGTCCGTTTTTAAGTTGTAGAGGAACGGTGTTCCTTTTTTTACCACCATCTTCCAATCGTCCATGCGTACGGCAATCTGGTCTGTTTCATCAAATTCCCAATACAGGAAATCATGTTTCTTCTGTTTTTTCTTACCCAGCAGTGTGGGAGCAAAAGAAATCCCATCGAAATAATCGACTTCTTTTTCTTTATTGCCATATTTCTTTTCGTAGTCCTTGATGCCGATCACTTCGCAGAATGTAGGCATTAAATCATAAAAAGCACAGATGTGATCGTTCACTTTACCTGCCGGTATGTGCCCCGGCCAACGCGCGATAAACGGAATACGTATTCCTCCTTCATGGCACTGGCGTTTTAATCCACGCAGTTTTCCGTCTCTGCCGAAGAAAGTAGGGTCGGCTCCGCCTTCTTCGTGAGGGCCGTTGTCACTGGAGAAAATAACCAATGTGTTTTCGTCTAGCCCTTTCTCTTTCAGCTTTTTCAGGACTTCACCCACGTAATAATCCAGCCGGGTAATCATTCCTGCAAATTGAGCATGAGTGTGCGTAATAGCATTGTATCGTGAGCCTTCGCTTCCTTTAAACTCTTTGTCCGGGTTGAATTTGGCTTTGTATTCATTCAGGATGGAATCTTCCGGTTGAACGAGTTCCGCATGAGGTAAGGTGTAAGTCAATATGCCGAAAAACGGTTGTTTGTCGTCTTGTTGGTCCAGCCACTCCAATGCTTTCTGATGAATCATGTCGGCCGAGTATTGCGGACGTTTCTGGTAGTCGGGACCATACATCGGATATTGGATGTTTTCATCCATCACCACCCGCACCACTCCGGTGTCGCCCAACGCTTTACTATAACGGTTCAGGAAATTGGGGTAGTAGAGATGAGCCTGAAATTGACAGATGTAACCGTAGTATTCATCTATTTCCCGTTTGTCGGGAGTAGAACGCGAGCCTTCATATCCTCCCGCCCATTTGCCGAACATACCCGTGGTATAGCCATTGTCTTTCATTATTTCCGGTAAGATTACATGGTCGGAATCATAAGGGTGTTGTCCTACTATCGAATATTCTTGGTTTTGCCCATACAACACGATCGGTACATTTTTCCAGTATTCTTTGTTGCCTCGCACCTCGCAGTGGCCTGAATGTTGCCCTGTCATGAATGAAGCTCTGGAAGGCGCGCTGACGGGACTGCCGGCGTATGCCTGTGTAAAACGCATACCTTCATTCGCCATCGTGTCTATATGAGGGGTGCGGATAAATGGTTGACCGTAACAGCCTAAATCTCCATATCCCATGTCATCGCAGAGAATGAAAAGAATATTGGGTGGAGTATTTGATTGGGGCGGTGTAGTGTTTTCCGGTGCTTTGTTAGTGGCTGTTGCAGCGCAGGCAACAGTGGACATAAGGGTTAGAATGAAAGGTTGTTTCATTGTTTTTGGGGGTTAAGTGTGTTATTATTAGTAGAAAAAGATGTGTCCGGCAAAGAACGGACACATCTTTTTCATCGTCTGTTTAACTTAATTCAATGATTTCTTCATTGCAGTTCGTCAGCTTTTCTATTCCTTCGTTGGTTACTACCCAAGAGTTTTCAATGCCTACGGGGCCTACACCCGGAATAACGATTTTCGGTTCGAGGGCAAAGACCATGCCCGGTTCTAATTGTTGTTTTATGCGGGGAGCCAATACCGGAGCTTCATTAATTTCGAGTCCGATACCGTGGCCGATAAACTTGGCTTGTTGCCCTGTTCCCATAAATTTGTCGGCAAATCCGGCTTCTTTGGCCATTTCGGCAGCTATGTCGTAAAGCACTTCACAAGCAATGCCCGGTTTGGCGATGGAAGCTATCTTTGTTTGGATATCCAAACAAACCTGATGGGCGGTGTAAGTCTCTTCGGGCAGCTTGCCTATTGAGAATACGCGGCTCATATCGTTCATGTAGCCGTTGAAGTTGCCTCCCAAGTCCACCATAACGCTCTGACCTTCCTTTAGCGGAGTTTTATTTGCTCCTCCCGGTAAAGCAGGATCAAGTCCCTGGCCACCTAAAGCAAAATCATAAGGCGAGGGGTATCCGGCATTGTCTCCGGTCAGTACGCTACCCATGAATATTTCCATGCTGCGTCCGAATACCCGGAAAATTCCGAGGCAACCTTGCAGACGCATCAGGCGTTCTATTTCAATGGAAAACTCGATGTCTGTCATACCGGGGCGATATACGCTTGGAATCTGCTCGTATGCCTTGGCGTGGGCAATGCCCGAACGGCGGAACATCTCAATTTCTACAGGTGTTTTTACGCTGCGTGCCTGACGAATCAACGGGGTGCCATTTACAACTTCTGCTTCCGGAAACAGGCTGGCCAGACGGCAATATTCCGTATAAGGGAGCTCGTCACCTTCTAACATCAGTTTGGTTGGCATCGGCAATCCTTGTTCTTTCAACAGGTCAACGATTTGTTCCGGTTTGCGAATCGAGAACGAATGTTCTCCTGTGATATTATTAGGGCGTTTGAAAAATAATAGTGCAGGCGAATGAAGGGGGAGGTAAAGATAGCCACTGACTACACAGCCATACGTGTAAATTAAATTTGCATTACAAGTGATAAGTGCGGCGTCAATGCCCTGTGACACCATCAGACTGCGAATCTTGTCACGGCGAAATTTCAATTCGGGTTGTAGCATTTTTTATTTATTACATGATTATTAATTACAAAACTATCAATGGTAAATTATTAGTTGTGAGTTATTTATCTGATATAACAAATTCACAAACCATTATTTAACCTATCATGCCACAAAGATAATTAATTCCAGCGAAAATAATGTTAATCTCAAAAAAATAGCGCTACCCGCGTCCTGTCACAGGAGGCGAGCAGCGCAAACCACAAATACAAATACAACTAAACAAAGTCTTCTAAATAACGCCTTGTCCCATCATTGCGTGAGCTACTTTCATAAATCCGGCAATGTTGGCACCCTTCACATAATTAATGTATCCGTCGGGTTCCGTGCCGTACTTCACGCATTGTGCATGGATGCCGTGCATGATTGCATGGAGCTTTTCGTCCACTTCGGCAGCACTCCAGCTTAGGTGCATTGCGTTTTGAGACATTTCCAAACCGGAAGTGGCAACACCGCCTGCGTTGACCGCTTTACCCGGAGCATACATTATCTTATGTTCAATAAAGAGGTCGATTGCTTCGGGAGTACATCCCATGTTGGAAATTTCTCCGACGCAAAGTACGTCATTTTTTATGAGATTTTGAGCATCTTCTCCATTTAATTCATTTTGGGTAGCACAAGGAAGTGCGATGTCTGCTTTCACTTCCCACGGGCGCTTGCCTTCTACAAAGGTAGCATTCGGATACTGTTCTGCATAAGGTGCAACAATGTCATTACCCGAAGAACGAAGTTCGAGCATATAGTCTATCTTTTCGCCGCTGATACCATCCGGATCGTAGATATATCCGTCCGGGCCGGAAATTGTAATCACTTTGGCACCCAGTTCGGTAGCTTTGGTAGCTGCTCCCCATGCAACGTTGCCGAAACCGGAAATAGCGACTGTCTTACCTTTTATATCAATACCTTTCGCTTGTAGCATCTGATTTACAAAATACAGACCACCGAAACCGGTAGCTTCCGGGCGAATCAACGAGCCTCCGAATTCTAATCCCTTGCCGGTGAATGTGCCTGTAAATTCACGAGTCAGTTTCTTATACATACCGAACATATAACCTACTTCACGTCCGCCTACGCCGATATCACCGGCTGGTACATCCATATCCGGTCCGAGGTGACGCCATAACTCCAACATAAAGGCTTGGCAGAAACGCATGATTTCAGCATCACTCTTACCGCGCGGAGAGAAATCGGAACCACCTTTTCCACCACCCATAGGCAGCGTGGTCAGTGCATTTTTGAATGTCTGTTCGAAACCGAGGAATTTCAGAATGGAAAGATTGACGGAAGCATGGAAACGGATACCACCTTTATAAGGACCGATCGCATTATTGAATTGTACACGATAACCGAGGTTGGTCTGCACCTCGCCTTTGTCATCCACCCACGTCACACGGAAAGTGAAGATACGGTCGGGTTCTACCAATCTTTCTATGATTTTAGCTTTTTCAAATTCAGGATGTTGATTGTATATATCTTCGATAGAAAGAAGAACTTCCTTCACTGCTTGAAGATATTCAGATTCACCGGGATGCTTAGCCTCCAAAGAGGACATGATTTTCTGGATGTTCATGATACTATATTTTAAAAGGTTAATTCTGATAAAATGTCAACTAACTCACTGCAAATATAGGAAAATTTTTCAAAGTTGCTTGTTTTAATGCGGATATTTTGATTAAATAATGATAAAATGTCAATTTCTTCTGCTGAAAAACACAAAGCCCCGCAGCCTGTAATATAAAATACAGGTTACGGGGCTTGTATGTGTTTATAAATAGGAAGTGCCGCTTTAGAATTTTGGTTTCATTCCTAGATTATACATGATGAATCCGTAAATATCAGCTTGTTCTTCCAGTACTTTAGCCATTGGTTTGCCTGCGCCATGTCCGGCTTTGCTGTCAATACGGATCAGTGTCGGATTCGTACCGTCGTTGTCGGCTTGCAGGGTAGCGGCAAACTTGAATGAGTGGGCAGGGACTACACGGTCGTCATGGTCAGCGGTAGTGACCAGTGTTGCCGGATATTTCGTGCCTGGTTTCAGGTTGTGCAGTGGAGAGTAGCCTTTGAGGTATTCAAACATCTCTTTGCTGTCTTCGCTTGTGCCGTAATCGCTTGCCCAGTTCCAGCCGATAGTAAATTTATGGTAGCGGAGCATATCCATCACACCTACCTGCGGAATCGCTACACGGAACAGGTCAGGACGCTGTGTCATGCAGGCACCTACCAACAGACCACCGTTGGAACCTCCTACAATGGCGATTTTATCTTTATTCGTATATTTCTGGTCGATCAGATATTCGGCAGCAGAGATGAAATCGTCGAATACGTTCTGTTTCTGCATTTTAGTTCCGGCTACGTGCCAGTCTTCACCGTATTCACTACCACCGCGCAGGTTTACTTGTGCGTAGATACCCCCATTTTCGAGGAATGGAATACGCATGGCACTGAAGCCCGGGTTGAGGCTGATGCCGAAGCCACCGTATCCGTAGAGGAATACAGGGTTCTTGCCGTCTTTCTTCAAATCTTTCTTATAAGTAAGGAACATCGGAATTTTTACGCCGTCTTTGCTGGCGAAGAATACTTGTTCGGTCACAAAATCGTCCGAGTTGAATTGTACTTTCGGGGCACGATATAGTTCGTAGGTGTTCTGATCCATGTCGTATTTGTAGGTAGCACCCGGAATGGTGAATGAAGTGAATCCGAAGAAACATTCTTTGTCGTCTTTGTTGCCGCTAAAGCCTACGGAACCGAGTGACGGCAGTTGGATTTCCTGAATTTGTTTACCGTCGAGACCGTAAACGTATGCGTGGTTCGAGGCATCTTTGTCATAAGTAAGGAACAGTTTGCCACCGATCACTTCCGCATTTGAAAGAACAGCTTCCGATTCGGGTACGAGTTCTTTCCAGTCCTCCAGCTTCGGACGGTTGATGTCGGCTACCATGATCCGGTTTTTCGGTGCACCGTAGTTGGTATAAATATAAATCTGGTCGCCGATAACTTCGATTGGGTAATATTGGTAGTCGAGGTCTGAAGTCAGCTGGATGAAGGGTGAATTCGGCTTTTTCAGGTCTCGTATAAACAAGTTGTTACCTCTTCCGGCGCCGGATTCCGTCAGGAAGAGAATCCGTTCGTCTTCACTGGTGCTCGATGTATAGAAACGTTTCGGATAAGCAGGATTCTGATAAATCAGTTTATCTTTTGACTGTGGCTCACCGATTTTGTGATAATAGATTTTGTGATTCTCGTTCACGTTGGAGAACTCTTTTCCTTTGGACGGTGCATCATAGGCACTGTAGTAGAAACCGTCTCCCTGCCAGGCAGCACCGGTGAACTTGGCCCATTCGATGTGGTCTTCCAGCAGTTTTCCGCTTTCGGTATCCATTACATAAATTTCAGACCAGTCCGAACCGCTGCGTGAAATACTGTAAGCGGTGTACTTGCCGTCGTTTGAGAAATAAAGACCGGTCAGTGCTACTGTTCCGTCGTCCGATAGTTTGTTCGGATCGAGGAAAACACGCGGTTCGCCGTCCAATGAGTCCTGCACATAGAATACACTCTGGTTCTGCAGACCGTCATTTTTACTGAAATAATACTTTCCATGTTTCTTGATCGGGGCACTGATTTTCTCGTAATCGGCCAGTGTCGTCAATCGTTTCAGAAGGTTTTCGCGGAACGGGATCTGGCTAAGATACTCATTCGTTACTTTGTTTTGTGCTTCTACCCAGGCAGTAGTGGCTGCGCTGGTGTCATTTTCCAACCATCTGTAAGGGTCGGGAACTTGTGTGCCGAAGTACACATCTACAGTGTCTACCTTTGCCGTCTCGGGATAGACCAGCTTTTTTTGTTGGGGAGCGCATGACATCACCATGATTCCACTCATTAATAAAGTTACTTTTTTCATGTGAATAAAAAGTCTTTTTGAATAAACTTAAAGTTACAAATCTACAAAATAATAAGAGATAAACAAGTAAACTTTATAAAGAAGATGATGGAAAATGAGATTTAAAGAATTAACTTTGCAAAATGTGATTCTGCAGATAGACGATTTGAAATAAGAAAGGAGAATGACTTTATGCTTAGTAAATATAAATTAAACCAGCTTTACTTCAAAGATACACAGTTCGCCAACCTGATGACAAGGCGAATTTTTAACGTGTTGTTAATCGCCAACCCTTATGACGCTTTTATGTTGGAAGATGACGGGCGCATTGATGAGAAGATTTTCAATGAATACACCTCTTTATCTTTGCGTTATCCGCCTCGTTTCTCGCAGGTATCCACAGAGGAGGAAGCATTGGCGCAGTTGGAAAATATGTCGTTCGACCTAGTGATTTGCATGCCAAGCACGGGGGACAATGACAGTTTTGATATCGGTCGTCATATCAAAGAGAAATACGAGCATATTCCTATCGTCATCCTGACTCCTTTCAGCCATGGTATTACCAAACGGATTATCAATGAAGATTTGAGTGCGTTTGAATATGTGTTCTGTTGGTTAGGCAATACCGACCTGTTGGTGTCTATTATCAAATTGATAGAAGACAAGATGAATCTGGAACACGATGTGCAGGAAGTCGGTGTGCAGTTGATTCTTTTGGTGGAGGATGGTATTCGTTTCTATTCTTCTATTTTGCCGAATCTGTATAAGTTCGTGTTGAAGCAGAGTCAGGAGTTCTCTACTGAAGCCTTGAATGCGCACCAGCGTACGCTTCGTATGCGCGGGCGGCCTAAGATTGTACTGGCACGTACGTATCAGGAGGCAATGGAAATTTATCATAAGTATCAGAATAATATATTAGGAGTAATCACCGACGTCCGTTTCCCGAAAGTGGAGCGGGGGGAGAAAGATGGTCTGGCAGGTATCAAGTTGTGTGCCGAGATACGCAAGAACGATCCGTTTGTTCCGTTGATTATCCAGTCGTCCGAATCGGAAAATTCGTCTTATGCCGCTAAGTACGGCGCTAGCTTTATTGATAAGAACTCAAAAAAGATGGATGTCGATTTGCGTCGTATCGTTTCCGATAATTTTGGTTTTGGCGATTTTATATTCCGTAACCCGGATACCGGGGAAGAGATTGCCCGTGTTCGGAATCTGAAAGAATTGCAAAACATTCTTTTTGCCGTGCCTGCGGAGTCCTTCTTATATCATATCAGCCGGAATCACGTGTCGCGTTGGTTCTATTCTCGTGCCATGTTCCCGGTAGCCGAGTTCTTAAAACCGATTACCTGGAATAGTCTTCAGGATGTGGATGCTCACCGGAAAATCATCTTTGAAGCCATTGTGAAGTATCGTAAGATGAAGAATCAGGGAGTTGTGGCTGTCTTTAAGCGCGACCGCTTCGACCGTTATTCTAACTTTGCCCGTATCGGAGATGGTTCTTTGGGCGGAAAAGGGCGTGGACTGGCGTTTATTGATAATATGGTGAAGCGTCATCCGGAGTTTGACGAGTTTGAGAATGCGCGTGTCGCCATTCCTAAAACGGTAGTGCTCTGTACGGATGTGTTTGATGAATTTATGGATACCAATAATTTGTATCAGATTGCATTGTCGAACGCGGATGATGATACGATTCTGAAATACTTCCTGAAGGCCAAGTTGCCGGACAGGCTGGTGGAGGACTTCTTTACTTTCTTCGATGTGGTGAAATCTCCGATTGCCATCCGTTCCTCTTCTTTATTGGAAGACTCTCATTATCAGCCGTTCGCCGGAATTTATAGTACATATATGATTCCCTATCTGGATGACCGGTATGAAATGTTGCGTATGCTTTCGGATGCTATTAAAGGGGTGTATGCTTCGGTTTATTTCCGCGACAGTAAAGCGTATATGCAGGCCACTTCGAATGTGATCGATCAGGAAAAGATGGCTGTTATCTTGCAGGAGGTAGTTGGTAATCAATATGGCGATCGTTATTATCCGTCTATGTCCGGTGTGGCCCGTTCGCTGAATTATTATCCGTTGGGGGATGAAAAAGCAGAAGAAGGAACGGTTAATCTGGCTTTGGGATTGGGAAAATATATTGTAGACGGTGGTATGACCCTTCGTTTTTCTCCTTATCATCCTAACCAGGTGTTGCAAACCAGCGAAATGGAAATCGCCCTGAAAGAAACCCAGACCCGTTTTTATGCTTTGGATTTGAAAAATGCCGGGCATGATTTTTCTATCGACGATGGTTTCAATTTATTGAAACTCCATGTTAAAGAGGCGGAAAATGATGGTGCCTTGCGTTATATCGCTTCTACGTATGACCCGTATGACCAGATTATCCGGGATGGTTTATATCCCGGAGGTCGGAAGGTGATTACTTTTGCCAATATCCTGCAACATGATGTATTCCCGTTGGCTCGTATTCTGCAATTAGTCTTGAAATATGGTGAACAGGAGATGCGGCGTCCGGTTGAAATAGAATTTGCGGCTACGATGAGTCGTGAACATGATAAAACCGGAACTTTCTATCTGTTACAGATACGTCCTATCGTAGACAGTAAAGAAATGCTGGACGAGGATTTGAACGAGATACCGGATGAAGATGTGATTCTCCGTTCGTATAATTCGTTGGGACACGGTATCATGAATGATATTTATGATGTGGTCTATGTAAAGACCGATAATTATAGTGCCTCCAACAATCAGACAATTGCTTGGGAGATAGAAAAGATCAACCAACAATTCTTGAATGAAGGAAAGAATTATGTGCTTGTCGGTCCGGGACGTTGGGGAAGCAGCGATACTTGGCTCGGCATCCCTGTGAAGTGGCCGCACATCTCGGCTGCCCGTGTGATTGTGGAAGCCGGACTGACCAATTATCGGGTAGATCCAAGTCAAGGGACACATTTCTTTCAGAATCTGACTTCATTCGGAGTTGGATATTTCACTATCAACGCCTTTATGAATGATGGGGTTTATAATCAGGATTTTCTCAATGCGCAACCGGCAGTGGAGGAAACAAAATATCTTCGTCATGTTCGCTTTGAAAAACCGATGGTGGTCAAGATGGATGGAAAGAAAAAATTGGGGGTGGTTTTGATGCCGGAAACTTAAGTGACTGTATAATTTATATATTATTTACCCGTTATTTCTATATGCCAATGGACTCATACCAACATATCGTTTAAAGTATTTGCCGAAAAACGATGTGTTGGCAAAATTGAGTGAGTTAGAAATTTCTTGAATGGAAAGATGGGTAGATTTTAATTGTGATTTGGCGTCCATGATAACCATGTGTGAAATAATTTCTGCACATGTATTCCCTGTGACTTTTTTCACTGTAGTACAGAGGTGGATATTTGAAATCTTGAGCTTGTCAGCATACCACATAACATTGCGTGTTTGATTATAGTTTTGCATTACCAGTTGAGTGAAATTTTTGTAGATCAATTCGCTTTTAGATAGACATTCTTTGGTGCTTTGCATCTGGTTGTTATACATGGCAGCTATTCCTGCGTGTATATTATTATATAAGTGTGGAGTAATCCCTTTGCGAGTTGATTCACTGAAAAAGGCATATAATTTTATCAAGAATTGAAAGTACTCCGCCAATAACTTGGTCCCTTCCGGTTTTAATGAAATGACAGGTCTTCCTATCGTTATAAATAAAGTATTGATAGATGAAGGTGTCAAATTAGCTTGTTCTATATATTTTGATGAGAATCCTCCGAAGTAAAGTATTGGTTCACTATTTACACTGTGTATTTGAAGAATACTTCCGGGCATAATTGTAATGAAATCATTAGCCCGCACCGTAATGCGATTTAGGTTGACTGAAGCTTCGATTTCTCCTTTCATACATAACACGAATATTTCAGCTTTCAACCGGCAGGGAAAGTTGGTGTATAAGTTGAGTAATTCCTTATTGACTCCTGTTCCTATGAGCCATTCTTCCGGTAAGTCTATTTTGGGTAATTCTTTCATTTATCATGCTTTTTACTTCGTACAAAGATATATTGATTATTGAAAATAGACTATCTTTCCTTTTTTAAATTATAATTTTGACTTGAAAAATGGTATTTTAAAAGGCGTTTTGGGTATATTTCTTTAAAAATGGAACAGAAACAAGAAAAATAGACCTTGTAGGGGTGTAAAAATAATAGTTACTTTGCACCTGTGAAATTTTGGCATCTGTGCGATGGTATATCGCGAATTTGCTTTTATTAATTAAAAAGAGAATTTAGAAATGAAAAAGAATTTATTTTATTATCTGTTTGTAGTATTGTGTACTGCAACATTGTTCACGTCTTGTAGTGATGACGATGATAATGGTAAGAATGGTGATGATCAAGTTACTGATATAAGTGGTAAATATAAAGGTAGTTTGGTCGTATCTGTTAATGGAAGTGCAGCCGATCCTGTATCTCAAATAATATCTATTATTAAATCGGGTGATCAAACATCACAAGTTGTATTGTCTTTGAAAAATTTTTCATTTGCAGGTCGGTTGGTAGGTGATATTGAAGTGCCTTGTACAGTGGAAGAAAAAGATGGGGTGCAATCTTTTAGTGGGCAGAAAGATCTGAAGTTTACTACAGAGTTTGGTCAAATGTTAGGAACACTTCCTACGTCGGTAAGTGGAACTGTGAAAGACGGGAAAGTTAGTATGAAAATTGGTGTAACAGTTGCAGCTTTAGGTCAAACTGTGGATGTTGCTTTTGAGGGGGATAAAATGACTGGTAATGAAAGTAGTGAAGCGAAGATTCTTTCTTTTACTTTTGATTTAGAGAATGAGGCTAATGCTTGTGTTATAGGATATCCTGTGATTAATGAGGATAATACAATAACTTTTGATGTCGATCAAGTTATGGTGGATGCTAATCCAGATTTGTTAAAAGGGTTAGTGCCTACGTTTGCTTATTCTGAAAAAGCAACTTGTGTTTTACAAAGTGGAGTTGCTATCGATTTTTCTTCGGATGTGGTTATTATGATTGTAGCAGAGAATGGAACTTCGGTAGAGTATGTGGTAAAGACGCCTGCGAAAGTAACTACTTCTGCATTGGCTTTTGGATTCGAGGAATGGGAATCTGTGGCAGGTAGTTTTTTGAGTTATGCTTATGATAAACCCAAACCTACAGAGGTATTAGCTACAAGTACGGAGGGAGTTGCTATGTTAAAGATTATGCAGGTTACTTTGACAGAAATGCCAGTTTCTAAGAGTACAGATGCGAAGTCGGGATCTTATGCTGCCAAGTTAGTGACTTTGGATACTAGTTCAAAAACATCATCTTTGATACCCGCATTAACAGCAGGTTCTTTATACACAGGGACATTTGAGTTAAATTTGACAGAAGGTGTTGATAGACTTGCTGCAACAAAATTTGGAGTTCCTTATGATAAAGAGCCATTATATTTGAAAGGATGGTACAAATATATTCCAGGAGAAAAATTTATTAATGGCGAAGGAGCGACTAAACCTGAAGAGGTAAAAGTGGTAGAAGGCGCTATAGATGAGTGTTCTATAATGGCTGTATTGTATGAGACGACTTTGGATGAGAAAGGAAATAATATTCCTCTTACAGGGCATGATATAAATACCTCAGATCGTCGTGTTGCAGTTGCTCAATTGGCAGATGGCAGTGCAAAAGCTGATTGGGAATCGTTTAAGATTCCATTTCAAAATTTGGAGGGCAAAAAGTATGAGGCTGGTAAAGATTATCAGATAGCTATTGTATGTTCTTCAAGTAAAAAAGGTGATCTCTTTGTCGGTGCTGGTGGTAGTACACTTTTTATAGATGATTTGGAGGTGATAGGTAAGTAAAATTCTTATTATAGAACTAAAAAAGAGGGTGTCCGTCTATGACACCCTCTTTTTTAGTTTATAAATAGTTGTTTTTTAGAACGCATATCCAAACCCTATATTTAAGTAGATAGGATACATCGCAAACGTAATGGTATCAAAGTCTTTCTTAAAGATGTCGTTTAGCCCCCATGTCAGATCTGCATAAACATTAAGGTGCTTGAAAGCTTTCCACTCACCGCCTAATTGGGCTCCCCATTGAAACTTGCGTAAATTATCAGAGAAGTCGTAAGTTGCAACACTTTCACCGCTGAAATCTACCCGTTGACCGGTTTCATCAGGCGTACGTAAATGTCCTTCATATACATGGCCGGAGAAGTTGCCTTCAGTCATATAAGAAACATAAGGACCAAGTGATACTTTCCAACGGTCACTTATCTTATAATTAGCCAATACAGGGATGGTGAGATATGAATTTTTCACTTTTGTTTTTACACCACCAGTCCAAAGACCTTGTAGTTCGCCACCATTAGTGTTGATGATCTTCATACCATAATTTTTTACGGTAGCTTCGGTAGTCATCGTTTTATTCTCAAGACGTATACCTGCGGTCATTCCCCATTTTTTATCTTTGCCGAACCATTTTGTAGTATTTCCTTCAATGGCGATAGCTATGTTTGGCGCATAGCTATCAATACTGCGTATCTCTTTAGGTAGGGGTAGAGGAGAAGTACCTCCAATGCTCAATCCGGCTTTGATACTATACTCCCATCCATGTAAATATGAGTATATAAGAGCTTTGTTACGTTCGTTTTGGGCATACGCCACATGTGAAAAAAGTATTGCGAGAAATACGATCCCTACTACTTTATTATATATTGTTTTCTTCATTATCTTATTAATTGATTGGGTTAATTACTGATTTACAGGATATTCATTCGGGTTAGAAGTATGGTTGATTGTTACTTTGTCTATATACAGTGTACTGCCAACAGCTCCCTCAAATTTTGCACCGTCTACACTAGAAGAGAATACGATGGCAAGTTTGTAGATGCCTTTCTCTAGCTTGTCAGAGTCAATAGATTTGCCATTCTTTGGTTCGAAATTAAAACTGAATTGTTTCCAATTATCTGTTTCAGGAAGTGCATCAAGATTTCGTGCCAAGGCTACAATATTGGGTGAAGTGAGTGAAGTAGAGCCATCAAGGAATTGCACATTATCATCTGTTTCGTATAATACACCGTAAATGTCACATTTATCTTTTCTCCCTTCTATGATTTCTCCTTTTGATGAGAAGTTGGCGCCAGCTTTATATTTGTACCATCCTTCCAACTTGAGCGGATAGTAGAAGAATGGAAAGCCAAAGTGAGTGGCTTTCATAGCATTGCTTAAGGCCTGTCCCACTTCAAATGAGCCAACGAATAAGTTGCCTGCAGCAATATACATTTTTACCATGCTTCCGAAGCTACCTGTGTCTTTCGTTGTCAGTTTTACACATTTGCCACCATCAACACCTCCATTTACTTGTACTGTGGGATAGTCTTCTGGTGTTTTTGCCATTTTAGTCAGTTCAAAGCCTGGATTTCCACTGGCTAATTCCAATCGGCGGATTATGATCCCTGAAGAAGGATTGTCTTCGGTAAACTTGTGATAAGGATTGTCGGAACTTAGAGTCTCAAAATCGTATGTAAAAGGCATTTCTGTTTGCCAAAGTCTGATTGTATAGGTTGCAGAAAAAGCATCGTCTTCTGATGTAACTTTAAATAGCCTAGGGTTTTCGTCTTCAAAATTATAAGTATTAACACCGTCTTCGGGTAATTGTTTTACAGGTGCTATGGAAGCACCAGTAGGGAGATCGAAGTTAATGTTTATTTTAGATGGATTGGCAGCTCTTGATACATACAGCTGGACGGTGAATTCGTTTGGATCAATCAAACATTGTTGGATATCGTTTCCGCTACATCCGTCTATAGCTGCTTCAACATTTTGAGCTTCATCTTGAATGCAGGAAGCAACTGCCAGACATAATATCATTCCGGCGAATAAGTTTCTTAGTTTCATCAGTCTGTTATAAATATTAATGGGTTATACAGGGGACAAAGATAGTTAAAAGAGTTGAATCGCTATCTCTGTAGAATGTTAAAAGAAAATTCGAGGTTGGCGGTAATACTATACAAAAGAGAGAATTAAATATCCAATTAATAGGCTCTTATATTTAGAATTTTTCCCTTTCTAAATTTCGTATCTTTTCATAGTATTTGGCTTGTATTTGGTCTTTTTTGGGGGGGCACTTTTTCTTCTTGGGGATTTAACATACTCTGTGCAGTCAGCTCTTGTGCATTTAAGTACCGTTTTGAATTAAATTTTAGGTTGATTGCCTTGATTATTACGGGAAAAAACAAATGTCGGACAAATGAAGTAGAAGAATCAGCTGGAGAAGTACAAGAGTTGAACAAAAGAGGTACTTGTACTGCTGTAATAAAGTACATGGAACAGATGAAAGAAGTACTTAAAATCTGCTTTTTCAGTACTAAAACGCTCCACAAAAAAAACAATAACTACTCCGGTTTCAGCATTCAGTTTTCTCGTATAAGTGCTTATCTATCGGGCTTTCGGCTGAAAGCGCCTCCTGAAAGTACCATATTTTGTTTTCAGCCCTTACACATGTGATACATACATTCTTTCATACCCACGCCATACGTCCCGTGTGCCCACACCATATATTCACTAGCCCCACGGCATATATCCGCTGACCCCATGGCATATATCTCCCATACGTCGGACATAACACTTGGAAATAGAGGCTCTATTCTAAGGAAGCAGAGCCTCTGATCAGTAATAATAGAGGCTGTATTTTCCCGTAATAGACTCTCTAATTTTGCATAAGCACAGAGGCTGAAAGCCAAATGGAGTGGTTTCAGGAGCGCTTTCAGCCGAAAGTCCGATGGATAAGCGCTTATACGAGAAAACTGAAAGCTGAAACCGAAATATTTATTGTTTATTTTAAAGACATTCAAATCATAGATAATTCATTTGTAAGAATAGCGAATTTAACTGATATTGTTAACAAAGTTCTTAATTATTTTACTATATAAGTGTGAAAAGATAAAGCGCTGTTATACAACAAGATGTGCCACCTGTTTTTTCCTTTAAAACAAACGCCCCGTTTCATTTAAAGGAACGGGACGTTTCTCGGTGTGCATCGGGGCGTTCCTTTAAAAGGAACGGTGACCCGGTTTTAGCCTATGGACAAAATATAAATATATCTTCTTTTATTCATTCCGAATTTTGCTCATAACGCGGAAGAACACAATGAAGAAATAAGACTCTACTTCAACTAAGTAGCCAAAGATGTGTTAAATTCCCAAGAATAATGACTGAACCTTTTTTTATTGATATTATAAATAAGTTATTCCCTCTTTGCATTTCTGGGCTGTTTTATAACAAATCTAACTTCCTTGTTATAATCAGCTTGTACTGTTGTTTCATTTCTTGGGGCAAGAAAGAAATATCTATGAACTCCAGCCACTTGTCGGTAACCTTTATGAATTTAGAAAATAGATTGTCTATGATCTTTTCCTCCAAGCTACAACCATTCATTGCAACTTCAAAATCAGAACGCTTGATTTTGCGTCTTTTACCGTTTAGTGTCAAAGCCAATTCTTCGGTGTCCTCCGGCATGAGGAGTGCCGTAGAGAGCATGTCATATCCCGGAGTCAGCGAATAATAGCCTTTACGCTGACTATAAAGTGAAAAGTTTTTCAGATGCATATCCGCGTTGCCGGTCAACCATGAGAAAACGACTTGTTCCCAGAAGTTTATTACGTCAAGTTTAGGTACAGAGGAATATTGCATAATTATTTTTGCTATCTTTTCATAAGAACCCTTATATTTATATTCTGTGAGACGCTCCGAGAGCTGACACATATCTTCCATTGGCAGCTTTTCACCCTTCGAGGTTCTATCTATGCGTTTAGTGATATAAGCTAATTCACCGTCAGCAAAACGAATCAGTGAATGAGGAACAACGTTTACTTTAGCTAATTCGGCAAGATGCATTGTTAAGTCCTCAACTTCAGGCATGTATTTAAATTGTTCCGTTTGCGGTTTGAGAATATAACGCCCCCATAAACCTACGATAGTAAAGCGTTGTGGTTGGTTAGGGGACGATGATATATCGAGAGACAATTTAGCTTGCACTCCTGTAAGTGTGGTTTGTGAACGTATGACTTGTTCGGCAAGTTGCTTAATATCCGCTTTTGTATAAGGTAGGAGAGGAACAGTTTTGCTCCCAAATATTTTCTTTCCACATTGAGGGTGAAAATCAGTTTCTCCCTCGCCAAGTTCCTGATAACAATATAGGCATCTGTTCATCATTATTCTTTATTTAAGATGGGAATCACACTAACTGCACCGATGCAATCTTTGCAACAGGCAAGGAGTAGTGACATGCGGTCACGACGATTTATCTTCCAACTTTTCTCGGCAATATCCAAGAGCCAGCCTTCGGGAATGAGACCGTCAAAGAATGGGAATAATATTAGACTTGTATATGGCTTTTCAGAGATTGGAAGCGTGAGGCTGACAGGTTCCGCATCGCTGGATTTAATGTAGGCTGCATCATATTGAAAGGTGTAGCCATTTTCATCTTCTGTAAGCAGTCCTGCCAACTGGTCTTGGTTGTATATGTGTGCTTGTCTCATAGCTTGTTGAGTTTACTTATTGGTACAACCCCCACTTCCATTCCAAAGAGACTAAGCACTTGATTTACTTTATCAAGACGCAAAGTTTGTTTTCCCTGCTCAAGTTCGCGCACAAAGCGCAACCCAACTCCTGATTTTTCGGAGAGTTCTACTTGGGTCAAGTTATGTTCTTTACGCATTTGCTTGACGTATTCTGATAATGATTTATCGTTCATATTATACCCTTTTGGGTACAAAGATAATGTAATTTCTCATATTTACACCCTTTAGGGTATAAATCTGGTTGTGGATTTATGGATTATACCTTATAGGGTATAAAAAAACTGGTACTCTTTCTTCAGGAAGAAGGAGTACCAGTAGAGGAAAGTGATAGCAGATTACTCTTTCAAAGCCTCTTGCAAATCAATTCCCAATGCCTTGGCAACTCCTGTTCCGTATGCGGGATCAGCTTTGTAGCAGTTGCGTACATGACGTTGTTTGATAAATAGTTCAGCGTCTCCCATAGCACGAGCTGTATTTTCGAACAATAATTGTTGTTCTTCAGCTGGCATCAGTCGGAATAAGTCACCCGGTTGGCTATAATAGTCGTCATCATATTCCCGTTCGTTGTAGTTGTAAACTTCACCGGTAACTTTCAGAGGCGGTTCTTTCATAGTAGGAGAATCCTGCCATTCGCCGTAACTGTTTGGCTCATAACCTTTAGTGTCACCGTAGTTTCCGTCTACGCGCATAGCACCGTCACGATGATAGGCGTGGAAAGGACAACGAGGTTTGTTGACCGGGATTTGTTCTGCATTCACTCCAAGACGATAACGTTGTGCGTCACCGTACGAGAACAAACGTCCTTGCAACATTTTGTCGGGAGACAGGCCGATACCATCTACTATATTCATCGGATTGAAAGCAGCCTGTTCCACTTCGGCGAAATAGTTTTCCGGGTTGCGGTTCAGTTCAAGGATACCGACATCTTGCAGAGGGAAATCTTTGTGCGGCCATACTTTAGTCAAGTCAAACGGGTTGATGCGATAGTTGTCCGCTTCCTCTTCCGTCATTAACTGAATCTGGAATAACCATTTCGGATAATCGCCCTTTTCGATGCTCTCGAAAAGATCACGTTGATGAGATTCACGGTCTTTGGCAACAATTGCTTCCGCTTCCTGGTCAGTCAGATTCTTGATGCCCTGCAAGGTGCGCAGATGGAACTTAACCCAGATACGTTGATTTTCTGCATTGATAAAACTATAAGTATGACTACCGAATCCGTGCATGTGGCGATATGAATAAGGAATACCACGCGGACTCATAGTGATAGTCACCTGATGTAATGCTTCCGGTAAAAGCGTCCAGAAGTCCCAGTTACTGTTCGGGCTACGCATATTCGTTTTCGGATCTCGTTTGATGGCATGGTTCAGATCCGGAAATTTAAGCGGATCACGTAAGAAAAATACAGGAGTGTTGTTACCAACCAAATCCCAGTTACCTTCTTCCGTATAAAATTTCATGGCGAAACCACGGATGTCACGTTCTGCATCAGCTGCTCCACGTTCTCCGGCTACGGTGGAGAAACGGACAAAACATTCTGTTTGCTTTCCGACTTTACTAAAAATGGCGGCACGGGTGTACTTTGTAATGTCATGAGTAACGGTAAACGTGCCGTAAGCTCCTGAACCTTTAGCGTGCATACGTCTTTCCGGAATCACTTCACGATCAAAATGGGCAAGTTTTTCAATAAGCCAGGGGTCTTGTAGCATGACAGGTCCGCGTTGACCTGCGGTTTGCGAGTTCTGATTGTCGGCGATAGGGCGACCGTTCGCAGCAGTAAGTTTTTTCTTTTCCATAAATAGATTCTTTAGTCGGATACAAGTATAAGCGGATTGTTTCCTTTTTATTCTTTCATCCGGGGTTTATAATATATAACAAAGATAGGCTTCTTTTGCTCACTTGTCAAACAGATAATTTCTATCTAAAGATAGATAATAACTATGAATTGTGTACGTACTGCCTGTTATTTTTTTTATTAATAAAAAAAACTCCCGCACTTCCTTTCGGAAGGCGGGAGCCTTTAAATAAACTATAGCTTATATATCTTTCGCTGATTATACGATACCTTGTGCCATCATTGCTTTAGCAACCTTCATGAATCCGGCTACGTTAGCACCCTTCACATAGTTTACATATCCGTCGGCTTCTGTACCGTACTGAACGCAAGCTTCGTGGATATTCTTCATGATGCTCTTCAGTTTTTCGTCTACTTCTTCAGCACTCCAGCTCAATTTGATAGAGTTTTGAGTCATTTCAAGACCTGATACTGACACACCACCGGCATTAGCAGCTTTACCCGGAGCGTAAAGGATCTTAGCATCCTGGAACACTTTGATAGCTTCCGGAGTAGAAGGCATGTTAGCTCCTTCAGATACGGCGATACAGCCGTTTGCTACCAGTTGACGAGCGTGGTCGCCATTCAATTCATTTTGAGTAGCAGAAGGAAGAGCGATATCACATTTTTCACCCCAAGGTTTAGCTCCTTCTACATATTTGCAACCATATTTTTCTGCGTATTCACGGATACGACCACGGTACAGATTCTTCAGTTCCATGATGTAGTCCAGTTTTTCGCGGTCGATACCATCCGGATCGTAGATATAACCGTCAGAGTCAGAGCAAGTAACTACTTTACCACCCAGTTCGATTACTTTTTCGATTGTATATTGAGCAACGTTACCAGAACCGGAAACCAGACAAACTTTACCTTTCAGGTCAGTGCCTTTTGTTTTCAGCATTTCCATCAGGAAGTAGATGTTACCATAACCGGTAGCTTCCGGACGAATCAGTGAACCACCGAATTCGCGGCCCTTACCTGTGAATGTTCCGGTAAATTCATGAGCCAGTTTTTTATACATACCGAACATGAAACCTACTTCACGGCCACCAACACCGATGTCACCGGCAGGAACGTCAGTTTCAGGACCGATGTGACGCCACAGTTCCAGCATGAATGCTTGTACGAAGCGCATTACTTCGGCATTTGACTTTCCACGAGGAGAGAAGTCGGAACCACCTTTACCACCACCCATCGGCAGCGTAGTCAGTGAGTTTTTGAATGTTTGTTCAAAGGCAAGGAACTTCAAGATAGAAAGGTTTACAGATGCATGGAAACGGATACCGCCTTTGTAAGGACCGATCGCGTTGTTGTGCTGAACACGGTAACCCATGTTGGTCTGAATATTACCTTTATCATCCATCCAAGTCACGCGGAACTGATATACTCTATCAGGAATACACAAACGTTCGATCAAGTTTACTTTATCAAACTCCGGGTGTTTGTTGTATTCTTCTTCAATAGTAGAAAGTACTTCTTCTACTGCTTGATGATACTCCGGTTCATTGGGAAATCTTCTTTTCAGATCGTCTAATACCTTTGCTGCATTCATAATCTTTTTTTCTTTAATTGGTTGATATAAAAATAATGTGCTAATTTGACAATTTGCTCATGTGCCGCTCGACTATGTGCTTTTCTGCCGTATAGCAATTTGCACACTTGTATATGGGTACATCGGATTTTTATTTCCGGTTGCAAAAGTAAAGATAAAAATTGAACTAGCAAACATTTTATAAAGAAAAATGCGATAAAACATCAAATTTGATATTTTATCGCATTAAAAATAGGAAAAAAGATATTTATTTGTTCTTTTTGATCGACTTATAGACAGGAATAAATACTAATGCTGCCGAAATGACAAGCATTACTATCGTCATCCCGTCAATTCGTTCGGCTTTTGTCAGAACTAAATAGCAAAGCGCCAACCAAAGCAGGCTGATGCAAACTATTTGTGATTTGGATAACGGGCGTTTCATTTCACTCCTCTTTTCTTTTTGTCAACAATGGCATCGATCACGGCTACGGCTGTGATATTCACAATGTCACGGACGGAACTTTCGAAATCGGTGAAGTGGATAGGTTTGTTCAATCCCATCTGGATAGGGCCGATGAATTCTGTATCCGGGTCCATTGCCTGCAACAGTTTGTAACCGGCGTTTGCTGAACTTAGATTCGGGAAAATCAATGTATTTACGTCTTTACCTTTCAGGCGGGTAAACGGATATTTGGTATCACGCAATTCGCGGTTCATGGCAAAATTTACCTGCATTTCACCGTCGATAGCCAATTCCGGATATTCGTCCTGCATGTGAGCAACTGCTTCGTGCACTTTCACTGGGCTACCTGCGGTATCAGCGCCGAAGTTAGAGTATGACAACATAGAGATAACCGGTGTGTGATTGAAGAAACGAACTGTTTTATCGGACAGTTTGGCGATATCAATCAATGTTTCCGTATCGGGGTGGCGGTTAATCAATGTGTCTGCCAGGAAGTAAGTACCTTTCTTGGAGTTCAGGATATGCATGGTACCGAAGTGTTTGAAGCCCGGTTGGATGCCGATCACTTCTTTTGCCACTTTGATCGTATTGCTATATCTTGTATAAAGTCCGGTGATGAATGCGTCTGCATCTCCTGTTTCCACCATCATCATACCGAAGTAGTTGCGTTCGAACATCTTGTCGTTGGCTTCTTCGTAGGTAAATCCTTCGCGTGCACGTTTTTCTGCAAGGATGCGGGAGTAACGCTCGCGACGATCTGATTCGTCCGGGTGGCGAAGATTAACGATTTCAATACCTTCCAGGCTAAGCTCCATTTCTTCTGCCAGTTTTCCGATAGCTTCGTCGTTTCCTAATAAGATAGGATGACAGATACCTTCGGCTTTTGCTTCAACGGCAGCTTTCAGCATATTCGGGTGGATACCTTCGGCAAATACGACACGTTGCGGTGAGCGGCGGGCAGTATCATACAGTTGGCGGGTCAGTTTGGATTCGTAGCCCATCAATTCGCGCAGGTGAACACAGTAAGCGTCCCAGTCTTTGATTTCTGTGCGAGCCACTCCGCTTTCCATAGCAGCTTTTGCCACTGCGCAGGAAACTTCGGTGATGAGGCGTGGATCTACCGGTTTCGGGATAAAGTATTCCGCACCGAAAGAAAGGTTGTTTACGTGGTAGGCTGCGTTGACTACATCAGGCACCGGCTGTTTTGCCAGGTTGGCAATGGCGTGTACGGCCGCAATTTTCATTTCTTCGTTGATTGCTTTAGCTTGAGTGTCCAAAGCACCGCGGAAGATATATGGGAAACCGATTACATTATTAATCTGGTTCGGATAGTCGGAACGTCCGGTAGCCATCAGTACGTCAGGACGTGCTGCCATGGCATCTTCGTAAGAGATTTCCGGTGTCGGGTTGGCCAATGCGAATACGATGGGCATCGGAGCCATGCTGCGTACCATATCTTGACTCAACACATTTCCTTTTGACAGGCCGAGGAATACATC
>OGXO01000453.1_pt1 | contig 23397 bp, 17 predicted proteins | sample 1576321 | NCBI WGS metagenome assembly OGXO01 (sample SAMEA3541568, study PRJEB24748) | human gut metagenome | biome: human gut; feature: human-associated habitat; material: faeces | place: China | collected 2012 | reverse complement strand
GCATGTTATCAGCTCTATTTTTCGTTGTTGGTACCGGATATTTCATTTACTAATCCATGTATTGACATGCCGGAGAGTAGGGGATTTCTTACCGGATCGGAAGAATTTCAATGGGAGTGGCTGAGGTATAATAATGAAAATGACAACCAATCATTGAAAATCCTGCGCGATATATTGCATGTCACTTATGATGATAATTCGTACACGGTTGAAGTCATGTGTAAAATAGCTGCCATGTATTTCTCTGTCCGGCACGGGGATGAAAAAGGTGCGAGAATGTTTTCCTGAATTTGTTGCTGGTGAGATAGAAAGACTGAAAAAGCAATACAGTGATTTTGAAGAGAAATATCAGGGTACAAATAAGCCGGACAAAAATTATGAGAAAGAGGGCAGGATAGAAGCTATTTATCGGAAGTATACGGGACTACCGCCGATTGATTGCGTATCTGTAGAGCTACCGGTAGACGGAATACTGGAAGAGAAACAGCCTGAACATAGCGGAAATATCTTTCAGGGAGGAAAGATAGGCAAAGATAAAGGAGAGCAATGTCTTGTGACTGGCGTACAAGGAGAAGAGTTGGTATTGGTTGAATGTATCCGACGTTTTATTAAGGAATGTCCTGGTAAAGAAGAGCAGGAGAGGGCTATTCGTTGTATAGAAGCTTTTATAAGAGAAGAGACGAATACTCCAATACAATCAGAAATAGTAGACCAATGTTATAAAGCTGCTGGGACATCAGACATTACTCGTGCGCTGATTCCTTTATGTTATTATGCAATGTATAATGAATATGCCCCATTTGATTTGGTATGCTTTGTTGACGGAATGCCTAAAGTGATCGAAGTAAAATCAACATCTGGGCATTCAAGGCAGTTCTCTATTTCGCAACGGGAGGTAGCTTTTGCTTGTAAGTTAGAGAGTAGTTATGAGTTGGCCAGAGTTGTGGACGGAAAAATTCTATTTATGGGTAATCCTTTTCCTCAATTAGCTGATAAATTAGTAGAGATAGGCAGTGAGAAGTTTAATATTCGGGCGAAAGGCTATTTGTTTGAACTAAAAAACAAATAATACTTTACCTATATCAGGCAAAACCGACTTTTTTATTAAATTATGCAATATACTGCGTATTGTGCTTGTTTTATAAATTATTGATAACTATATTTGCATTAAATACGCATTATATTGCACAATGAATATAGGAAATATAATAAAAGAAAGGCGTAATGTCTTAAACATTACACAGGAATATCTCTCGGATATGTCCGGAGTAGGATTAAGGACCATAGTACATATAGAAAATGGACAAGGGAATCCTTCATTGGCTACTCTTTCTAAAATTGCAGATGTTTTAGGAATGGAAGTTGCGCTACAAATAAAAAAGGTGAGTGTTAAATGAGAAAAGCTGAAGTTTATGAAAGCCATATTCTGGCAGGAATCTTGGAACAGACGGACGAAGGAGAATTCGTATTCCGTTATGATGATCGGTACTTTGCTGATGCTGGTAAAAGGGCTATATCCCTGACTCTGCCTAAACTAAAACAGGAGTACAGAAGTCCGTTCTTATTTCCATTCTTTTTCAATATGCTTTCTGAGGGTGCAAACAAACGTATTCAATGCCTGGAGTATAAAATTGATGAGCATGACCACTTTGGTTTATTGCTGGCTACTGCAGGCAAGGATACGATAGGGACCGTTACTTTAAAAAAAATAGATTGATATGAAAAAAATAACTTGTTGTCCTTCTACTTTAGCCGATGGTTTTACGACATATAGCCCTTCAGCTTGTAAGAAACTCTTTGCCGGGAAGAAAGTCAGTCATGTGATGAATTTCAGCTATGACGATGACCAGTATGCTGCCATAACAGAAAATACTGTGCGTATATCTGTTTCCGGGGTACAGGAAAAGATGTCTGCAGTCGAAGAAAATGGTAGTATAAGACTGGCGGTTGAAAATGAGCAAGGTCGATATATTATTAAGCCTGCCCCGGAAAATAAGGCATTACGGGATAGAAAACAAATTCCTGCCAATGAACATTTGACTATGCAAATAGCCCGTCAGATTTATCGGATTCCAACTGCAGAAAACGGAATTATATTCTTTTCTGACGATACACCGGCTTATATAACCAAACGCTTTGATATCCTTGACAATGGGTCGAAGGTGCCACAGGAAGATTTTGCGTCTTTAATACAAAAAACATCGGAGACTCATGGTACGGACTTTAAATATACAGGTAGTTATGAAGATATTGCTTTGAAAATAAAAGAGTTGGTTCCTGCCTGGCAAGTTGAAATGGGAAAGTTTTTCTCTCTTATATTGTTCAATTATCTATTTGCTAATGGGGATGCACACTTAAAGAATTTTTCATTGCAGCAATCTAAAGACGGGGACTATTTACTGTCGCCGGCGTATGATCTAATGAATACTTCTTTGCACACGAATGATAGTGATTTTGCTTTGGAAGACGGACTCTCTGTTACATTGGAAAAATCAGATATCTATGAAAGTAAAGGACATCCATGCCAGGAAGATTTTGTTCGCTTCGGAAAAAAGATAGGATTATCAGATAAACAGATAGATAAATTGATTTCTCCTTTCTTGGTTGAGCAATCCAAAGTATGGGAACTTATCAATAACAGTTTCCTTGAAGAAAAACAGAAGCGGATGTATTTGAGTAGCTATAAAGAACGATTAAGTAGGTTGCAGAGAAAATCAACTTCCGAATAATAGGTAAATGGGCTGTCGTTTTTATTTGAAGAAAATACTATTTCAATCTTTTTTCGTATTCTCCTAAGAAATAGTTTGTAAAACTCAATAATTTTTACGAATATTGTATTTAGCTATTTTTATCTCCCATTTTGGGCTAAGTACGGGTGGTTTTATAATAACTATTGATCTTAAATAATGATACTATGAAGCATTATAAAGAATGGAGAACGATCACGATATTTATAAGTAGTACATTTCTTGACATGAATGCGGAAAGAGACTATATTCGTGAAAAAATCAGAGAACTGGAAGCGACCTATTTTAGGGAACGTCATATATTGCTCAAAACTATAGACCTAAGGTGGGGAGTGACTACCCAGGGTATTGACGAGAAAGATAAAGAAAGCGAGATCCTGAAAGTTTGCTTTAATGAGATAAAAAGATCAGCTCCGTTTTTTATCGCTTTGCTGGGAGAGCGATATGGATGGATACCTCCTCATGAACAGCTTCAAATCATATTGGATTCTTTGGATGATGACGATAAAGAAGTTCTGGTCGATAGAACCAATGAGAGTGTTACTCATCTGGAAATCGACTTAGGTGCTCTTAAGTATAATCCTTTATTAAAGAACTCCCTTTTTTTCTTTAGGGATGAATCTGTTTATAATCAACTTTCTGATGGAGATAGGGGACAGTTTATGGAGTCTGGTGCCAACCGGGAAAAGTTGATGCACTTAAAAGGAGATATACGTTCCAGATGCCGGGAAGAAGGGCTTGAAAATAATTGTATTGATTATTCACCTCAATGGGAGAGCGGTCATTTTAGCAATTTTGAATCAATCGGAAATGCTATTGAAAAAATGTTGAAAGACTGCATTGATATTTCAAGTTGTGATGATCAGGTATTAACTGATGAATGGATAGCTGATAATCTGCTGGATTTTGAATATTTCAGATATACGGCCAATAAAAACTTTGGTGGTTTTGAAGATGTAGTACGGGATGTTATTCCATCACCGGGCAAATGTAGTCTGCTTGTAGGGGCAGATGCTACAGGGAAAAGTTACCTTCTGGCAAAATGCGCATCTGAATGGCAAAAGCAATATCCGGATGGTTTATTGCTTTATTTTCACTGTTCGGACTCTCCTTCCTGTAATGGTTTGACATATCTTTATCACCAGTTTATATTTCAAGCTGCACGTTTTATCGGTGTAAAATATTGTGTTGAAGACTCTTACTCAATAAGCCGTTTGGAGGAACTATTCTCTCCATATTTTAAGGTGAATCCTAAAAGTTTGTATTTAAGCCGTTTGCAAGCCTTGCACTCATCTCTCGTTAACTATATCCGGGGAAAAGGATTTGCTTGTGCAATGATTGTAGATAACCTGCACAAGTTTGCGTATGGAGATATTAAAGAAGATGTAACAGATGAAATTACCAATGACGGAGATACCACTTTCCGTTTATTGCAAAAATCCCTTTATAGACATTTGAGTTATTTAGGAGAATCCTTGGTTAGTTGCAATTCGGATTTTGTCAATCATATCTTTAATTCTTACGAAAAGCAGCGCATAGAAATAAAAGTACTCAGAAATGTGTTACCTCAGGAGGGTACTTTGATTATGAGCAATTACTTTAAAGATTACGGAAAAACACTATATTCTGATATAGTGGAGGATTTTATGAATCATCATCATAACATTTCTCCATTGAATATTACAGCGACGGCGCATTTGCTGCTTAATATGGATAATGAAAACTTTCGGCAACTTAAAGCTATGTCAGGCAATAATGAAGAGGAAAAAATTAGAACCTATGTTCATCTATTGCTGACACAGCAAAATCAGGGTAATTATTTGAGGGGTATTTATGAAGAATTAATTAATCAGGCTAAAAGAGCATTAGGTGATGAATTTGTCTCCCAATTACTCTCTTTCCTGGCTATAAGTCATGACGGACTTTCGGAATGGACTCTTAGTAACCTCATGGGAGATAGCTGGGATGACTTGAAGTTTGCAAGATTTAATCGTATGATTCCTTTTCTTCTACACTCTTCCGGTAGTGAGAAAAAATGGGGATTTAAACACAAGCCTGTTAAAATCTGGATGCAGGTCTATCATCAAAATCAGATCTACTCATTATCAGAAAAATTCTTGAATTTCTGTTTGGATAATTTTGAAGAAAGAGTTGAAGACAAAGCTTTTTTAGCGGAGTTGTTTTATGCCGGTTATCTTAGAAAAGAGACAATGGTTGCGTACCTTATTCTCACTTATCCTGAAGAATACCTATCCTCTGTATATCATTTGATTGTTTCGATGATGCAGTTGGAGTCATATACTGATTTTCTTATGTGGATTGCTCATACGATGTTCAATCTGCAAGGAAAGGATAGCGAAGAATATGTGTATTGTGTTAAAGAGAAATTGGGCAACTATCTATTTAAAAATGGTTATTATCGTGAATGTCGCATATTGTATAGAATATTAGCGGAATCATCTTGTTATTTCTTTGCTTCTCGCGAGATAAGCTCTTCGCTTTATTTAAAAGCAATCTGTTATGATGTCTCCGCTTGTGAAGGTTCTCCACATAAATGGGTTGTGATGGCCAGTAAATTGGGTGATGATAAGGCGAGGGAATACCTGGGTAGTGTCATAAATGGAGTATACCATGACATTGTCTATCCTATAACCGATGAAATGCTCGATAAGGCTTTGGATAGTCCGGATAAGTGTAACCATTATATCTATTCTCTATATGAGCGTGAAGAGTATGAGCGTTGTTTGGCATTTGCAATAAAAGCTGCCAAAAAGTATGATGCCTGTAAACCCAACATGATTTTATATGGCGGCTACAAGTATGGCTCTCTTGTCAATCTGGGTGATTTTGTCCATGAATGTATGTTGCAATGTAAGGATGGGAGAGAGGCTTTTCCCATAAAGTTGGCGTATGCTTATGATTGTTTTGAGAAAGGAGAAGTAGAAAAAGCTTTGGATGAACTTTCGTCACCAGATATATTAAATCTTCGTCCGGCTAATTATCTCTTGGGCTTGATCTATGAGCAAGCGGGCTTGTGGGACGAAGCCATGAAGTATTATAAATTAGCCGATACTAAAAAGCCATTAATATTGTATGATATATATGAACAAGTCTTCATGGATATGCGAAATGAAAGTTATGAAGATGTCTACGTTGCTCCCATCTATCGGATAGCTATTCACTATCTCCAGGAGAATAAGCATTCAGAGATGGGATTACAATATCTGGTTAAAGCGGCAAGGAACGGACATGAGGAAGCTGTCTTTAAATTAGCAGAATATTTTGATACAAGCTCCTATTTGTTCGTTAAAATATTAGAGCAAGCGGCAAATTATAAAATTTATGGAAGCGTGGCAGCCCAGAAACTGTTAGGGAAGTATTTTGAGGATGAAAAAAACACTACGACATTGCCTGTGACTTCCGTTTATTGGTATGAAAGAGCTGCTCTTAATAATGACATTGATTCCATAAAGCATTTAATAAAAGTCTATACTCCATTTAATCAGTCTATTGCTGATTTTTGGAAAGCTTATGCAGAACAACTGGGTTAGTCTAAAAAGAGACAGAATGAAGAAGAGTAATATATCACCGTACTATGCTTTCATCAGCTACAAGCATAAGGATAAAGCTCCTTGGGCGGCGGCCGATGAATATTGGGCAATAACAATCTATGACCAGCTCGTGAAGTGGAGAATCCCGGCTATCATTGATCATGAACAGCGTATTAATAGCTCCGATGTATTCATTCGTCCTGTGTTTCGTGATGGGAATGAGATGGGGGCTGGAAAGGACGTCACAGACCTGCTTCACCAGAACCTTGATAAGGCGAAGTCATTAGTGGTGATTTGTTCTGAAGGTATGATAAAAGAGCAACGGGAGAAGCGCCGTAGACAACAGAGAAGACATCATACGGACGACGACGTAGCTTATATTTTCGAAGAAATTGATTACTTTTTGCAAAAAGAAGAGAAGGGTCCTGTGATATTAGTTTGGGCTGACTCCGTCCCTTTCGATAAAAATAACCCTAACTGTATGCCCCCGCAATTTATGGGGACTGACATTATGATGATTGATGTCAATTCATTTCCAAAAAGTATTCTGGGAGACAGGAAAAAGAGAGTAAGCGCACAAGTGGCTGCTGGAATCTTTAACAGTAATCGTACCCTCTTTTGGGATTACTACAAACGCCGCCGGAGAGAACTCTATCTATGGATTGCTTTTGTACTGACACTTTTTATCGGAATATGCTTGTTCTTGTGGAATAATGTCCGTGTAAACTCAGCCTATCGGCTGACTCTGCAAGCACAGGAACACATTGATCAGGGTAATCGGTTTAAAGCAATGCAAGATCTTCGCGAAGCTTACGAAAACTTCCGTTCTGCTGACGGATTGAGTACAGCCATGTGGCAAAGCCTTGACAACTCACAGCCATTGATGAGTATTGATAGCCATATAGAGGTATGCCCGGCAATAGAAGCCTACGCAATTATAAATAATAACGAGGAAGTGATTCTTTATGATACCCGCACACAGCAAGAAATACGACGAATACAAACCGACTATGTAGAACAAGTAAAGTTTTCAGCGGATGGTAAACTTATTGCACTGTTAACACCGAGAAAAATACAGATAATGGAGATTGCAACACAAAAAATGTTATCTCGGATAGACGAAGGAACAACCAATTACCCCTATTGTCTTTTCGGCGATGGGAACACACAATTTCTATGTTATAATGATCGTGGCCATTATCAAATATTCAGCACTTTAACAGGGAATACACTATTCCAGTCACTTATCTATGCTGAAGATACTGAAGGATGGACAAATGCAGGTTTTAGTTATATTGACGGTGACTCATTACTTCTGATATACGGTAAGGAAGCCCCCTTCGAACAGGGAAAAGGACTTTTTGGAGAGTATCTTCATGAACAGGCTCAATGGGCTTGCAAGATATATGATACTCGCCGTTCGGTTACCAAAAAACGTTTTTCACTGCAATTACATTCTAAAATTGACTTACCTCACGAACGGATAACTTACATGAAAGCCTCTCAAAAGCACTTGATAGTGACTACTATTGATCGGATTTATGTATACATGTTGAGTCCAAAGTCGAGCGGAGTTACTCGTTCACCATGTCGCTTCCCAAATCTTTTTGTAAATTGGGCTAAAAGCCAAATAACAGTATACAAACGCATGCATCCTGATTGGAATGAACCGGTAGTCACCGATATCCGTTTCAGTCCCAATGGTAGCAAAGCATTGGTGATAATTAATGACCATCAACGCTTTTCATTGAGCCTGAGTAACTATGGAGCTTCTACCCAAATGTATAATTGCAATAACTTCAGCGTTGGCTCAACAGATAGTGTGTCTGTACTTGACCTGACCAAACAACAGGCAAAAGGTATTGGAATAAGTGATAATCAGGAAGTGCTCTTTTTGAACCCATGGGAAGTGCGTGGTCCCAACTTATTTATTTGTGATAAAAGAAGCGTTTATGGTTTCTGTCGCTATTCGCTCCGAAAGCCGGTGAACAAACTGCCTTTGGAATATGATGTTTATATGGATGATAATATCATAACCATCACTGAACGTGAACAACGTTCCTTAGCACTTAATAGTTTTGATAGACAAATTCCGTATGTCCAATCGTATATTTATCAGCGCAAGAGCATGATGAGCACACCTGTATTGGATAGACTAAAACAACAACCTGATTATAAAGTAGGCGGTATATCGCCGAGTAGCCGATATATGCTGGTAAGTAAAGAATTACCGCTAAAAAATGGTTTTCATGACCATAAGGTCGTATTATGGGATATGGAACGTGACACGATTGCCTATGACTTGTCTGCGATGGTTGGTTCTGACATTGATTTGTCATATTACAGTCCCCACTATCTAACCTCTGATGAAACTCTGCTTAATATAAACTGCTGGATGCCCGAGGGAGAAAAGAGCAGAACGAGCAGTGAAGTGATTATTGATTTGAATCAGCAGAAGATTCTCTATCAACAAAAAGGCTATTCAGAGTTTATGGCAAAAAGCCTCATTGTTGGTGATGGTATTTTACTAGTAAACAAAGAGAAAGAGACTGTATTCTACGATGTGATACGAAAAAAAGAATTATTACAGGAAGCAGGAAACTTTACACCGCTGAATAAAGAAGGAACACGGATAGTTATGATACACAACAAGCCAGGTATGAAAGACAAACTTATGGCACTTGAAAGTGGAAAGCTTATATCACTTCCACTTGACGAATCTATATCTAACTACTCCTGTTCATTTTTGGAAGCTTCTGCCAATGGCGAGTTTATAGCTGTTGCAAAATCGGAAAACTTGCTGGTCATTGATACGCATAGCGGCATCGTGCGTTATGAGTTTCCTTTATTTAGACGAGTATCCGGGGATGATAATTATCCTTATTTTGCTACTTTCACACCTGATGGAAGGTATCTTCTTTATTCCAAGGAGCGGAATAGCGGCTTTACTAAAATCGACCTTCTTACAGGTAAGGAAGTGTTTATTTATCAAGGTTATCACCAAATAGCAAAGGTGGGCCAATTCTCAGCCTCTTTGCTTGATGGTTATCAGAATAAATATTGGGGCATTGCCCTTAGCTCGAAGTATATAGCCCTTCATTCTCATGATTTGCAGTTGCTTGATCTCGAAACTGGAGAAATCTATGCTTCACTAAAAATACCCCTAACCACTCACGCGCGTATGGCCTTCTCGCCAGACGGTCACTATCTCATTGCTGACAATAACCTGATTGATGTACGCGAACGCCAGTGTATCAGTCAAGGTATTAAGGAGTATCCACGCTATTTTACCAATCGTCACATTATCTATGAAGATGAATATCTGCCGATAGTAGATAGTAAAGGCTTGTACCAGGCGATAAAAAGAATTTCAGGGCGGTAGAGCATTTAGGCTACCGCCTGCTTATGGTTATAAAGATAATTACCAAAGGAAAACGTCTTTCATCTATATCTATAAAGTTTACTTGGTTTCGGGCACAAGACCCAGATTTAGCTTTGCAGCGATAAAATCTACAAAAGGTCTGCATTTATCAATTTCTTTGAGCGATATAGGAAGAGAATCAGTATGCCTCAAATTATGATTTTCATATATGAAAGGAGCGCATTTCACACTTTTCTCATATTGCTTTTCTAGTTCCTTTATCTCCTCAAGGAAAGGTTTGGATATCTTTTCATTTTGGTATTTAACAGGTGTACAATTAAATACAATGTAAGATTTATTCCAATCTATGAATTCGTCTTTAAATATTTGAATGAGATCTATTTTGTTATTGGTTACTGGAAGTAAAACAAGATCGCTATTCTCTAAAATTGCGAGATCTGCAGGAGCATTCATATCAATGATTGTTATTCCCTCAGAATTAGTATCCTTCCTGATGTCGTTAATACTACTGATTTCATGTACAGGATATGATTCTGCGGAGTCAGAAGTATTATTTTCAGCCACTATGCTTTTGATATACTCATATGATTGACTATTATCGTGCAGCGTGCACAATTCTATATCTTTCTTATATACTTGTTGTAAAAAAGTAGCTAGGGTAATAGCTATTGTTGTTTTGCCCGTTCCACCGTTATTGCTGTAAATTGTTATAATCATATATTCTTTTGTTAAGCCATTACTGGCATGATTTTTCAGAAAAGTATTTATAGTAAAGCAAATATCATCATATTTTGTGGTTAAACAAAATAATAAGTGTATTATTTTTGGTTTTGGGTAGGCAGGTAAACTAATCTTTCATATATGTGTAATTATCAATACCTTTAAGGGATAAAAGCCACTCAATAACACTCTTGTCGATTATTCTTCTGGAATTCAAAATATGAACTGAATGTGATACAAATTCTGACAGAAAGGATGAGTTGTACCTATCGTGTTGAGACAATAAACGTATGGTTGGTACTAATTCTTTCGTCATTTTGTAAAATGCAAGTACGATCCTGGTAAACAGACGGCTATTAAAACTATGGTTAGCATAAGCAATATATAATCTCGATATGCCATCAAATGTAACATAAATAGACTCCATAGAATCTGCATCCATACTTTCAATAAGCCCCTGGATATTACTCTCTAAAGATAAAGCGATTTCCTCAATCTCTTCGTCAGACAAAGACATCTTAGATAGACAGTTGCTAATATTCCGGTATAAATCATCGTAAATCATAAATCCGCTATCATGAATAATCCTAAATAGCTCAATAAACCTTTTCGTATCATAATAAGATAATGCATTGAGCAACATATTAAAAAAAGGCTCAGTCGTTTTACCAGTTTTTTTGATGATATCGGCTCTGATTTGATAAAAGTTTGTTTCATCAATAAATTGATGATCAGCAGCTATTTCACTCCAGATTCTATACATCGAATCTCCAATTATAATGGCTCCTTCTTTTTTGTTTATCCAATAAATATCTCCAGCTGACTTTTTATTAACTAACCAATAAAAGAAAGAAGAATGGTAGGTTATCAACTTGCTATTATTATTTTCAATGATAAATGAACCAATATCGAGTAGGAAGTCGGTAACCTTATCTGTTGTCCAACCTAAATATCCTTTAAGCTCTTTTGCTGTAAGGCATTCATAAGAAGCTATCATTACTTGTAGGGCAGGGCGAATATTCTCTCTATAGTAATGTTTGTCAGGAAATTTATTATGAAAATACTGTTGGTAGACACCAGCTAATCCTTGGGGAATTGCATTGGGAGCATTTAGGTCGAAACTATGGGATTCTACAATCATATCACATAGATATTTAGTATATAAAAATGAGCCCTCTGATCTTTTTATAATTTTATTGAGTATCAGGTCAAAAGCCGGCCCAGTAACATATGACCCTAATCTAGCCCCGATATAATTAACTAAATCAGCAGTGTTGTTTTTTGATTCAGATTCTAACACCCATGGATCAAATACTTGGAATGGATTGGTTACTTCCTTATCTAATCGACTGGTAATAATTATCCTCAGCCATTCAGGTAGTTTATAAAATTCAGAAGCAATAAATAAAGCCATGGAGTTGTGTCCATTTAGGCTGGCTTCATCCAATCCATCGATGAGGATGATTAGTGGTTTTTGGGGCTGTTTAATAATATGGCATAGAGGTTGTACAATAAGTATATCAAAAAGAGCTACATCGTTACATCTTCTGATTTCTTTTTCAATGTCAATCCGCAATAGTAAATCTCGGTAGTCAGGCAACTGTGTACTTAACTGATAAGCAATTGTGCAAATAGCGCGATGTGGTGAAGCCTTTTCACTGTGTCCACGTTTGCACAGATGAAACGCAACAATATTAGGGAATAACTGCAAAAGGCAGGTTGCTATTGTTGTTTTTCCTATACCGGGAGCTCCGGCAAGCCAAAACAGGCGACTTGCATGTCTATCATTAATCCATTTCTCTATTTCATCAAATACCCATTGTCGGCCGGTAAACCATGCTTGACTAAAAAACAGATCTGCACTAAAATCCAAAGGCTCTAATTCTTTCATTAAGCGGTTTGCAGTTCCTGTAGCATCTAAGTAGTTTGGTTGTTCCAAGGCTGTGCAGATTTTATAAAAGTCACTCTGAAAAGATTCTGTAATCTCTGTTTTATTCTTCGAATTCTGTAAATCTAGCCATTGGAGGCGATAAATTGATAATGGTGGTTCTGCCCATACTAGCATAACAGGGATAATGGTTATTTTATTATCAAGTGCTTTGGCTATTTCGTTTAGGCAGTATCCATCTGGACGACGAACCGAATATGGGGTCATTATTAATATTATACGACCGTTTAGCTTGGACTCACTTACCCAATTCAGTCCTTGTTCAATATAACTTTCCCATATCCGGCCTGGCTTCAGCTGTTTCTCATCAAACCAAACCTCGTGTCCTCTAATCTCCAATTCTTGAGCTACTTTCTGAGCAAATGGAAGATACTTATCATGTCCATAACTGACAAAAACACGTAATTGGTGTTGTTCTGTCTGCCTTTCAAAAACTTGCATACAACCTTGACAGAAGTATTGTTCTTTTTTAGGAAGGAAGATCACTTCAGTACTATTACATCTTGGACAGTTTATCATAGTTTTATTCGTCTCTAAATAGATATTCAATGAATTGCAAACATACAAATATAATTAGAATCACTAGAATGTACTAATAAAATCGGTAGATTGAAGCAATTTATTAATCGAATTAAATTAAGTGCGGGACTACGTATTTAATTTTACTTGATATTAAAGTTATACTTTAAAGAGAATAATACATATCCTGGTACTTGCTGTGTTTGGTATTCATAAAAACTATTGGCCGTTACATCTTGAGTGTAACTTTTTCTTTGTTTTAAAATATCTGCCCAGTAAAAAGTGAGTTCTGCTGATTTATTTTTTAGCAACAACAATGTTATGGCTAAATTCCATAGTACTTCTGTATTGTTGCCTGTTTCAATGATTGTGCCATTTCGATAAGTATAACTAATATCATTAGCAATTTGTATATCTCCGGGTAAGTTGATTATTCCATTTAGTGTTGCCTTATAATCGCGTGAATAAATACAATTCTTTTGTAATGAATTTCTGTATTGTTTTAAACAATGTTCACCAAATAATTCTATGCTTCCCCATTTAGGCTGATAAATTAACTGAAGCTTGCTTAATAGGTTAAAGTCATATGTTTTACTACGATTTGATTCAGCGTTATATGAATCTGATATTAGTGATATTTGTTCTCTATATAGGGCATTTTCTATTATATTTAATCTAAAATTTCCTAATGTTTTATTCCATGATATGTTAGTGCTTATGTTCCAGTTGCCATCAATATTAGTAGGATAAGATTCACGTATTCCCGTAATATTATTGTAAGTTATATTTTGTGCTATGTCATTTATATTAGTCTGGTACCTGATTGATGTATAAATACCTTTAAATCCCCGAAAATCCAAATTGACAGAATGCACAAAAGTCCTTTTCAAATTTGGATTGCCTTTTATAATATTAAGAGGATTACTTATATTTGTAACGGGAAGTAGGGCTGATAATGCAGGTTGATTTGTCTGGCCGTTATAGTAAAGGAGAATATCCATATTGTCTTTATGCCAATTGGCAGATATTGAAGATTGGAAATCAGCTGAATGGATGATTGTATCTGTTTTAATTATACCTGTCTGTTGATTTATTGAACGTCGTAATGGAGCATATCCAAAACTTGCATTTATATTCCATTGCTTTGAATGATAATTTAGCCGTAAACCTATGTTGTGAATATAAGATTGGCTATAACTATTATTACTTAAACTATCTATATATCCTTGTTCATAATGTGGAAAAAGAATTCCTACGTCCATATTGGAGTTATTAAAACTTGAGAGATCATATGTATTACGTAGAAGATTTTCTTTTCTTATATTCATATCATAAAAGTACGACAGGATAAGATTCTTATTTATAATTTGAGAAACCGTGAATGAGGTATTCCATGTCGTATTTTGCAGTGGTGAATATATATATTGCCGGCTATTGAAGACAGAATCTTTATTAATGCTATTTTCTATCTGATAATAGTTTATCTCTGAATTGGAAAAATTCATATTTTTTCCTTTATTCTGATTGTATTGTAAATTGAAATCTAACCTTATGTGTTTATTAATATCACGGCTTAACATTGTTTGCCAAGTAAGATGATGGCTTTTATTTTTTGATAATGATTTATGTATATTTGAATTGACTTTATATTCCTCAGGAATATTGTTAATATCAGTTCGAATTGAATTTATTGAATGATTCAAGACATCAGTCGTATCGTAATTGGTAGCATCAGAATTATTGTGATTGTACCCAATGTTAAATAAAAGACTTGTTTTTTCATTAGGTTTCCATTCTATACCAAGAAATGTAAGGACAGAGTTATTATTATTTGTACTTTCTGTAATACCTAATGAGTAAAGATTACTGTTTTGCAAATTCTGCTCTATGTAGCTTTTCGATAGTTCACCTATTTTATTTTTATTATATTGTATATTTCCTGCTATATTAATTTTGTCATTAAACTTATGGAAAATATTTAATCCAACTGAGTGCGAGATATTGTCATTGTAAAAAGAGTTTAAGTCTTTATTAGTGGAATGTAAAATTAGCGACAAGTTATCTCCATTTTTCTTAAAATAGTTTGCTTGTCCCTCGAAGTCTTTCTTTTTTTGTGTTCCATAACCAGCTTTTATTGAATTTAGTAATGAGCCATTAAATTCTTCTTTTGTTTGCAAATCCAGAACATAGTATTCATTATAACTGTGTTTAGATAACCGATTCTTCTTTTTGTTATAAACTTTAATTGTATTTATAAACTTTGCTGGTAAATTATTTAACACTATTTGAGTATCTTGATTGAAAAAAGGTTCTCCATTTATATTTATTTCCTGAATGTCTTTTCCATTATATGACAATCTATTGTTATCTACATCATATATAATACCTGGTATCCTTTTGACAAGTTCTTGAAGGTAGGCATTTTGAGGAATAGTAAAAGCTTCCGCATTAATTATGGTTGTATCTCTTTTTTGTTGTATCTTTGGTTGTTTGGCAATGACGAATACTTCATCTAATAATACAAATTCATCTTTTAAATAAATACTATCTATTACTTCATTATCTATTTGCTTTAATGGGTAATATTGAGACGACATACCTGTATAAGATACTTTTAATACTATAGAACTCTTTTCTTGTTTAAAGTATTTTATTTCGAAATGCCCTCTTTTATTTGTGGAATTGCCTGAGATAAGGCTTGAATCAGGTAATTGTATTATCGACACAGAAGAATAAGGTAGAGGCATTTTATTCCCATCTTTTTCCAATGTGTATACATAACCGGAAACAGTGATTTCATTTTTTTGAGCATATGTCGGAATGGCTAAATATACAAACAATATTGTTAGAATGGTACGCATAGATATTTATTTAATGAACTAACGCATTATATAAAAAGTTTAGGGAGTGATATATCTACCACTCCCATTACTTTTAGGGTTCACTTATGATTTCCATCATAAGAATTTACTTTTTGACCGTTACGGTTGTACCATGATATACCCCTTGTGAACTACAGTTTGCATTAAAATTCAACAATTGTCCTTTTGAATTATAAAACTTATAGTCGGTGTATTTGCCAGGCATTCTAGATGCGTATAACCAATCAGATGCAGCGCGGGAAAAGGACATATTCATAGTTGAGAAATTTACTCTTAATGAGCCAGCCTGTCCGGTCCCCGTTTGATTATCAAAAAATACCCAATTCATAGATTTAGGATCTATATCCTGATCAACCTTCTTTGATTGAACTTCCTTAGAGATTGCTTCGTTTTTATTACTTGCAAAGGAATTTGCTGCAAATGTAACAATAGCAGCTAACATGCAAAACATTAAAATTTTAGTTTTCATCTTCTTCTTTTTTTATTAATAATAAATACTAATTTTGCTCATGAGTATTTTTAGCGCTGTACAAATGTATGCATTTATAGCCTGTATCTATACTTGATAACCATACTATTCTCCGTTCAATACTAATTAATAAACCGAGGTTAATTATTTTGATATAGGGAGAGTCTTATATTGCCAAATTTTATAGGATTGAGAATAATATTCTATTAATAAAATAATATAATTTGATCCTAGGCGATGTTATCTTTAGAGTAGTTATTGACTGAAAATCAATGAGAGTAAGCCATATAATAGCACTATTCTCCTTTTGGGTATTTTTGTTGGTTCACAGTCGAGCTTTCAATATTTAGTGGCTTCTTATGAAGAAAGAATAAACAAATAGGATTCAGGCTGAAGTAACTTAAATATAAAGTAAATGCTGTATGAATTATATTAAATGTTTAAACTCAAAAAAGATAGTGCAAATAGATGATGCGATAAGATTATCACACATCAATCTTTTGCAGGTAGAAATATAAATGTATTGCAAAATGATATTAATAGGTTTATGGTGATTTATTTTAATAATGAGTTTCTCGGCCATAGAAAGTTAAATCTAATCCAGTCATGAAACAAGTAAATACATTATCAGCTATAAATACTCGGTCCATAAAAACAATATCATTATCTCCATATTCCAAACGGATGGATCTATATGAATCGGAAACCCAATACCAATTATAAAAATATTCGTTTGAAGTAGTTGCTTGTCCAATCTTCATACGAGTTAAAATTTCGCTTCCTGTACCATCCACGTTGAATATAAATTCTTGTCTGATATTAGCATCATCATAATCTAAATAATCTGCACTCCACCAATATCGGCATAATCCTTCAGTGGCGCTTTCTTTATTATCTGGTCCTTTCTCACCACTGACCTCACAGCCACTCAATAAAAGTGTAAAGAGTAATACAATGATATTGTATTTGTTGAAATATTCGATTTTCATAACTTGATATGTTTTAGTAATTAGTCAATTAATGGAAATTTATAAGCTGTAGTAGCAATACCATTTTTTATAGTGTATTATTTAAAAGAACGGGAGATATGTTTTATGTTATCTGATGACATAAAAACTCTTCCGTTCTTTATTGTAATCCTATAGTGGCAAATTAGAAACTTGATCCGTAAATCGTTATAGGAGCAGCTTTCGTGTTATTTGCCTGTTTGTCATAGCCTTCGATGTAACTTCTGCTTTCGATTTTTGCCCATAAATACCATGTACTAGTCGTAGGATTAGAAACATTTGTCGGAAAGTTAAATGAAACATAGCCATTGGCTTTAGAACCAGTACTCAAATTACGACCATAATATGGTGACCCTACTGGGGTGGCAGTGTTGATGTTAAATGTCGATGATTTAGATACATAGAAGTAAACAATGAAATCATCAATGTTTTGAGTTCCGGGGTTTGAACATGTTATGGTTCCATAAAAATAATCACCCTTATAACCTTGTTGTGGGTTTACTTCTACACTTTCTACGGCAACATCAACTTGAGCAAAACTAAGAACTGAATACAATAAAAAAGTTGCTGTTAATATAAGATTTTTCATAATGTTTTTCTTTTAAATTATAACTGATATTTTATAAATTCCCTTTTAGTTAATGTTATTTGCCATTTTATATTTTAGACCATCTGCTATAACAAAAACTGTTCAGTAAAAGCTGGCAGGACTTTATCTATGTATTATTCTTCTATGAAGAATAATTGGTTTAAAATTACCTGCAAATGGCCTTTAAATTATTATTCATGCATTTCACGTGAAATCTTTGTCTTAATTAAGTCATTACAAAAATAGGATAATATGCAATACATTAATTATAAATCTATTATTATTTGATGTGTATATGATGAAAACTAAACCCAGGTTAATTTTTTAGTAATCATATTCTTAGGATTTCTATTGGATTATGCTTTTTCATCATTTGTATGATTTTATACTTTGCTATAATTGTGAGGATTATACTTATGACGCCATCTTTTATTGTTTCTCGAAATCAATACCATTGGACTGTATTTGATGTTTGGCTTCTTTTATCCCATTTATCCTACACCCTTGACAAATATATCCCGTACTTCGTCGTCAGGTGTTTAGGAAAAAAGATAAAAACAATGTTTTTTTGATGTTCGTATGAAAATGCAGGCCTCCAGCAAGATCACCGCTGGAGGCTTATTTTTAAATTCCTGTTGTCTATAAAGAAATATATTGATATTATTTTATTCTCCTCTGATAAACATTTTATTATAATTGTAGCAGACTATCCAATGAAATTGCTGCGTTTTCAAGTTGGTTAAATCCAATGCCTAATTGTGCTTCTGCAATAAGATTAAGCATTTTGACACTGATTGAACCTTTCAAGGGTGGATATTCTTCTTTCAATCGGAATAAATCACCGCTATTTAGTATTTCTCCCATTTTTGCATCTGTTTGATTTTGAGAGTAACTATAATTATGTCCAAACAAAATAACAACAACAAGCAAAACTTTCGAAATGTGAGATGAAATTAGGTTTTTTGTATTCGTATATTTTAAATTTTATAGTTCTGTATTTATGTGTATATTTTTGAATATCATTTATGATTGTAAATATAAAAATTCAAGTTGAAAACTATAATAAACTCACTCATCTCTCAATGCCATTACAGGAGATATTTTACTAATAGTATATGCCGGTATCCATACTCCTATCCAAGTTACTACAAGCATAATAGCATATACAATAGCCGATATAACCAAAAAATGCTCCATAAACTGATTGGTAATATATTGTGAATCATCACTTGGGATTACGCCTCCTAACACATAAAATCCTTCTTGTAATGCCCATTGAAAATAGAGGAAACAACCTATTAATACTGCAACAGTGACCATTACAGTCGCTTCTCCCAGTAACATGAGACGAATTTTCCAAGGGGATGAGCCATAGGACAGGCGAACTCCGATCTCTTCACGACGGGTACGGGTATTCAGCCAGAAAGTTCCACTGATACCTAAAAACAAATTTACCAGAAAGAAATAACAGAGAGCATACTTAATGCGTATTTCATTAGTAGCTCCTTCTCTTAGGTCGCTTAATTCGCTGACCTTGTGGAAAGGCTCTATTTTACTGACAAAGAAAGATCCTGCAACGAGATGTTCCTCCATCCATGGGATAAAATCCTCTATGAAACGTACTTCTGCAACTCCCGGTTTTGTACGGGCAAAGATTGTGACATCATCATTGAGAAGTTGGGAAGGAAGCGTATCTGTCCATGCTGTCAGTCGCAAATAATAAGGTAATTTACTACTTCTCATTTTAACAGGCTGAGCCAAAGCTGCTACTTGCATAGGCAAACTATCTCTGTTATACACTACACCACCCCATAAATCCTGGTTTGGTGAAAGGTGTTGGGCAGCATCCGAAGTTAATATGATACTTTTATGTGGATACTCCAACTTTTCCAATGTTTCCCAAGTACCATCCTTGGCCGATCGCATCCTCCAGGTTTTAAAGAAATCACTTTTAGGTATGAAAGTCATAAACGCTACATCCACACTCACAGTATCTTTCCTGAGCTTGCCATAGCTTCTACCTGGTGCACAAGGATATTGCCCGCCTACAATATATGTTGCAGACTCTATTTGTTTGTGTTCACGGAGACGTTGCATTAGCTGATAAAACTCTTCAGAAGTGCCGGCATTCCCATTCGGCACCTTTGACAACTGTAGCCGATAAAGTCCATCTGTCTCAAATCCGTTGGAAATCGATTTATTATAGAGTATGACAAATATCGGATCAATAACCATCCAACATACTATGGCAATTACAACTAATTCAAGCATTATCCAGATATTCCGTCTACGGGTATTCCAGAGGTTTATAAATATATGGCGTAACATAGTTTACTATTTTTGTTTGTTAATGGAATAAACAATATCTTTTTTCAGGGACAAATATGCCGGAATAATTGCTGAGAGCAGATTTATTACCACACATACCATAAAAGTGCATATAAATAATACTGGGCTGAACAGCATTTGTGGTGTAATACTCATGCTTACACCATCAGGCAATGCCATTACATAATCATCCAACAGTGTCAGCAACCAGTCCTTTGAGAGAAGTACCATGCCATAGGAAATGATCAGACCCAAGCATCCGCCTAATACAGTGAAAATGAGATTTTCCCAAATAATTTGCGAAAACAAAATACGGGGAGTTGCACCAAATGCTTTGCGTACCCCCATTTCAGGTAAACGCTTTTCCATACGGCTGGATATCATGCCTGATAGATTGAGTGCGGGTACCAACAATAGCATCAATAGAATGGAGCCTATTTGCCTGAATATCTTAGTAAAGTCCAAGTCGGTCATTTCGTTTACACGGAATAAAGTTTTCCAGTACGCATATGGCTGTCCGTGCCATAATAATCTATACCCATCCTGTGGGGTAGCATTAAAGCTCCGGGTAAAATCATTGACCTGGGATGCAATAAAATCGAAATCTGTTGAAGAACGAGCAAGTATTACTACTTGATAGCCTCCAAGAGCTCCCATCTGATTATATTTATCATAATTTGGAATACAGGTATACGGCATCCATATCTGGGCATAACTCAAGTTAGTGGCATAACTCGGTGTTTTTACGACTCCACATATTTTATATTCTATGAAATCTATAGTTATATATTTACCTGTGACATCGGAGAAATGGAAAAGGCGCTGTGCTATTTCTTCAGAGATGACAGCTTTACGTATTCCGCTTGAAAAGTCTGCTTCACTAAAAGGGGCACCATTGACAAATTTGAAGTTGAAAACGGTCCAAAAGGCCGGATCTACAGCTTTCTGTACTACAGGTATGCGATGTTTGGTTGCTGGTAATTGGACATAACCATTATTTACCAAATCGACTCCGATGGCGGAAACAGCTTCAACCTCTTTCATTTTATAAAAACAATCTTTCACAAAATTATAACTAATTGAACCGGTAGTATTAGATCCGGGATCGGTTATATTTTGCATATGAGCAGTAGTGGCAACCATTATTCGTGAACGGTTTTCCTCCGGATAAATATCTGCTATCTTAATATAATAGATAACAACCAACAGCATAACCATTGAAATGGCAAGTGCAGTCCCCACAATATAGAAAGTACTATACAATGGATTCTGCCTGATGAGATTTAACGCCTGAACTAAATATTTTCTTATCATAACATTATTTATTTTGCTGCCCTAAAGAATGCAATATATGTGCCATGACATTATTGCTTTGATACTGAGTATATTAATGGTTGTTGAGATTGTCCGAAAATGAACACCTAACCTAAATAAACGGACAGGTTACTTATAATAATGATGCAAATATGATGAAAATAACTTTGTTCTCTCTGAATATTGATTGTTATTACTCTATATTTAGACTTTCGAAGATATTCTGGTGGATTATTTTCAAGAAGTGCTTTGGCTGAAAAAGTTAAATTTGATTTTTAAATTGGTGAGCTACGTACCACTTTTATGGTGGTATATTTGCATGTAAGTGGTATATTCCGTATATTTGCATCAAATATTACGATATGTCTCAACTTGATAAACTTTATAAGCAATGGTTAGATGCCCAGCCGATTTCTGTTGATGATGAACGGCTGTGGCAACGGAAGTTTATGCTTGACTTCAATTACAATAGCAATCATATTGAGGGGAATATGCTGACTTATGGACAAACCGTATTTTTGCTATTACTTGGTGAAGTTGTGGGGTCTGCCAAGATGAAGGATTTGGAGGAAATGAGAGATCATAATGTATGTCTGAATATGGTTGTGAGTAAGGCCGATGGTGACGAGCCTTTGACTGATACATTTATTCGTCAAGTCCATCAAGTGATGCTCTGCGAGGATTACAAGGTTTATCGCAGATTGCCTGGCGGTGAAACAACAAGCTATACGGTTCATGTCGGAAGATATAAAACACGTCCTAATTCGGTAATTACTCCGACTGGTGAACAGTTTGAATATGCTTCGCCCGAAGAAACACCAACTCTTATGGCCGATTTGGTGCAGTGGTACAATGATGCTGTTGCCGAAGGTACGTTAACACCTATACAACTTGCGGCATTGTTTCATTATCGGTATATCCGCATACATCCATTTGAGGATGGTAATGGTCGTATAGCTCGATTGATGGTTAATTTTATTCTCCGTCGACATAAATGGCCAATGATGATAATCCGTAGTAAAAACAAAAAAGCCTATCTTAATGCATTGGCGTTGTCTGATGTTGCCGTTGGTTCTAGTCCTGCCGATGGCGCACATGCTTCGTTGAAATCAATTTCATCGTTTGAGGCATATATGGAAACAGTGTTAGCTTCCGATATATCTACAATGCTCGAATTTCTTTCAGGCGACATCGAAACCATGTGGTGGTATGAGGGGGAAATCATACGCTTTTCTACATCTACACCTGCACGAATACTTCGTGTGTTGCAATCTGATGCCGATGCTTCATTGTCAGCAATATCAACAACTCTTGGCATAAGCCGTTCTGCAATACAAAAGCAGGTGGATTTCCTCGCTGAAAAAGGCTACATCTCACGTCCCGAAGGTAAAAAACGCGGTTGGATAGTCAATGCCCGAAATGCCACTGCCTAAGTTATTTGCAAATAGTACCATTTATAAGGTGGTATATATAGTTGTTGGTGGTATATTGAAATCTCTGGGGTGATTAGTTTGATATATTGCTATAATGTTTACTTTTGTGATATAATCAATAAATTGTAATTGTGGAATCAAAGGATTAGAATTGAAGTATACAACATTTGATATAGGGAAAAAGGTGATTGATAAAGTCTATTCTATTATTCTGGCAGTTGACTGGGGGGTAGCTAGCTTTTGTGAATTTACGTATAACCTAAAAACTGAAGAATTTGGTCAACTTTTGAACTACGAAGAAAATGCATATAAGATAAGAGATATAATAACAGAAATCATGCAGCAAAATAAAGACGAAGGTAGTGTTATGTTACCTTTTTTGGGTGCAGAAGGATGTTTTAAAGAAATTATTAATATAAAGTCCTCCGGAAATCTCTGAATATTGCACGATTGAATATGGTGTGAATAGGCGGTTTTTTCGCATAGCGCCGTACGCCGCCGCATAGAT
>OGXO01000449.1_pt1 | contig 23471 bp, 15 predicted proteins | sample 1576321 | NCBI WGS metagenome assembly OGXO01 (sample SAMEA3541568, study PRJEB24748) | human gut metagenome | biome: human gut; feature: human-associated habitat; material: faeces | place: China | collected 2012 | reverse complement strand
AGAATGCCCGCAATGCGAAGATTCGCCACACCGAGCGCAACCGAACCATAGAGGATCCGGCGGATGGGGAGTCCGGGAAGAAGATATGATGGGGGAAACAGAAACGATGTTGAAAATTTTTCTGGCAGAAGATGAGATTGTAATGCGGGAGGGGATACGAAATAATATTGCATGGCAGGAGGAAGGATTTGAATTTGTTGGTGAGGCGAGTGATGGAGAACTCGCGTATCCGATGATTCAGAAACTAAAACCGGACATCCTGATCACGGACATCAGGATGCCTTTTATGGATGGACTGGAACTTAGCCGGATCGTAAAACAGGAACTTCCGGATACGAGTATCCTGATTCTGAGCGGATATGGTGAGTTTGATTATGCAAAAGAAGCTATCTCGATCGGTGTGGAAGACTATCTGCTGAAACCGGTGACCAGTGCACAGCTTTTAGAAGCAATCAGGCGGATCGCAGAAAAAATTTACGGCAGGAGAGGCAGACAGGAAGAGACAAAAAACGAAAAAGAACAGAAAACACTTACAAAAAGAAGACTGTTCCGACATATCGTATCCGGTGAGCACTCCTTTTCGGAGGTGTTAAAAGAGGCCAGAGAACAGGAGATCGAACTGGCAGCGGAGCGCTACAATGTTCTTATGTTACAGCTCTTTTTCGAGGATGGGACGGAGACGTTTTATGAAAAAGATGAAGCATTTGAAGATCATATGGAACAGTTTTTTGCATACGGTTCGAGTGTGATCTGCGCAAAACTAAGCTGTGGGGAATATCATCTGGTACTGAAAGAGGAAAATGGTGTGACGCTTGAACAGCTGAAAAATGCCATTGAACAGGAACTTGAAATATATCTCTGCGGGGAAAATAAGATCGATTATGCCGCGGTATACGGGATACCGGTCACACGGTTCAGCGAGATCAAAAAATGTTACGAGGAAGCGAATCTTCTTTTTGCAAAGCGGTATTCCTTAGAGAAAAATAAGATCACGGAACAGGTAAAGAAGATAGAAAATGAGATGGAAACAAAAGAGACATTAGATCTTGGGGAACTCAATGTGTCCGGGATCGACCGCAGACAGGTGGAACAGTTTTTGTATACAGGAAGAAAAGAGGAAGTATCCGGGTTTGTGGATGATTATTTCCGGAAAATCTCAAACGGTAGCTTACAGTCGGTTCTGCTGCGTCAGTATGTGCTGATGGATCTGTATGTGAGCGCGGTCTCCGTGTTGGAAAAAAGCGGATATACCAGTGAAAATCTGTTGGAACAGTACAAAGATGCGCAGAAGATGGAAATTTTTCTTGGCACTGCAGGACAGGCGAGGGAGTACATCAAAAATCTGTTCGGGGCAGTGATCGAACTGCGGGAGCAGGGCATGGAACGCAGATATGACAATCTGATTCAACATGCAAAAGCCTACATAGAAGATAACTATAATCATGAGGATATCTCCTTAAATATGGTCGCTTCGGAGGTAAATTTAAGTTCGAGCCATTTCAGCACTGTATTCGGACAGGAGACGGGAGTGACGTTTGTTGAGTATCTGACAAAGGTGCGCATGGATAAGGCAAAACAGTTATTGCGGACGACCGGGACTAAGACCACGGAGATTGCATTTGAAGTCGGTTTCCGGGATGCACATTATTTCAGTAACCTGTTTAAAAAGACACAGGGGTGTACGCCGCGGGAATACAGAAACAGGAGTGACAGACCAGAGCAGGAACAGGAAAAATTATGAACGTAAGAAAAAAATTTTCATTAAAAAACAGGTTGTATCTGCTGCTTCTTATCTGTGTGATCCCACTAACGGTTATGATCACATATTTGCTTTTTATGATCAACAATGTATCGTCAAAATATGACCATATTGTGGAGAAGATCACAAAGGCAAATGCATATAACATCGGATTCAAGGAAGATATCGACTATGTGATGTACATTATCGTGGTTAATTCGGAACGTGCGGAGGAGTTAGTCGATACACAAAAGCCGCAAAAGATGATCAAAGAGGCGAGAGAGGTGTTTGGGGAATTGGCAGAGGATGCCGATTCCGCATATGCGAAACAGCGTCTCTCGCGAATTTTAAAGAGTCTTGACACCCTTGAAAAAAGGGTGCAGGAGATTGAGGAAGATGCGTTAGTCAGTGGATCTTATGAGACAAATATGGAGAGTTTGGACTTAAATATCAGGGTGCTGACGGAGCTGATCCAGGAACAGATCCAGTATTATATTTATTACGAGAGCATGAACATGGAGGATCTGCGGGGTGGGATCCGTAATGATGTGGAGCAGGCGATTGCGATCACGAGCGGTATTTTATTGGTGATCTTAGTGGGTGCATTTGCAGTCAGCAGAAAAATCGTGACGGGCATCACAGAACCAATCGGGGAGCTGTGCGATGCCGCAGTGGCTGCCGGGGGTGGCGATTTCAGAATCCGGGCGGTGAAAACCGGACCGGAAGAGATTGAGGTGCTAAATAAGAGTTTTAACCAGATGGTGGAAAAAATCGGCAACCGGAACTCTCGGCGTCTCCTGGAAAGAGACAACACCCGGGGTAAACACATAACTGCCATTAATTCCGCAAGTCAGAATCAACATCTTCAGGTTGTATTTTGCCAACAGAATCCAGCATTTATCCTGTAAGTCGATGCCGGGATAGCCAAACATACGGCTGATGGTCACCAGTTCTTCGTCGTTTATCTTCAGAATGTTGCAACGGCGGAAAGATTCGCGCAATACCTCTTTGGTGTAGAAGTCCTGGCGGAGATTAATATCAAAGATTTTCAGTTGTCCGTCTATGTCGGGCATCGTATCCAGAAAACGGTTGATAGTGGCACGGCTCACTTCATTACGTTGAGCCAGGGAACCGAAGCAAACGGCACGCGTACTCAATGCCAAACGTTTCAGTTCATCCGTAAAAGGTATGTTATCCCATGCCACGCCTTCTTTGATTTCGTAACAAGGCACTCCCTCGTTATCCAGTGTCACCTGTACCGTACCGGTAGGATAATCCACTTGTTCAATCTGCGTTTTCAGTTTCTTTTCGTTGAATACGTTCAGAATCTCGTCTCCCAACTCATCTTTGCCCACGGCACTCACCACGCGACTGTCAAAACCAAACTGTGATACATGATAGGCAAAGTTTGCCGGAGCACCACCTATTTTCTTTCCTTCGGGCAACACATCCCAAAGTGCCTCGCCCATTCCTACGATTATATTATTCATGATCTACGGATTTTATTGTTTCCAAAGTTATAAAATTATTTTTTAATACGGAACGTATAGAACAAGAGATAAAGCACGCCCACTGTCATTACGGCTACTGCCCCACTCTGTCCCATGGCATCGGATGCTACTCCCATAGCCAACGGAAATACCGTGCCGCCGAACAGTCCCATAATCATCAGACCGGAAACTTCATTTTTCTTACCCGGCAGGTAAAGCAATGCCTGCGAGAAGACTACGGAGAACACATTGGAGTTACCGAAACCAATCAGACCGATGCATACATAAATCATTGTCTTGTCATGGAATATAAACAAACCTGCCATCGCTATCAGCATCATCACAACACTAATGCCGAAGAAAGACTTCGGTGACATCTTACGTAAAATGAAAGAACCGAGGAAGCAGCCTGCCGTACGAAAGATAAAATAAAGGCTTGTTGCAAAAGCCGCATCGTCGAGTCCCATGCCGAGACGTTCCATCAAAATCTTGGGGGCAGTGGTGTTTGTACCCACATCAATTCCAACGTGACACATGATACCGATAAAAGAAAGCAGGATAAACGGTTTGCCAAGCAAAGCGAGACATTGTCCGAAAGTAGACGGTTTGCCTTCTTCTTTTTCCTCTTTAATCTGTGTGACATTGAGCAACAGGATAGCAATAACGGCTACAATCATGTAAATCGGGAACAGGATGCGCCAGCCTAAATCGAAAGTCGGAATGGCTTGTGTCGCTCCCCACATGGCAATATAAGGAGCAAGGAAAGAGGCAATGGCTTTCACAAACTGCCCGAAAGTCAGGCTGCTTGCCAAACGGTCGCCACGTACGATGTTAGAAAGCAACGGATTCAGGGAAGTCTGCATCAACGCGTTTCCGATGCCCAGAAGGGAGAAAGAAATCAGCATCAGCATATAACTGTCTCCGAAAACCGGTAATAACAAAGAAGCAAAAGTCACAAGCAAACTAAGCAATACGGTTTTCTTCTGACCGATGCGGCTCATCAACATGCCTGTGGGCACGGAGAAGATGAGGAACCAGAAGAATACCAGTGAAGGGAAGATATTCGCCTGCGAGTCCGACAAACCGAGGTCTGCCTTTACATAATTGGAGGCAATGCCTACCAGGTCAACAAATCCCATGGCGAAGAAGCAAAGCATCACCGGGATTAGTTTGGAAAGGGAAGAGTTTTTACTGTTTTCCATTGTTTTTTTTTATCTAAATATGTTATCATCATTAGTTTATATCATAAATCTAGGCACGGATTAAGCGGATTACACGGCTTCTCGAATGATGGCTGTCAGATAGCAACCGTGTAATCCGCGTAATCCGTGCCTAATAATATAAAATTATATTTTGCATGAGTACTTATTCTATTTATATCATGCAGTTATATGATTCAATTTACAATCTGCTGTTAGTCGTGTGGGTACTACCGTTAGTTATCTGTTCGTCGCCTATATGAATTACGCTCTCCTTATTGCATCAATACCTCAAGCCTACGGTATCTTTATCTTAAACCTACGGCATAGTAACCTTGAAGCTACGGTATTACTAACTTACCACGGCCGTGGTAGGAATTCGTCATGGCTGTGGGAAGATCTTTCCACGGCCATGGTAGGAACTCGTCACGGCCGTGACGAATCAGTAATACCGTAGGTTTAACACAAGTATATCCCTACTATCCACCTACTATCCCTTAAGGAAAGATGTATTCATCCATAGGGAAACAAATAAAGAGCGCATAGGGCGAACAAGAGATATTTATGGCTTCAACTTATGAACCACAAACGAATCTACTTTATAAGCTCCTCCTTTACTGTAAAAGTTGATATGATTGTAAGGTTCCGAAGGGAATACCTGATTGGTCATCACAAAACGTCCACCATTTCCAAAGGCTTCCACACTGGATTTATCCACAAACAGACGGAGTTTCAATGCCTCTTTGCCGCCTTGTTCCTCGTTTCCACCTTGTTCAATTGCTGTCCAGGTCAACATCGGGAAATTCTCATTGAAGCTGACCTCTCCGCTCTTGCGACGATCCATTGAGAATTTCTTTTCTTTCATGTCATACTGCATATCCACTTCTTCGCCTTTGTCATTGTAGAGACGGAAGCCGATTACGTCTGCACGTTGATTTTCGATTGTCAATTCTATTTCGTATGCACCGTCATTGCCGGGAATCATTTCTTTGATTGTGCGTGTTCCGTTTACTTTGAACGAGCGTTTCTTGGAAGCATCACGCAAAGCCAGCAGTTCGGGAGAGGGAGCTGATTGGAGGTAAGTCTCACCATCTACGGTAAACAGGCTCAAGTCACGGGGAACGGAATTCGGGCTACGGTATTGGGAGGTAGGAACATCGTTTGCGTATTGCCAGTTGCTCATCCATGCGATAGCGATACGGCGGTTGTCGGGAGCATCGCTCCAAGTTACGGTGGCGTAATGGTCTTTTCCCCAGTCCATCCATTTGGTTTTGGAAGGGAATTCGTTTACAAACTCTTTTCCGTTGAAGGAGCCTACAAAATATTGAGTAGCACTTCCTCCGAAAGGACCTCCGGGATTCAAATTACAAAGCAGCACCCATTTCTTATCATTGGTACCTTCTACTGGAAGTTCAAACAAATCGGGACATTCCCAAACACCACCATGTGCACCTTGCCCTTCACCGAAACGACTTTCAAAGGTCCAATCTTTCAGATTAGGAGAAGAGAATATCTGCATCTCCTGCCCTACTGCTAATACCATGATCCAGCGTTTGGTGCCTTCGTACCAAAATACTTTCGGGTCGCGGAAGTCGCGGGCTTCGGACGTCAGTACCGGATTATTCTCATATTTGGTGAAAGTACGTCCGTTGTCAGTACTGTAAGCAATGCTTTGTACTTGTCGGTCACTGTTTTGTGTATAGATGGCGATAATGGCACCTGCACCAAAACCGGCTGTATTATCAAAATCGACAACTGCCGAGCCACTGAAAATTGTCCCCAATGCATCGGGAGCAATAGCTACAGGAAGATGTTTCCAGTTTACAAGATCTTGGCTGATAGCATGTCCCCAACTCATATTTCCCCATTTGGAACCATAAGGATTGTATTGATAGAAAAGGTGGTATTCACCGTCTTTATATACCATTCCATTAGGATCATTCATCCACCCATAAAGAGGTGAGAAATGATAAGTAGGACGGAACTTTTCACGGTTGCCCGTATCGAACGTGTCGGACAATTTCATTTCCTTGCAACAAACAGCAGAAAGTTTCCCCCGTATAGGATCATTCGAGCCTAATTTAAATTTCAACAGTATGTTTTTACCAGCATAAGCCGAAAGATCCAGCGGAACAAAATAGTCCACTCTGTTCACTGCCAGACGAACATCCGCAACATTCACCTCTTTATTATTAACGATCATGCTGACACGTACATCAGGCATTACCTCCTCTACAGGTAAAAGCAAATAACGTTGATTTGTATTTATCTGTACCAGGCAATGTCCTTCACCCAAATCTTTTATTAATAAGGAAGAAGTATCGGCCGAAGCATCCGAAAATGAGAAAATCATCATAACCAGAATTGTCAAAAAGGTCTGTACTTGTTTAAACGAGAATAATACATTCATGTCAGATGGTATTAGAGTTAATTATTAATATTCAATGTCTTCTATTTGTCACCATGCAAAGATAGGTGCAACGGATAGTTACACCTATCACTTTTGTTTCAAAAGATAAAAAAAATGTTACCGATCTATTTCTTAGCGCTTAGATAATGTAATATATTCTTCGTCATGAGCACAATATTATCTTGATAAACGTTTATATTACTATTCTGATTCCATTCGTAAGCAGCCAGACCGAGAGCTATACATGTACCTTGATATTCCGCTGTCGGAGCAAATTCTACCATTCCGGCACAACAATAATCCGTTACGTGTCCCCAAGTCGCCAAAACGGTAGCTTTATTTTCTTCTTCAAACGCTTTCACCACATTTCCTGCATTGGGATAAAGAGCGGGGAAGCCATAAGAATTCAAGTCCCACATACAGTTATGGTCTTCACGTCGTCCGGGCCCGATCAACGGGAATGTTTCATGGGGGAATTGGGAAGAAGTAACCATACCAGCAAAAACCGGATGAGCCCGATGATCATACTCCATTCCAATATTGGCATTAATTGTCCAAATGTCTGCCCCATCTCCTCCTTCACCATCTGCAAATATTCCGGGAGCGCGTTCGGTACGTCCAAATGGTACAACCAATTGAGTCGCATGATTGCTTAAGAACAGATTTCCGCCATTCTTATAATAAGTAGCCAACGCGGCAATTGCATCAGCAGACAAAGGTAATTTATCCCATCCTGCTCCAATGCCGACACGGTCTATATGTACCCAAATAACATCATAAGCAGAAAGATCCTCATCAGTCAATGTAGCGGAAGTAATGACTTTACCATTTACAAATTGCTTCTTGAACCACGCATAGGAAGCTTTTTCATCATCATCTTCTATCTCTTCGGGAGTATCATACGTTATCACGTAAGCTGCATTTGTCAAATCCTGCGCTTCGGAAGGTTTCACCTTTATATTTTCTTCCGTCACTCCACAATCTATCACTTCGGACGACTCGCTGATATAAAATACCTGATTGCTGCTCGTATTCTCTATCGTGAAACTTGCGAAACGATTATTTTCACCTTCCGCAGCATTCACAGTCACAGGGTTTTCTATATTGTCACTCCAAGCCACCTGAATGGTGTTCAATGTGAAATGATTATATTCGCCTTTCACATGAATCACGCCATAGTCTGCTTCTTTGCCATTGAGTTGATTTTCGCTTCTGTTTACAGTGAACAAGTTATCGCTTATCAGATTGTTTTGTCCGCTTATATCAAAGAAAGTCATTTTGTTTCCAGTAAATTCATTATCCGAGATATTCACCCGGTTACAACCTATAAAATTAGCACAGCGATCATCATTTGCCGTTAGTTTGTTGTGAGAAAATATCAGATTACTTTCGCCGGAAATACGTGCCGTCACACCGCCCTGTGTTGAGCCGAATACGGAATTGGTTACCATATTCTGTATGCCACCATTCATATCAATGCCATTCACTACATCGGTTGCATCTATCCGAGCTAATGTTATGGCGTCACACCCTTGGAGTTTAATGCCCTGGTACATATTTTCCATTTTAATATTGAAGAAGTGCAGGCGGTCATTATCATGTTCTACATAAATTCCGGTTCCCTGATGGTCCCCCTTCCCCACAAGCGTAAGTCCGTTTACCTCCACACCGCTAATACGGTTTTTGCGTCCGTCTATATCGGCAACAGGGGCAACGTGTAACGCATATTCGGCATTTCCAAGCACCAGACGACTTTCCCTCGTATCGGCAGCAGTAGTAACCGCTTCATCATTCACACCTTTCAATGTTACGAAATTACGCGTAAGTTGAATGGGACTATCCAAACGAAAAGTACCTTCGGGAATAAGTATCGTTCCTCCCTCGGGCGGAAGATCGGCTATAATAGCATTTATAAGATCAGCACAATCAGTGGACCCATCGGTTGGAAGTCCGAATTGGGTTATGTCTATAATCTTCTGAACGTTACATTCATCACAGAGAGTATAGGTATCGTCATTGCTGCAAGATGTGCCCAACATCAGGAGCATTCCGCTTATTAAGAATTTATTTATCTTCATGGTGTTACTATATTAATAATGGTGTATGTTGAGGAGGTTATTCTACTATGCTCACCTTATCAGATGATACACAATTAGAGACTTCAGTTCCTGCGTTCACCAGGAATACCCGATAACTCTCCAAATTATCTATAAAGCAGTTTTTGAACACATTTCCTGTTCCTTGAGTAGCATTTACGGCCACAACATCAGTATAAGCCCATTCACATGACAAACTGTTGGATACAAACATATTGTTGTTACCCTTTACATTGATTATGCCAAAGTCATCACCATGGTCGAGCATCTGATTTTGAAGAGCTCCGGTAAGCCAAAAAATATTCTTATTTACCCGATTATCATTACCACTCAACACGAGAATACCATTGTAGTAGCTTTTAAAATTATTACCTTCAACAATACAGTTATTACAACCATCAAGCACTAAATTTTCACGCCCGTCAGGATAAACCTGATTATTAACAAACGAAAGTTTGTTCACTCCCTGCGCCTTACAGGTTATGCCAGTGGGCTGAGCACCCAGTTGGCAATTCTTGATATTAATATTCTCGCCACCAATCAGCACCATACTATTGGGAAGCTCACATACCCAGCAATTGATTATCTGCATGTTTTTCGCTTGTTCTATCTTGACGCCTGTATGCAAATTTATACCAATAATATTAGAAAGCATTCCATCATCACTCGTACCGGCAAAGTGTATGCCGATGTTCTTAGCTTCCGTACCACCGGACACCATCAGGTTCATAATCTTTACACCCTTCACGCCTGTCTCTACTTTTATAGCAGCTTCGGCATTACGCGCCACCAATTTACTTCCGCCACCAGGACCCAACAACTCATTTATTCCATTCACATCAATATTGCTACGCATACCGGGATTCAACCCTTTGAATGTCACATTGTGCTTATTAATCACAATGGGAGCGTCAAGCACAAAATCACCTTCAGGAATAACCACTACTCCCCCTTCGGAAGGCAAGGAAGCAATAGCACTATTAATGGCTTTCGAACAATCCGTCTTTCCATCGCCAACAGCTCCGAATGTGGTAACATCGCCTTCGATTTCAGTATGAGTGCCATAACACAACAGATTATCATCACTATCGCAAGCCGTGAACAAACACAGACAGAAAGTGCTAAGCAAATATCTTTTTATTTTCATCATATTTATATTTAAGGAATTTATACTAGTTAAACTTACCATATCCGGGATTCTGCACATAATTGCCTTCAGAGAAGTTATATTGTGCATTGGGAATAGGCAAATATTCATCTCTACCACGAACAAAGCGAGCACCACGATAATAAACGCGCTTATTCTGCTCCACACTAATGTAACTGTTCATGGTTTCCGCAGCAATCCCCCAACGTACCAAGTCGAAGAAACGGTCACCTTCCATAGCAAACTCCATACGGCGTTCCCAACGTAATGCCTTGCGGGCAAAGTCCTGACTCCAGCCCTCAGCAGGATATTCGCCTATCAGATAATTAGCTGCATCCTGTTCGGAATGTTTAAAGTCTTTTACATAAGGACTATTTTTGGCACGCAGACGAATACGGTTAATAATTTTGCGAGCCTCTTCCAGTCCGGTAGCTTCGCCAATCTCTATCAAGGCTTCAGCCTTCCATAACAATACATCAGCATAGCGGATTATCTGCCAGTTGAGATGAGAAGCTCCCCAAGGCCAACCTTGGAACATATCTTCACTTTCAGGCGAGATGTAGAAGCGCTTTGTACAATTAAAGCCATATTCACCGCTATTACGTATCCAGTTTGCTTTACAAGGCTCAACGGTATATGTTTTCCAAGTGATACCAGGACGACCGGTAACGAAATCCAAACGAGGATCCACTGTTGCACCAATGTTGGTGAGCTCACTTCCTTCGTATATTCCATAGTCATCGGCGTTGAAAGTATCAAACAAAGGCAATCCATAGTTATCTGTCTTATAGGCATTGATCAAGTTCTGACTGGGTAAGAAAAATCCGTCGCCACCATAAGGACCTTTAGGAGCATTCAACAGATTACTCCAGTTTATATTCCCGGCACCATCGGTTTCATCATCCATCGAATATTGTACGGCAAACACAGACTCTACCCCATTTTCATATTCCAATTGATCAAGTTTCTGAAAATCGTTCAAAAGATTATATGCCTTTCCTTGCGCACCTACTTTGTCGCAAAGAGTCACCACTTCAGCTAACAATTGTTTATCAATAGCAACCACTTGGTTATTATCATCTTGTCGGTAAGCCTGATAAAGTCTAGCTTTGGCAGCATAAGCATAAGCAATGTTCTTAGTGACACGCCCTACTTGAGATTGAGTATCAGGCAAATCGTTAGCAGCATCAAGAAATTCTTGTGCTATTTTACCCAGAAGTTCTTCACGGGTAAACTGATTGTTGGGGATGTACTTATAGTCATCATTTTCCACATTCTCATCAAAATAAGGTACTTGCTTGAAAAGGCGAACCAGTTCAAAGAAGAAGTGTGCACGAATCACTTTCATTTCGGCTTTACGACTTTTAATCATCGGCAAAGCATTCTCATCAAGCGTATTCATTACCCGCAATGCGCTGTTACAACGTTGCAAGCAACAATAAAGTTGAAACCATTTTTCGTCGGCATTGCTCCATGTAGCATCTATTTTAAAGGTTTCAAGCAGCGTACAAAAGTCTCCATCATTTACACCGCCACCACCTTTGTAGGCATTATCCGAACGTACTTCACCATACGTCCAATTGGTCATCGGCACCCAGTGCATATCACGATTAGGACCTTTCAATCCGGCATAAGCTGAAGTAACCAAAAGCTCTACACCATCGGCCGATGATAACAAATCGTCATTGAGTGTACCCTGAGGTTTAATATCTAGAAAACGACTCTCATCGCAACTTGCCAATAGTGCCATCACACCTACTGCAAAGATATATTTCAATTTCATAATGTTCTGTATTTAGGATAAAAATTAAAAACCAAGTGATAGACCGAATGTATAGGTACGAGGTTGGGGATATGGATAGCCCAATCCTTCCGGGTCGGCACCAGTATAATTAGTCAGCGTAAAAACGTTCTGTGCTTGCAGATACAAACGCAAATTGGAAAGATGCGCTTTCTTAATCCACTTATCCGGGAAAGTATAACCCACAGTTAGAGTTTTCAACTTCACATAAGAACCATCTTCAATAAAGAAAGTGGAACTGCGTGTTTCTACATTATTATCAACCACAGTCAATGCAGGGATATCACAATTATAAACTCCGGTTTGCTCATAAGCATTCCAAGCATGCATTGCATCCATCAAACGTACAGAGTGATTACCTGTCCAACCTTGAAAAAGGTCGGTATAAAACTTGGAATTGTTCCATGCATCACGAATCATACCATTGAAGAATACAGAAAGGTCAAATCCTTTGTAAGATGCACCGATGTTCAATCCACCAATAAATCTAGGTTGGTCACTCCCTTGCCAATCCATATCAGCAGTATTGATAATGTTATCACCGTTAAGGTCTTTGTAGCGAATACGTCCTACGCCGGGAGCACCAATCTGTACATCATATTTGCTTAGGTATTCATATACCTCCTGTTTTGTTTTGAATACACCATCAGCTTTATAGGACATCCATGATCCGTAAGGTTGACCTACAATAGTTTTGTCCACACCATTACCACCTCCCCAAGTATATTTGATTACATCCGGAAGTTCGGTAATTTCATTTTTATAATAGGAAAGGTTGAACGAAATATCATACTTGAAATCCTTTATTTCATCTCGCCAAGTAAAGGTTGCTTCCACACCGCTATTATCCATACTGGCAGCATTGTACCATTTATATCCACCTTCACCGATCACTCCTATATAAGGTTTCTGGATTAACATACCAGTAGTCTTTTTTTGAAAATAATCCAGTGTCAGTCCCAAACGGTTGTCAAAGAAAGCAGCATCAATACCAAAGTTCAGTTGTTTGGTCTCTTCCCATTTCAGGTCGTTGTTACCCGAACGGTCTTTCTGTACTCCGGGCAATACCGTTGTACCATCCCCATTGAAATTGTATGAGCCATTGGACATGTTAGTGTAATAGAGGTTGTAAGTAGCATTGTTATCAATCTGATCATTACCATTTATCCCCCACGATGCACGCAATTTAAGATCTGAAAGCCAGTTTTGCGTACATTCCATAAATTTTTCACGCGATACTCTCCAACCGGCAGATACTGAAGGAAAGATAGCAGAATTATTCCCTTTACCGAAACGTGAAGAAGCATCACGACGCACTGTTCCTGATATAAGGTATTTATCATCAAACGCATAGTTCACCTTACCAAAGTAAGAGACCATAGCATAGGTAGAAGCATTGTTACTCACACTTTTTCCTTCAGTTACAGTGTCTAAGTAACGATAATCGAGATCTTCTATCACCAATCCGCGACCATATCCCTGTAAATGTTCACCATTCTCTTTCTTAGCTTCAGTTCCTATCACTGCACTGATATTGTTTTTCCCAAGGTCTATGCTATAATTGGCAGTGTTCGACCATACCCATTGCACGCTATTATCTTGTCGTACGGTCAGTTCATTTACATCTACCTTACGATCGGCTTCACTCCATTTGGGGACGAAAGTTGAGTTGAAACCGGTAGTATAGTTCAAACCAAATTGACTCTTCAACACTAGATTTTTAATGGGTTCCACTTCCAAATAAACATTGCCAAAGATACGCCAACTTTTGTGACGATTATTGGCTTCATTGTCTGTCAAGCGAATGGCATTCGGCTTATCCCCCAATATATCCACATAGCCACCGGCATACCCTCCATTTTCATCATACACAGGAATGGCCGGATGCTGGGCAATAACCAATTCTTCTATACCGGCAGGATTAAGATGCTCCAGCCAGTGATTCACCGAAATACTTTCACCCACACGCACTTTACCATCTACAAAGCGAAAATTAGAGGCTAAACGCGAATTAAAACGTTCGTAGTCTGTATTACGGCAAAGACCATCCTGATTCATATAATTCAAGGTAAGAGCCACATTCCCATCCTTAAACCCTTTAGAAAGAGAAAGATTATAATTTTGCATTAAAGCCGTACCAAATATTTCCTTTGCCCAATCAGTGTTGCCCGACTTTATTTTCACTCCATTCTGGTCAAAATAATATTCTTGCAGTTGGGCCTTTTCTCCATTTCCATATACTACACTATTGGGATTGGTTCCAAAAGTATTTTTATAAGCCTGCCAATACACATCACCCCATTGGTAAGCGTCAAGCATATCAATACCACCAGTAAAAGTCTGGGCAGTGAGCGACATATCAAAACTTACTTTTACATCGCCTTCCTTAGCACGTTTTGTGGTGATAATAATGACACCATTGGCAGCTTGTGCACCATAAATGGCAGCCGAAGCTGCATCTTTCAACACCTGAATGGATTCAACATCATTGGATGAGATAATAGAAGCCACATTATCATGTGTCTGAACACCGTCTATTACATAAAGAGGAGAAGAATTGTTGATGGTAGTAATACCACGTAACTTAGTATCTGTGTTACCACCTCCGGGTTTACCATCAGTTGTTACGTTCATACCGGCTACACGTCCCTGCAAACCTGACATCACATTACCAGTAGGTATGTCAGCCACCTCTTTCATCTTCACTACAGCTACCGAACCTGTCAGACTGGCTTTCTTTTCAGCCATATAACCTGTCACAACCACTTCGTCAATCATCTTAGCATCCTCTTCCATCACTATCTTCAATGAAGGTTTAGCGGCAATAATTACTTCTTTATATCCTATATAAGAAATTGCCAATAATGCATTCGTTGGTACACTAAGAGTAAAGTTACCATCCAAATCTGTGATAGTTCCAGTTGATTTAGAATCATTTTGCACTACGGAAGCACCAATAATTGGTTGACCATCAGTCTTTGAAGTAACGTTTCCTTTCACTGTTATGTTCTGCCCCCAAAGGACTGACATGAAAGTAAACAGGAAACAAACGCTACAAAGAAGTTTTTTGTTCTTCATAATACTAAGCATTAGTTTGATGTTATTAAATTAAAAGTACGAATTTTACTATATCGATGATGCAAATTACGGTTGATTTATATCAAACGACTGAAAAAAATGTTTCAAAGGCTATAACATTTGTTGCATAGAACGCTATTTTATAGGGTTTTATACATTATTATTCGAGATAGAAGATTTATAGAATATCTATTCTCCAGTAAGTATGGAAAATATTACCTTTGCAGATGATAAGAACTTAAAAAATAAAGTTAACTACTGGTTGTAGTCAACTGAAAAAATCAACGATATGAAAACAATCTCCAACAAACAACTCACGATTCAAGTATCTCCTCACGGAGCTGAACTCTGCAGCATCGTCGCCAATGGAAAAGAATATCTGTGGCAAGCCAATCCTGCTTTTTGGAAACGTCACTCTCCTGTCCTATTCCCGATTGTAGGGAGCGTATGGGAAAATGAGTATCGGAATGAAGGGATTCCTTATACGCTTACTCAACATGGTTTTGCCCGTGACATGGAATTTACTCTTATTTCTGAAAAAGAGGATGAAGTGCGTTACCGTCTTGTTAGTAATGAAGAGACTTTGCGAAAATATCCGTTTCCATTCTGTCTGGAAATAGGCTATCGCATTCAAGGGAAGCAAATTGAAGTTATGTGGGAAGTAAAGAATAGCGGTAAAAAGGATATGTATTTTCAGATTGGGGCACATCCAGCTTTCTATTGGCCGGAGTTCGATGCAAGCAATTCTGAAAGAGGGTTCTTCGGATTTGACAAGGAGAATGGTTTGAAATATATTCTCATTTCAGAAAAAGGATGCGCTGATCCTTCTACAGAATATTCTTTAGAGTTGACAGACGGATTATTACCACTGGACACGCATACTTTTGATAAAGATGCTTTGATACTGGAGAATGAACAAGTCCGTAAAGTTACCTTATATAATAAAGAGAAACAGGCTTATCTTAGTTTACATTTTAACGCTCCGGTAGTCGGTCTTTGGTCTCCACCTGCAAAGAATGCTCCTTTCGTCTGCATCGAACCTTGGTACGGACGTTGCGACCGCGCACATTATACTGGTGAATATAAAGATAAGGACTGGATGCAGCACTTACAACCGGAAGAGATATTCCAAGGAGGATATACAATTGAAATTGATGAATAATTGATGAATAAAAAGTAGCTGCCGGATTTCACATCTGACAGCTACCAAACACCTAATTCTAATCTACAAAACCTAACTTATAAATCTAACCTATGAATCCTTAAAAAGCAATCAATACTTGTTGCTTTCACTGAATCTATGCAAACATCTATTGTGTAACTTCTACTTCTATTATAAACCCAACCGATACGCATTGAATGAATCTACTTGGAATGAACCTCCTTTGCTATAAAAACACATACGGTTGTATGGTTCCGATGGAAAGATAAGATTAGTCATTGCTACCTTTCCTCCATTCAGGAATATTTCTACAGAACATTTATCAACAAAGACATCCAACGTATATTTATTCTCTTTCTTTATCGGTGCCCAGGTAGCTAATGCGAAATCATCTATATAATTGATGGAGGTCGTCTTTCTGCGGTCGTGAACCTCTATTTCATGAGATACACTCTTCTTTCCGAAATCCACGATACCACTTTTCGTCCGGTCCATAACCAATCTCTTTTCCGGAAGATTGAAGTAGATATCCACCTTTTCTCCTTTATCATTAAAGAGGCTGAATCCCATTATCTCCGCTTCTCCGGTGGTAATTTTCAATGCCAGTTCATAAGCACCATCATTATCAGCCAATAAAAAATCAATATGATAATCATTGGCAACCGTAAATGCCGGAATCTCTTTCTTTTCTTTTCGCAGAGTCTTTATCTCCGGTACCGGAGCTGCTGAAAGATAAATTTCACCGTCTTGTGTATAAAGACTTAACTCACGCGGCAAAGCGTTAGCACTACGGAATTGCTTTGTCGGAACAATATTACAATATTGCCAGTTACTCATCCAAGGAACAGCAATCGTCCGTTCTCCAGTGTTTGAGAAACAAACGGTAGCATAGTGATCTTTGCCCCAATCCAACCATTTCGTGACATTCGGCTGACTGTCACAACTGAATTTCATTCCATCAAAGTCTCCTGTAAAGTATTGAGTAGCACTTCCTCCGAAATAACATCCTGGATTGACGTTCACTATCAATGCCCATTTCTTACGGTTCAGATCTCCATCCACTGGAAGTTCCACCATATCCGGACATTCAAATTGACAAGGCTGTACCCCGTATCCTTCTCCGAAGCTACTCATATAGTTCCAGTCCTTCAGATTCTTAGATTCGTAGAAACGCATTTCTTTATCGGCGGAGACAATCATCACCCATTTATCTTCCGGTTCATACCGAAACACTTTCGGATCACGAAAATCTTTCAAACCATCAGCAGGGCACAAGATGGGGTTCTTCTCGTATTTAGTAAATGTCCGTCCATTATCCTTGCTAAAAGCAAGACATTGGATCTGCCCGTTTTTGTCACTGGCAGAAGTATAAAAAGCCAGGATACTCCCTGCTCCATACCCCGCTACATTCCCCTGATCGATAATAGAGCTGCCAGAAAAGATATGTCCCAATGTATCACGGGCAATAGCTGGGGCCAAATGTTCCCAATGTACAAGGTCCTTACTGACAGAGTGTCCCCAATGCATATTTCCCCATTTAGAACCGTAAGGGTTATATTGAAAATACAAATGATATTCTCCATCTTTATACACCAATCCGTTGGCATCATTCATCCAGCCATAGAGAGGAGTATGATGGTAAACAGGGCGGAACTTTTCCGTATTGGCTGTATCAAAAGTATCAGATAGCTTAATTTCTTTCCAGCAAAGTGCATCCTTTGATTTATTACGAACACGGACGGTAGCAGTCTTCGCTCCGGCAGGCAAGGCAAATGGAACGAAATAGTCCACTTGAGTTTGTGCCAGACGAATATCCATATCGGTATCCGCAGCCTCTCCGGTATCAAGCAGAACCTGACTTTCCGCAGCTTCCTCTTCTATAGGAAGCAATATATAATTAGTCGGATTGGTAATGTGGATGACAGTCAGGCTATCCCCTTTCTGTTCCAAAGTCAACTTGCTTTTAGTTGTGTGGCAATAAGTCAGTCCATAAGAGACTGCTAACGCAAGTATTGCACCTTTACATAGTTTCACCCAAGGGTTTGTTTTCATGGCAACAAAGTATTCCTAGTTTATACAAGCTTTTAATCTAAAATAGACGAAGGCAAAGATAGGGGGTATCTTCGCCTTCGTCTATAAACTTTGTTTCAAAGGGTATCAAATTTGATACAAATCCTAAGAATTTTCTTTTTATCATCCAAGAATAAAGACCTGTAACCTCTTTGTTTTCCTGAATTTATTTTTCTACTTTTGAAGCCAATCTTTATTCTTCTACTTATGCCAGCAAATAGAAATGCCTTAATCCGTTATAAAACAATTGATAACTGTCTGCGTAATCCTTATCGACGCTGGACGTTGGAAGATTTGGTAGACGCTTGCTCGGATGCCCTTTATGAATATGAAGGCATCGATAAAGGCATAAGCAAACGTACGGTACAGATGGATATACAGATGATGCGCAGCGAGAAGCTGGGTTATAACGCTCCGATTGTGGTGTACGAAAATAAATACTATAAATACGAAGATCCGGAATACAGCATTACACAAACTCCGCTGAACGAACAAGACCTGAAAACGATGTCGGAAGCAGTGGAAGTGTTGAGGCAGTTTAAAGGCTTCTCCTATTTTACGGAAATGAGCGATATTATCAACCGCCTGGAAGATCACGTTGCTTCTGCCCGGATGAAAACCACTCCTGTCATTGACTTTGAAAAGAATGAATCATTGAAAGGACTGGATTATCTGGATACGATCTATCACGCGATTGTAAACGAGCATCCGATACAGCTCAAATATCGTTCGTTCAAGGCACGTTCGGCCAACAGCTTTATTTTTTATCCTTATCTATTAAAAGAGTATCGTAACCGGTGGTTCGTTTATGGTGTCAGAGGAAACGGACGGATCTTGCAAAATTTAGCTTTGGACAGAATACAATCATTGGAAGTTCTGCCACAACAACATTACATAAAAAATACGTTCTTCGATCCGAACACGTTCTTCGATGATCTGGTAGGAGTCACTAAAAACTCCGGAAGTGTAGCGGAGAAAGTCGGTTTCAAGGTAGCGGCTGCCGAAGCACCTTACATCATAACCAAGCCTATACACCGCAGCCAGCAAGTGGTGGAAAGGTTAGCTGACGGAAGTGTCATACTGGAAATTGAAGTCGTCATCAACCATGAGTTAGAACGAGTATTCTTCGGATATGCCGAGGGAATACAAGTTCTTTATCCGAAGACTCTGGTAGAATTGATGAGTAGGAAACTAAAAAAGGCTGCCGAACAATATACCCATTCAAAATGAAAAGGGAACACGTCCAATTATCCTATCTGACATTCAAGAAAAACAAAAAAGCATGTGAGATCCTGTCTATTGTTCAACTATGGAGAACTTGTTTATTCTTCAAGTAAGGCTCTCGCACATTCGTACCCTTCCTGATAAAACTCTGTCAACTTTTGCACATCTTTCTCGATGCGGTCTACGGCTACAGGTTTTAACGGGCGAATAACGATAATCTGTCCTTCATCCTCCATGCGCTCTACCATTTCCAACTGCTCATTATAAACAGCACACCGCCGACTTAACGCTTCGCGCAACTTCGGATATTTCCGATATACAAACGAAGGGATACGAATGTCTTTCGAATCTTTCCGATACCCCCGGTTACGGGTGAGTACCACAACATTTCTCGTGCAGCCATCCGTAATGGCTCTTTGCAAAGGAATGGAATCTACAATTCCTCCGTCGAGCATGGGAATCCCGTCTACATAAGTAATAGGACATACAAAAGGGAGACTGCTGGATGCGCGGACAATATCAATCACCCTGCGACTGTCTTTTTTCTCTTCGAAATAGTTGGCTTCTCCCGTGATACAATTCGTAGTCACCATCACAAAACGTTCCGGTGAAGCAAAATATGTTTCATAATCGTAAGGAAGAATATGTTCGGGGAATTCATTGAATAACAGATCAAAGTCCAGTATATTACGCTTTTTGAGCAAATGTTTCAGACCGATATAATCATACTTCTCCAACAAGTCAATGTTGCTGTACTTGGCACGTCCCCGTTGCCGTGATGCATACGACAACCCGTTGCACGCACCGGCAGACACTCCTATCGCATAGGGAAACCGGATATCGTGATCCATAAAATAATCAAGCACACCGCAGGTGAATACTCCGCGCATTCCCCCGCCTTCCAACACTAATCCCGTAGATTCATCAATTTTCAAGTCCTTCATTTTTATCTCCCGTATTCTTATTCCGGCGGATTACCAGCAAAGATGACAATTCACGCATCACAGCCTCATCCTCGGATAATTTCGTATAAGAAAGATGGCTCATTATCAATAACCCGTCTTTCTCTTCAGTCACTAAATCTTCTACTCCCGCAAACCACACTATCATCGTTTGTTCCGGATAACGCACCTGCAAATCGTCAATGCGTCCACGGAACTCTTCATCATCCGTATCAAAAAGGAAAAGACGCACCGAATGTCCGTTCTGCAACATCTTATCCAAATAGGAAAAAAGAAACAGATCAATCATTCCGCCGAGTACGAAACTGACCGTCGAGCCTTCCCGATACTGACGATTGACAAATACGGCCACGGGACATTTCACCTGCTCCATAATCTCATCAATCTTATCCCGGAAGAGCGTTAACCATAAAATTGCTCCCGGAGTTCCCGGCATATCCGAACGATAATGACTCCCAGCTCCCAAAAGCAGCATATCAGGATGTTCGTTACGGACAAAATGGATGATTTCCTGTACAAGTTTGTCTGTCACCCGATAATGGTTATCTACCTGGATATTCAATCTCGCTGCCTGTTGATTGAGCAAAGCAAAACTCTCGCTGGCATAATGTTCGGCATTCAACGGATTCAGATCCGTGCCCACCGTATAGTGTGCTGCAATCAAATGATTTTTCTTCAACTGCTTCCCAAATAACAAATCATAAATGGAAAGCAACACACGCCCGGATTCCGGACGCCCGAAACAAAATATCAATTTGTGCTTCAAAGATAATTTTTCTTCCCGACGTACGAAAATATGTTCCACCAAATGAAGCAAAGGAGTAGTCATAAAGGTCGTAACTAGCGCCATAATGACCAAAATTACGAATATAGAGGGAGGAAGAACTCCCATTTCATAACCGATATTCAAAGCGACAAGCTCCATCAATCCCCGTGTATTCATCAATGTCCCTATCGTCAAACTATCCTTCCACGACTCACCCACCAAACGGGCGGCAATGGCACATCCACCCAGTTTGCCGACAACAGCAACCGTCACCAACAGTAAACATACCATCCACAACTCCGGACTGTTTATCAAACCGATTTCCGTACGTAATCCGGTAAAGGCAAAGAACAGAGGTAAAAAGAAGACTAATGAAATATCTTCAACCTTCTCCATCATCACCTTCCGGAAACCCAGATTGGACGGCATCACTACCCCTGCCATAAAGGCTCCGAACAGTGCATGAATACCAATAATTTCGGTCAGGCAAGAAGAAATAATAAGAATGAGCAGAATAAATGCCACGAATGTTTTATTGATTGCTTCCCGGTTGGCATATACTTCTCCCACTTTCTTCAGAAACGGTCGAACAACCAAAAACATGACCGCAATATAGACAACTGCCAGCCCCACTGAATAAAGTGCGCTGGCAAAACTTCCTGCTTTGGAGATAGCAATCACCACTGCCAACAGACACCAGGCGGTCACATCATCATTGGCAGCGGAAGCAATGGCCAGCGTCCCTAAAGGAGTCTTCGTCATATTCCGCTCCTGAATGATGCGCGCCAATACCGGAAAAGCGGTGATACTCATAGAAATACCTATAAACAAGGCAAATGGAAGAAACGGAGTTTGGGCAGCTGCATATTCTTCGTACACCCAGTAAGAAGACAAGATGCCCAGGAAGAAGGGTACTAGGATTCCGGCATGGCTAATCACCAGCGTTTCATTGATTTTATTTTTCAGTACACTGAAATCCAGCTCCATACCGATGACAAACATAAAAAGGATCAGTCCCACCTGACTCAACAGTTCAAGATTGGTAAGCGAGTGTGCCGGAAAAAGGAAATGAAAAGCATCCGGAAAGAAAAAGCCGAGTACGGAAGGTCCTAACACAATACCGGCAACAATCTCTCCAATCACTCCCGGTTGCCCGATCAGACTGAACAAATAGCCAAAAAGACGCACCATCAGCAGTACGGCTATAATCTGAATCAACAAGGTAGTGAGCGGATGATGAAGATTATCCTGTATAAACTGGAGAAACATAGTGAATGGATTCCCCTGTACCATGTTCTGCGCATTTACCGCATAGTGCGAAAACCGGTCACCCTCTTCAATAGCAACATAAATCAACCCTCCAAACAGGAGTAACATCAGTACATAAATGACATAATTCTTCCGGGCCCTGTTCCGCATAAACTTTATTTTTACGATTTGTGCATATTTATGGTAAAAACAAACGAAAAAGGCAGATAGTTTGGCGAAAATAACAAATTCTCAAACAAAATCTTGTTTTTTTGCTTCAATCTATGTAACTTTAGGCTAGCTTAATTGTTTAAGGAGGAAAAAATCAAAAAAGTCCTGCCCGCAGGCAAGCACCATGAGAATACAGTTTGAGATTAAAGAAAATTTGCCGGAAATTATCGAAGAAATCTTACACTCTGATAAGTGGCAAACTTCCGTGAAGGAAGAACTGAGCGGTCGGACGACCGTTGTGATCCGTGACCAAGCGTATGGTTCAGAAGCTACCATTGAAATTTATGCTACATCTATTGAAATCAAAACCGCATGGTCAAAGTACTCCTATCGTATATTTGTAACCAACGATATCGTATGGTGCGAATATAACGGTGCCTATCGTGGTCTGTTGGAACAAGTGCTCCTACCTACTATTACTCCTAAAGAAAACCTGCTCAATTCTGACGTGACTGAAAGTTCGCTCTACGGAAATGAGCATAAGAAATTGAGAGAGTATGCAGAAGATAACCTGAAACTGAAACAATTCCGCCGGGAAAACTTCAATGAACAGAAGAATGGAACCGCTCCATTCGATCATCCCAAGCGTGTGTATGATGAGTTTATTAAAGAAGATTATGTAGTAGCACCCAAAGAAGAAGAGAACAAATAATCTGTACTTAATGCTTTACCTTGTGCCATCGTATTGGCACTCCAGTGCCACCATATTGACACAGTCGTGCCAGTAAGGTGGCATGATTGTGCCAATAAAAAAGGTTGAACAATTATCAAACGCTCTCTCTCATAAATTTTATATCAAGGCAACAGGCAGCGACGGCAAGTATACATTCAGCTCAACTGTTTCACAGG
>OGXO01000448.1_pt1 | contig 23511 bp, 18 predicted proteins | sample 1576321 | NCBI WGS metagenome assembly OGXO01 (sample SAMEA3541568, study PRJEB24748) | human gut metagenome | biome: human gut; feature: human-associated habitat; material: faeces | place: China | collected 2012 | reverse complement strand
AGCGCTGCATTTCATTGTCGGGGATAATTATCTTCTTGCCGCTACGGGTATCGGTTATATATTGTAAATAAGCAACCATAGACTTGACACGCTTCACTTCGGAAGGACAAGCGTGAATAAAAATCAGATTGTGAATGATAGGAACCAAGACACGGACTTTTTTCCCTTTCTTTATACTTATCTTGTATTGCATGGGGACAAAACAGCCCAAGTTCTCTTTCGCAAGCAACTGCATAGCGTCAGTCTCCCGACGATAGGTGGCACGCATAGCGAACCATATTTCGGTCTCTTTCTCTACTTCCATTATCAATTATTTCAAAAAAGGACATTCCTCCGGGGCTTTGAACTTCTTGCACATACTTGAAATTCAATCACTTGCGAGTACTTTATGTAATATACGGCAAGCTTTGTACTCTCTTGCCACGGTTTCTTGCAGTTACTCATTACCTATCTGGTAAGAAGCTATAGACGAACGAATTACACTAAAAAAACGTGTTTTTAAACGTTCGTCTATTTGAACACTATTTTGGTATTCATTTTTTCATTATCAAAGCATAAAAGCAGACAGATAAAAAAGAGATTTTTATTCATAAGTATCTATCTAATAATTAACATGTTAAAATAGAGCCTCAAGAGTGCAAATCATTTTTTTTATTAAACATTTTGCTATTATAAAAATACCCCTTATCTTTGCGTTCAAATAGACGAACGTCTTTTGAAACACCCCTCCATTTCCAAATTATCGCATTATAAACCAACAACTTACCACTTCAATAAAAATCAAACACCACATTTTATCCTGTATTTGCAAGTTTACTAAATTTTTCGTCCATACCTTTGCCATATTTTACACAAATAAAAATCACTAAAATTAAAAAGAGTATGAACTACGAAAACAAACAACAAGAAGAAAAAAAAGAAACTCAAAAAAAACAAAACAGACAACAAGCAAACATCTGACAATAAAATCCTTAAGTCAAACAGGGGACGAAAAAAGGAGAAACCTATACAAGGGATTGTTTTGAGACACTACGAATGCTTAAAGCTACTAATCGCACTCTATCAAAATGGAGCAATGGGTATAAAAAAGGAGACATCACAAATTGCGTTAGCCCGATATATAAATGACAAAAAACTATTAGGGAATATTCGAAACGGAATATTCATTCCACTGAAGCTCAGCACCATTCTAAAGGAAATAAACACCATCTGGAACGAAACGCTACAAGATAAATCCATTGGCATAAAATAGACAAGAAAACACACCATGAATTATTATACTCCAACTTAATCGGCAAACACTCTACCTTCGGGCCGACAAACAATTTATAAACTTTAAAATCATTATAACATGAAGAAGTTGAAAAGGCCGGCATCACAAAGTGAAGCCATGAGACTAAAATGGAAAAGACATATCGTCTTCGAGAAAGGATACACCGAATCGTGCGCCGAATGGATGGCGGAACGGCTTGAAACACTTCTAGACCACATGCAATATGGACATGCGGCAGTGGCTTACCGAAAACAGAACGGGAGTTTCCAACTGGCGAAAGCAACACTGATTTATTACGAAGCGGAGTTCCATAGGGAATATGATCCCACAGAAGTAGAGGGGGCGGTTGTGTACTGGAATGTGGACGAACAGCGGTGGACGACGTTTCAAGTGGAGAACTTTATGGAATGGAGGCCGGTGGTGTAAAAACGGGCACCGCAGATTACACGGATTTCCATAGATAATTATTCACCCTAACCGACGGATCGATTTTGATATTCTATGCGAATCTCGTGTAATCCGCAGTAAAAGTATTGCGAATAAAGCAAACAACTAATCTAAAAAAACAAATATGGCGACAACATACGACGGGATCAACTATTTCCCGATAGGCGTAAATTTCATGGAAGAGAACGCAATGGAAGTGATAGAAGCAAAATACGGAATAAAGGGCCCGGCAATCGTGCTGAAGCTGCTTTGTAAAATATACAAGGAAGGATACTTCATCCGTTGGGATGAAGAACAGTGCCTGATCTTTGCCAACAAGGCAGGGAGGGAAGTGCAGGCCGGAGAAGTTCAGGGAATTATCGAAACCCTCTTTATCAAAGGAATACTGGACGAGAACAGTTATCAGGAAAACGGAATACTGACTTCGGAAAGCATACAGAAGGTATGGCTGGAAGCTACGAAGCGAAGGAAAAGAGAACTGTCGGAGCTCCCCTATCTGATAGTAAAACCGGAAAAAGAAAACGGAAAACCCGATGCTCCTTCTACACCACAGGAAACTCAGCAACCGGAGCTGTTCAAAGAGGAAAAAACACCTGTTAACCCGAAAAATGTAGTACATCATGTAGCCGTTGACGCAAAAAATGCATACGATTCCGGACAAAGTAAAGTAAAGGAAAGTAAAGGAGAGGAAAGTAAAGAATTACCCCCCCTCAGCTCCCCCCGAAGGGAAGGGGGAAGAGCGGAAGGAGGATTCTGCTTCTCTACCGATACCGGGATACGCCTTCAATACAATGACGCACAATTACTCGGGACTGATGGACACGCTAAAGAGATTGAGCATTACCGACACCGGGGAAGTAAACTCAATACTCAGGCTGTCGGACTATGGAAGAAAGGGAACGACGGTATGGAAACTGATTGCAAACACTTGCTGGAGCGATATCGGAGCCAAAGGAAGATACCTGATAGCGGCGCTAAACAAGGCGAAAAGAAGATAGCAGGAAGTGTCAGTCCCCAATTTGTAGTTGACAAAAAAGCAAGTATACAGGCTTTTGGTCAGAAAGGGCCTCTGTGAGACAAAGGAGTTAGGATTATACTTAACCAACTAAAGCACAGCGTCTTCAAAGCACAAAACTTCTGTCAGCAAAAGCTTTGTTTTAACAGTATGTTAAAGCTTGTTCTTTAGATGCAAATACCAAGTTCTTTACGTGCAAAAGACTTGTTATTTGCATCTAAGAATAAAATGGCCAGAAGAGGACGTTAACAATGTTAATGAAGAGCACTTGATACACCCAACCGGAAAATGAGGAAATTAAGATTAAAAGTCAGTGCTCCGACCTTTTTAAAGCAATGTACAAGGATCTTTCTGCTTAACAAAGCATTGTGACAGCAGCACGGCAAACGGAGTATCGTATACTCTCGCTTTCTGAGGACACCCCTTTACACAGGCACAGCATTTAATGCAGCGTTCGGCATCCGTATTCAACTCGTCACCTTTTATAATAGCACTCACGGGACACATCTTCGCACATGCACCACAATGAGTACACAAGGATTCGTCTTCTACCCAAGGAGTACGGGGAAGTGGGACACCACTCTTACGCAAAGCAATCACCTTTCGCAAAAAACGGAACAGCGGAAAGAAAGGCTGGCGCGGACGCCGGATTTTACGCACATCCACTGCATACAGTTTCTCCGGCTCGGCAGCAGATGCTATTTTATCCGAGATCTGCTTTCCAAAATCAGCTGCCAAAGTAAGATCACGTTCATCAGGACGTCCGGCAGCTACGGGATATTTCTCTGTACTATATGAATGTTCTCCGATGAAGGTTGCACCGGCAATCACCTTAAATCCCTGTTGAATAGCCCAATAATCAAGTTCCATCAACGATTTTTCATAAGCGCGATTACCATATACCACCACGATAACTGCCGGAGTATTATTTCCACGTACACTTGCCAGACGATCCATGGCCAGAGGAGCCACACGCCCTCCATATACAGGTACGACAATAATGGCTAACGCAGATTCGGTAATTACTAAATCCTGAGCTGCCTGTTGTGTTAAATTCGTGTTTATCACATTTGTTATTCCAGTTCCACGAACAATTGCCTCTCCAACTTGTTTTGAGGTGTGGGTAGGCGAGAAATAAATCAGATGGACTTCGTTTGCTGTCATAATAGTTATGTTTTGTGCAACAAAGGTACACTTTTATGAAGAAAAAAAGAGTAAACGATCATAAAAACCAAATTTATTTATTATCTTTGCGGCGTTGAAACATTCCGATAATCCTCCAACGGGAGACGAAACTCGGATTTCCGATTCAACAAAACATCCCAAATTCATCATATAAAAACTGTTGCGTTTGTTAAGCTTCCGGCCATTGCGTCGTAGCTTCGGCCGTACGTATTTCAACAAATAAAATTAAAATATTAAATAACTCACATATACTGTATGTATAACATTATCCAATTGAACGACAAAAATTTGTCGGAACTACAAACTATTGCCCAGGAACTGGGTATCAAAAAAACAGACTCACTTAAGAAAGAAGAACTTGTCTACAAAATCCTTGATGAACAAGCTATAGCCGGAGCTACTAAAAAAGTAGCAGCTGACAAACTTAAAGAGGAACGTAAAGAAGACAAGAAAAAACGCTCTCGAGTGACAGTAAAGAAGGAAAACGCCGACAAGGTTTTCTCTTCTACCAAAAATGGCGAACTGACCAAGACAGATGCCAACGCACCTGCAACCAAAGCACAAGCTAAGACAACAGAACCGACTAAGGAAACAACTAAAGAGATGAGTACTGAAACGAGCGCCACTCCGGCAGAATCGACAAAGGTAACTCCTTATGCCACTCCGAAAAAGAAACCGGGACGTCCCCGCAAAAACGCAGTGGAAGCAGAAACCAAACCTGCAGAGGTTACAGCAGACAAACCTGTAACAACCCCAGCGGTACAGGAAGAAAAGCCGGCTGCTCAACCGGAAACGGAAAAACGCCCTATCAGCAAACCGATCCTCAAACCGAAACCAACCGTTGTAGACGAAGAAAGCTCAATCCTCTCGGATATGGATGCAGATGATGATTTCATCCCCATCGAAGATCTGCCTTCAGAAAAAGTAGAACTGCCTACTGAATTATTCGGCAAATTCGAATCAACAAAAACAGAACCGGTAACCACCACTCCCGAACCGGCTGCACAACCTCAACGTCCCCGTGTCATTCGCCCACGCGACAACAACAATTACAGCAATAACAATAATAATAACAACAATAATAACAACAATAATAACAATCAGCGCAACAATAACCAGCGTCCTCCTGTACAACAACGTCCCATGCCGCAACAAAATGCAACTGAGCCCGCTCCTGTTCAGGAACGCCGTGTGATTGAACGCGAAAAACCATACGAATTCGATGATATCCTCACCGGAACCGGTGTATTGGAAATCATGCAGGATGGCTACGGATTCCTCCGTTCATCAGATTACAACTACCTCTCTTCACCGGACGATATCTATGTATCTCAATCACAAATCAAACTATTCGGACTGAAAACCGGTGATGTAGTAGAAGGTGTAATCCGTCCGCCCAAAGAGGGTGAGAAATACTTCCCATTGGTGAAGGTTTCTAAAATCAACGGACGTGACGCTGCTTTCGTGCGTGACCGTGTGCCGTTCGACCACCTTACTCCGCTTTTCCCGGACGAAAAGTTCAAGCTTTGCAAAGGTGGCTATTCCGACTCCATGTCGGCACGTGTGGTAGACCTCTTCTCGCCCATTGGTAAAGGACAGCGTGCACTGATCGTAGCCCAGCCTAAGACGGGTAAGACCATCCTGATGAAAGAAATTGCCAATGCCATTGCTGCCAATCATCCGGAAGTATATATGATTATGTTGCTGATTGACGAGCGCCCGGAAGAAGTTACCGACATGGCCCGCAGCGTCAATGCCGAAGTGATTGCTTCTACATTCGACGAACCCGCCGAACGCCACGTAAAAATAGCCGGCATCGTTCTTGAGAAGGCCAAAAGACTGGTAGAGTGCGGACACGACGTAGTTATCTTCCTCGACTCGATTACACGTCTGGCACGTGCATACAACACTGTATCTCCGGCATCGGGTAAGGTACTTTCGGGTGGTGTGGATGCAAACGCACTTCACAAACCGAAACGTTTCTTCGGAGCAGCCCGTAACATCGAAAACGGAGGTTCCCTCACAATCATCGCTACCGCCCTGATCGACACCGGTTCTAAGATGGACGAAGTGATCTTCGAAGAGTTCAAGGGTACAGGTAACATGGAGTTGCAGCTCGACCGCAACCTGAGCAACAAGCGTATCTTCCCGGCTGTCAACATTGTGGCATCGAGCACACGCCGCGACGATCTGCTGCTCGACAAACAGACACTGGACCGCATGTGGATCCTGCGCAAGTATCTGTCGGATATGAACCCGATCGAAGCAATGGACTTTGTAAAAGACCGACTGGAAAAAACCAAAGACAACGACGAGTTCCTGATGAGCATGAACAGTTAAAAAAGTCCTTTTGTAAACAAAACATAAAAAAAAGAGTGAGATTCTGTTTGATTCTCACTCTTTTTATTTAGCTTTGCACTACATGCATCATAAACAAGCATAAAACAAACACCGGAAGTACAACAATTACTGTGGGAAAGTTTATTAATATAACGTTTATAGCAGTAGTAACCCTATACTCTGTCACTACACATGCTGCCAATAAAGCAACAATGCACGTGTCAGCACTCCAAAACCTGATTGACAACAGCCTCAATTATAGTAAAGAAGCTCCCAACGACAGTATCATCCAATGGGGTCATGAACTGGCTCCTATCCTGAAAAAACAGAAAGAGTACAAAACCCTCTTCCAGTTGAAACAGCTTATTGCGACTGCCTATGCCACACGCGGAGACATGAACATGGCCATCGACCATGCCCGCCAGATGTACAAGGAAGCCAAAGAACTGAATTACCCCATCGGCATTGCCCTTTCCAGCCGCGCCATCGGGGATGCTTACCTCAACGCCAACATGCAGGAACCTGCCATTGAATCCTATAAGGAAGCCCTGGAATTGCTGGATAAGATACCGGGCAGCGAAATCCTCGAACAGGAAATACTTCCGAAATTCATTCTGACCCTGATCCAGACATCACACATGGACGAAGCACGTACCTATCTGAAAAGATTCGAGAACCTGCATACCGCCGCTCCAACTCCTACATTCCACTTTTTTTTATGTGCGTGTAAAGCTTACTATGACATTGAAGCAGGCAATCCGGAGAAAGGAAAAGCCAGTTTGGACGAAGCAAGGAAAATCAGTGACCAACTGAGGTTCCTCTATCTCCGCAGTATCTTTAATTACATATTGGGGCAATACTACCAGGCTATCGGTGAGTATGAACTCGCCTTGCAACAATATGAACGCCTGATAAATACCCCTAAAGCACCCGCTCCCAACAAACACATCGGATTGCAGTTGGAGTGTGCGCAGCTACTGACTAAGATGGGAAGGACAGAAGAAGCCTGCCTGATCTACCAAAAGGCCAACGAACAAAAAGACTCGCTGAACGCTTTGAGTTATGCCCGGCAAATCAATGACCTGAGAGGCATGTACCAGATAGACCAGATGGAAATCCGGAACCAGATACAACGCAACCAGATCACCCTGTGGGTTATCATAGCTTCCATTTTCATATTAGTGCTTATTTTGTTGCTGATCGTCCGCATCCGGCAGGAAGCCAACCGCCTTCTCCATTCCAAAGAAGAGTTGGAGATTGCACGCAAGTATGCCGAAAACGCCATACATACCAAAAGCCTGTTCCTATCCAATATGAGCCACGAAATACGGACACCGCTGAATGCCCTTTCCGGATTTTCGTCCATCCTGACCGAAGAGTCTATCGACAATGATACACGACGTCAATGCAACGACATCATCCAGCAGAATTCCGAGCTGCTGTTAAAGCTGATCAATGACGTGATAGATCTGTCGAGTCTCGACCCGGGTAAGTTGACTTTCAACTTTAAGGAATGTGACGCAGTCAATATATGCCGCAATGTAATCGATACTGTAGAAAAGGTGAAACAAACCCAGGCCGGAGTCAGTTTCATCACTTCACTGGACAAACTGACTTTGCGTACCGACGAATCACGTCTGCAACAGGTATTGATCAATCTGCTGATCAATGCCACCAAATTCACCACCGAAGGCAACATCACCCTGACACTGGAGAAAGAGTCAGAGACCATGGCCCTGTTCACAGTAACGGATACCGGATGCGGCATCCCCCCGGAAAAACAGAATCAGATATTCAATCGTTTCGAAAAGCTGAATGAAGGGGCACAGGGAACAGGACTGGGACTCTCCATTTGCCAGCTTATCATCGAACAAATCGGAGGAAAGATATGGATTGACCCGGAGTACACCGGAGGTGCACGCTTCCGGTTTACACACCCCATCGGACCCACAAAAGAAGAGGAGGCAGAAGGATGAAACGATTCATACTGATCCTTATTGCATGCTGTCTGGCCTCAGGAGCGTACGCGGACGGACAAACAGAAGCCGACAGCCTGTATCGGGTGGCACAGACACTTCCGCATGATTCCACACGTCTGGAAATGCTCAAGAAACTGGCACAAATAGAACAGTTGACACCCAAATGTATCACATATTCAAACCTGCTGAGAGAAGAAGCAACTCTACAGAATAACGATAAATACAACACCATAGCCGCCTATCTGCACACAGTGTACTATTATAACCAAAGCAACCGGGACAGTGTAAAGAAATGGCTGGACATTATGGAGCCTTATGCCCGGAAGTCGAAAACCTGGGATCTGTATTTCGACGCTCTCCGCTTCCAGACAGACCTCTACACTTATGAAGAGCAGTATGAACTTGCCATCAACGAGGCAAACCAGATGTTCGAAAGGGCAAAGAAAGTGGACTGTGTCCGCGGACTGATCGGAGCCAAACAATGTCTGGGCAATGCCTATATCGGCACGGAGCGATGGGACGAGGGAATGAAAGCATTGGAAGAAGCCTATCAACTATCTTCGCGAACAGACAATGCCGTGGTACGGATCTCGATCCTTTGCCAACTGATTGCGGTAGCCAAGGATAAACAGAACAACAAACAGCTGTCCGAATACCTCGGAAAGTTAAAAGAGACTTTGCAACAGCACACTGCCACAAACCCGATGCTCAAAGAGGCATTTTATGATGTTTATCTGTTCGGTGAGGTGTACTATACCTATTATTATCTGAATACCGGCCAATCGGAACAGGCACACGAAAGCCTGGAAAAAGCCGGGAAATATCTTACTCCCAATACTTTCTTCATGTACCGGGTGCTCTATTACGATGCCTATGCAGCTTATTACCGAACTCGAAAAGAGTATGACAAAGCACTTGCGAAGATGGACTCTACCGTCATTTTATTACAAGAAGACCGGAACAGCAATTATATCCACCAGCAGCTGTCCAAAGCCGATCTTCTGGTAGAAGCCGGGCGGAGTGCGGAAGCTCTTCCGTTGTATATCGGGACACTCCACCTGAAAGACTCCATCGAAACGACTATTTTCGATAAACAGATGCAGCAGATAAAGGCAAAATACAATATCGACAAAGTAGCTTTGGAAGAAGAACAGTTGAAAAGCGATATCCAACTGACGGCTTTGGTCATTGTCGGCATTGTCTTGGCAATCCTGATTGTCTTCATGCTTCGTATCTCGCACGTTCGTAAAGCATTGGAGCTATCGGAAAAAGAGACACGGAAGGCAACCCGCATGGCGGAAGAAGCCAACGAGATGAAGAACCGCTTTTTGTCGAACATGAGTTACCACATCCGTATCCCGCTGAACGGCGTAGTGGGCTTCTCGCAACTGATAGCTTCCGAATCCAACATGACCGACGAAGTCCGGAAAGAATACTCCTCCATCATCCAGAAAAATTCGGAAGAGTTGATGCGCCTGGTCAATGATGTACTCGATTTATCGCGGCTTGAAGCAGGCATGATGAAGTTCAATATTCAGGAATACGGACTAACCGAACTCTGTAACGAAGCTCTCTACATGGCGCGTATGCGCAACGAAGAGAACATCTGTATCCGGCTCGGAAACGAAACAGCCCCCGACCTGGACATCCGTATCGATACGGCCCGTTTCAGCCAAGCGCTGCTGAGTACTTTGACTTATCCGCAGAAGTGTGAAGAAAAACGGGAAATCGACTTCAAAGTGACCCATGACACAGAAAAGAACATGATCCGTTTCCGCATCATTAACTCCCCGTTGGCCGACGAAAGATTTACCTCACAGGAGGTATACATCCGCCACGAAATTAACCGGTTGTTGCTGGAGTATTTCGGAGGAAACTATAAAGTACAGGCAAACGCAGGCGAAAAACCGACCATCCTCTTCACCTATCCGTTGGGGAAAAATTGACTTCTTTTCCCGGTGACTCGTCAACTTCTGCAGAAAGTTGTATCTTTGCGGCCTGCAAACTAAAATCCTTATTTATGTATACCAACAAACAGATCTGGAGTGTCAGTTACCCGATTCTCCTGAGCTTGCTTGCGCAAAATGTCATAAATGTCACCGACACCGCCTTTCTGGGACGCGTCAGTGAGATAGCTCTTGGTGCCTCTGCCATGGGCGGGCTTTTCTATATATGTATTTTCACCATTGCCTTCGGATTCAGCACCGGTTCACAGATCGTCATTGCCCGCCGCAACGGTGAAGCGCGTTATACCGACGTGGGGCCTGTCATGATCCAGGGAGTCTTGTTCCTGCTTGCCATGGCTCTTCTGCTTTTCGGCTTTACCAAAGCATTCGGTGGCAACATCATGCGCCTGCTGGTATCTTCCGAAAGCATTTATGACGCCACGATGGAATTTCTCGACTGGCGCATTTTCGGCTTTTTCTTCTCGTTTGTCAACGTCATGTTCCGGGCACTCTATATCGGAATCACCCGCACCAAGGTACTTACCATCAATGCGGTAGTAATGGCTCTGACCAATGTGGTACTGGACTATGCCTTGATATTCGGACACTTCGGATTGCCGGAGATGGGCATCAAAGGAGCCGCCATCGCCTCGGTAATAGCCGAAGCGGCTTCTCTGCTGTTCTTCCTGATTTATACGTATATCACCGTCGACCTGAAAAGATACGGTCTCAATCGTTTACGCTCGTTCGACCCGGCTTTGCTGATGCGCATCCTCAGCATATCGTGCTTCACCATGTTGCAGTATTTTCTGTCAATGGCCACCTGGTTCATTTTCTTCGTGGCTGTGGAAAGGTTGGGACAGCGTGAACTCGCCATTGCCAACATCGTACGAAGTATCTACATCGTCATGTTGATTCCGGTAAATGCACTGGCAACCACCACTAACAGCCTGGTGAGCAACGCCATCGGTGCGGGAGGCATCGAACACGTGATGCCCCTGATAAACAAAATCGGGCGTTTCTCTTTCCTGATCATGCTGGGACTGGTCATCGTAACCGCCCTTTTCCCACAGGCATTGCTTTCGGTATACACCAACGAGGCAGCGCTGATCAGCGAATCCGTACCATCGGTATACGTTATCTGCGCGGCCATGCTGATTGCTTCGGTAGCTAATGTGGTATTCAACGGCATATCGGGCACAGGCAACACTCAGGCGGCACTGATGCTCGAAGCCATCACCATCGCAATCTACGGATCGTATATCATTTTCATCGGAATGTGGGTAAAAGCTCCCATCGAATGGTGCTTTACAATTGAGATACTGTACTATACACTGTTGCTCGCCACAAGCTATATTTACTTCAAAAAAGCAAAATGGCAGAACAAAAAGATATAAAGTACAAGAGATTTTTGTACATTTGCGGCTGATTTCACCACAGATTACACAGATTAGCACAGATACTCTCTATTTCAAATACAAAATCCGTGTTAATCCGTGGTGGATTTTACACATCATTAGTAATTCATAATTCAAAGATATGTTCGACAATTTAAGCGAAAGACTCGAAAGGTCGTTTAAGATTCTGAAAGGTGAAGGCAAAATCACCGAAATCAACGTAGCAGAAACCCTGAAAGACGTGCGCAAGGCACTGCTCGATGCCGACGTTAACTATAAAGTAGCCAAAGGCTTCACGGATACGGTGAAGGAAAAAGCATTGGGACAAAACGTGCTCACAGCCGTAAAACCAAGCCAATTGATGGTGAAGATCGTTCACGACGAGCTGACTCAACTGATGGGTGGAGAGACTGTCGAGATAGATACCAAAGGCCAACCGGCAGTCATCCTGATGTCCGGTCTGCAAGGTTCGGGTAAGACTACTTTCTCAGGCAAGCTGGCACGTATGCTGAAAACCAAGAAGAACAAGCGCCCGTTGCTCGTTGCCTGTGACGTTTACCGTCCTGCCGCTATCGAACAGCTTCGTGTATTAGCCGAACAAATCGATGTACCGATGTACTCGGAAATCGACAGCAAAGATCCCGTTGCCATAGCTCAAAACGCCATCAAGGAGGCACGTGCCAAAGGTTACGACCTGGTAATTGTCGATACGGCCGGACGTCTGGCAGTCGACGAGCAGATGATGAATGAAATCGCAGCCATCAAGGAAGCCATCCAACCGAACGAAATTTTGTTCGTGGTAGACTCCATGACCGGTCAGGATGCCGTAAACACCGCCAAGGAGTTTAATGAGCGTCTCGACTTCGACGGCGTAGTGCTGACGAAGCTCGACGGTGACACCCGTGGTGGTGCCGCCCTCTCTATCCGTTCGGTTGTGAACAAGCCCATCAAATTTGTAGGTACAGGCGAGAAACTCGATGCCATCGACCAATTCCACCCCGCCCGTATGGCCGACCGTATCTTAGGTATGGGTGATATTGTTTCGCTGGTGGAACGTGCGCAGGAACAATATGATGAAGAAGAAGCCAAACGCCTTCAGAAAAAGATTGCCAAGAACCAGTTCGACTTCAACGACTTCCTCAGCCAGATTGCCCAGATCAAAAAGATGGGTAACCTGAAAGAGCTTGCATCGATGATTCCGGGTGTAGGCAAGGCTATCAAAGACATCGACATTGACGACAATGCTTTCAAGAGCATTGAAGCCATCATCTACTCCATGACTCCGGAAGAGCGCAGCAATCCGGCTATCCTGAATGGCTCGCGCCGTACACGTATCGCCAAAGGTAGCGGTACGACTATCCAGGAAGTGAACCGCTTGCTGAAGCAATTCGACCAGACCCGCAAAATGATGAAGATGGTAACCAGCAGCAAAATGGGCAAGATGATGCCGAAGATGAAATAAAACTGCACTTTTCGTCCCGAAAGCTTGACTTTGGCTTTGGGGTGATGTATCTTTGTCAATGTAATCATTCAATAGATTCAATCAGAATGCAATAAAAGGAGGAAACCGTGGTTCCTCCTTTTATTATGCACCTAACCGAAAGGAGAACCTACAGCCCGCAGCTTAAGCCTCCGAAGACGGTTGCCATACTCCCGAATGCCGGTTGCATTTCCTCCAAATGCTTACTGCACTTCGGCAAAACCCCGGCTCTACTTGTATCGGACCGAGGCTCTATCCCGAAAAGTACCTCCCTGCTTTCGCCCACTCCCCTCTTCCTGTTAATAATCTATAAAGCTACTCTTGACAAAAAACAGGAGATGGTAAATGATATTACTTTTGTCTGATACCATAAAAACATTGAATCAATGAAACACATTCTCTTCACTCTGGCGCTTGCTTCCGTAGCCGGGATGGCCAACGCACAACAAAATGGACACTCCTACACGGTAGAAGGGTTGATAAACGACTCTACTCTAAACGGACAGACTCTCTACATCAGCCGCTACGACGACGGAATGAAAGTAGACAGTACGCAAGTGGCAAACGGGCAATTTAAATTCACCGGAAAGGCAGATACCCCCTATTTCTGCCGCATCGATGCAGGAAGAGAATATGCCAACTTCATCCTCGAAGGCGGCAACATCCAAGTCAATGTACTGACCCATAACGATCCGAAAGGTACACCCATGAACGAGGAATACTCCCGTATGCACGATAAGACATCTGAAATGGTAGCCACACTGAAAAGCAAACATTCTGAAATAGAACAGCAAACAAAAGACAAAGCGGAACAACTCCGGCTTAAAAAAGAATATAGCCAAACTTACTGGCATGCAGCTTACACCCAGCTATACAAAGAGTTGTTCATGAATAATCCGGACAATGCATTAGGGGAATACGCCATCAGAAGTCTTATCATGTCCGCTTCTCCCGAAGAAATGGAACCCATTTTCGCTACTGCCGGTCCTTGGTTGAAATCGCTCCAGACCTACAAGCGCATCGAAAAACAATGCCAGGCAATGAAGGCCACGGCCATAGGACAGAAGTTTACCGATTTTAGCGGCAAGGCTGTAGATGGCTCCGAAGTCTCCCTCTCTGACTATGTGGGCAAAGGCACATATACATTGGTAGATTTCTGGGCAAGTTGGTGTGGGCCCTGCCGCGCCGAATCACCTCACGTAGCCCAACTCTACAATGAATATAAAGATAAAGGACTTACAGTTTTGGGAGTAGCCGTCTGGGATAAACCGGAACACACGAAAAAAGCAATCAAAGAACTCAATATCAACTGGCCGCAGATAATAGATACCGGCATGACACCCATGGACCTATACGGCGTTAACGGCATCCCGTTCATTATCCTCTTCGGACCGGACGGAACAATCGTCGCACGTGACCTCAGGGGTGAAGCCATGATAAAGAAAGTGACTGAAGTACTCAATATTAAATAACCCAATAAACAGATAAGAAATGACTCTAATTGATGGAAAAGCCATCTCCGAACAAGTAAAACAGGAGATTGCAGCCGAAGTGGCAGAAATAGTAGCCCGGGGTGGCAAACGCCCGCATCTGGCAGCCATCCTCGTAGGACACGACGGAGGCAGCGAAACATATGTAGCCGCTAAAGTGAAAGCCTGCGAAGTGTGCGGATTCAAGTCGTCACTGATTCGTTACGAAAGCGACGTGACGGAAGACGAACTGCTCGCCAAAGTACGTGAACTGAATGATGACGAAGATATAGACGGATTCATCGTACAACTTCCGTTACCGAAACATATCTCGGAACAAAAGGTAATTGAAACCATTGACTACCGCAAAGATGTAGACGGATTCCATCCGATCAACGTAGGACGTATGTCTATCGGACTGCCTTGTTATGTATCAGCTACCCCGAACGGCATCCTCGAACTGCTGAAACGTTATCAGATAGAGACCTCGGGTAAGAAATGCGTCGTACTGGGACGCAGTAACATTGTCGGTAAACCGATGGCAGCACTGATGATGCAGAAGGCCTATCCGGGAGACGCAACGGTAACCGTATGCCACAGCCGTTCGAAAGATCTGGTGAAAGAGTGCCGGGAAGCGGATATCATCATCGCCGCACTGGGACAACCCAACTTCGTGAAAGCGGAAATGGTGAAAGAGGGTGCTGTGGTAATCGACGTAGGTACTACCCGCGTACCGGATGCCAGCAAGAAATCGGGCTTTAAACTGACAGGTGACGTGAAGTTCGATGAGGTAGCTCCGAAATGCTCCTACATCACCCCTGTTCCGGGAGGTGTAGGCCCGATGACCATCGTCTCTCTGATGAAGAATACTCTGCTGGCAGGTAAAAAGGCGATCTATCAATAACCCATTCCTCCGTTTCCCTCTTCATAGAGGGGGAAACGGAAAATTTTTCAATACCTTAGCATCATGAATACGATATTTAAAACTACAAGCTTGTGCGTCCTTCTCTTCGCATGTACCCCATGGGCTACCGCACAAAATTTCTCTATCGACTATCCTTCATATCAAAAAAGAAATACCGACGCACTTGAAATCAGCCGGATCGTCCGTAATGACACAGCTACCATTCTGTATATGGATGCTTACTCGCGCCCTAACTATTGGATACGGCTGGCTTCGGGGCTCTCTCTACACGGAGTGCAAAGCGGAAAGAATTACCCTGTCGTCCGATCGCAAGGTTTCGAGCTGGACAAGCAAGTATACATGCCGGCTTCGGGCAATGTGACGTTTATCCTGCAATTTGCCCCTATCGACCCGCAGGACCGGACGATAGACTTTGCAGAAAGCAACAATGAAGAGGACTTCCGGATCGAGGGGATTTGCCTTGACGCATCTGCCCCCCAAAAGAAAGTACACTGCCACCTGACCGGAAAAATGGCAGACCGCCCACAAACCAGCCGCCTGATACTCATAGAAAGCAACAAGAATACGAACGGTACCCCGTGGATTTCGATACCGGTACGCAACGGCATCTTTGAGTACGACTTCTATACCGACCACGAAAAGGCTTACGAACTTATCTGCTGGGACGACCTGCTGAACGGCTGTTGGTATCCGGTCACTTTCTTCGCAGAGAATGGAACGGTATCTTTCACCATATCTCCCATAGACGCACACCCACCCTATCGCATAGAGACCCTCAACCCACTGACCACGGCCCTCCGGCAATTTGAAGCGGAAGGGAAGGATAAGTTCAGTTTCGATGAACTCAACGCACGAAGAGATACGCTCGAGAAATACGGACGTTTTGAAAGCGAAGCCATGCAAGCACTCTGGAAAAAGTTCGATCAGGTGAAAGACAATCCCGAAGAAAAGAACAAGTTCTTCAGAGAAAGGGACCGCCTGGAAGAAAGTGGCGAAGCATTCACAGAAGAAGCAAAAGCACTGATGAAGGAAAGGGAACAACTCTTCCGGAAAAAGACCCTTTGGGAAACGGAACAAGCCTCGCAACACCCTTCGCTGTTAGGACTATTCATCTTGAAAATAAAGGTGGAGAACGCACGGAAAGGCGAAGACGTCACCCCCTATCTGGAAGCATTTCAAAAAGTGTACGCCTCCCGCTATCCCGAACATCCTTATACCCGGGAAATGCAAATGTTTGTCGACAATAACCAGCCCAAAGCGGGAAACCGTTTCATCGACTTCTCCGCTCCCGACCTGAACGGCAACATGGTTCAGTTGTCCGAACAGATCCGGGGCAAAGTGGCTCTGATCGACCTATGGGCCTCCTGGTGTGGTCCGTGCCGTACGGCCTCCAAGCAATTGATTCCCATCTACGAAAAATACAAAGACCGTGGATTCACCGTCATCGGCGTAGCGCGCGAGCAGAACAGCGATATCCGTATGAGAGAAGCCATACGGAAAGACGGTTACCCCTGGCTGAACCTTATCGAACTGAATGATGTTCAACAGATCTGGTCAAAATACCGGATACCGAATGCTGCCGGAGGAACTTTCCTGGTGAACGCCCAAGGAATCATTCTTGCCGTGAACCCTACAGCCGAGGAGGTGGAACACATTCTTCAGAAAGAACTTTAATACCTGTTGCTTATGAAACATCTGATTCTTCTTTCCCTGTTTTTCTGCTCTGTATCTTGCAGCAGCAATGCACAAGAACAGCCCGTCCCTGTCCCGGCGCCCGATACGATATCTGCGCAGAAGATTACACTCCTCTTTGCAGGCGACTTAATGCAGCATCAGGCACAGATAGATGCAGCCCGGACCACCAAGGGATACGACTACACGGACTACTTTAAACTGGTAAAAGAAGAAATCAGTAAAGCAGACATTGCCATCGGCAACCTGGAGGTAACTCTCGGAGGAAAACCTTACCGGGGTTATCCCGCTTTCAGTGCTCCCGACGAATATCTGTCCGCCATAAAAGACGCCGGCTTCGATGTATTGATAACCGCCAATAATCATTGTCTCGACCGGGGCAAAAAAGGGCTGGAACGAACCATCCTGATGCTGGATTCGCTACAAATTCCTTATGCCGGAACTTACACTGACAGTACGGCCCGCGCTTCACGCTATCCACTATTGTTGGAACAGAACGGCTTTCGGATTGCCCTGCTCAACTATACATACGGCACCAACGGCATTAAAGTATCTCCCCCAAACATAGTCAACTACATCGACAAGGCTGTCATGACACGGGACATTGAAGCTGCTAAGGCTCTGCATCCGGATGTATTGATTGCCTGCATGCACTGGGGGATCGAATATCAGTCACTGCCCAATAAGGAGCAGACCTCCCTGGCCGACTGGCTACTTAGTCAAGGAGTCACCCATGTGATCGGTTCCCACCCCCATGTAGTGCAACCCATGGAGCTGCGGACCGATACCCTCACCGGTCGGCAGAATGTAGTCCTCTACTCTTTAGGCAATTTTATTTCGAACATGTCTGCCCGTAAAACAGACGGCGGACTGCTATTTAAACTCGAATTAATGAAAGACAGCACGGGCATATCTGTCAGTAATTGCGGATATGGTCTGGTATGGACGGCACGCCCCATACTCTCCAAAAAGAAAAATTACGTTTTATATCCCGCAAGTATTCCGACAGACTCTTTATCGGCAGAAGAACGTAACCGCCTGAAAATCTTTATTAATGACACGCGTGAACTCTTCCGCAAGCATAACCGCGGAATTAATGAATACATTTTTTGAAGAAAAAAGTTCGCGAAATGTTTGCAGATTTAAAAAGAATCGCTACCTTTGCATCGCATTTGAGAGAGATGCTAACATGGTGGATGTAGTTCAGTTGGTTAGAGCGTCAGATTGTGGTTCTGAATGTCGCCGGTTCGAGTCCGGTCTTCCACCCAACGAAGAAGAGGAAATTCAATAATGAATTTCCTCTTCTTCGTTATATATCAGGCTTTCCAGAAAATTATATTACTTTAGAGGCAGGGCTTTGACCCTGCCTCTAAAGTAATATATAGTCATTAAAATGAAATATATTTTATCAGGCCGCATTTAAAAACGCGGCATGACAAACTTATCATCAGGAGATGTAAAGGACAATCCCGGAACAGAACGACGCATATCTTTATAGGCATGTTCTTTAATCAGTGAATAATCTGTAGCATCCAGGGCATAGTAATAATCATCTTTATCTGTCGATAACTTTACAGTCCAATCAAACATATTTCCAAAGATGGTCAACTCATCTTTTGCCGGATCGAAACCGGGGAGAGCTGATTTCACCAAACTTCCATCACTATTGATAACATAAAAATGATGCTTGCTATCAACCATATACCCCAAAGTCCGGCGACTACGGAACTCAGTAATAAACACATATTCCGGCAAGACTCCTTCAGGCAACTGAATAGCTTTCACATACGGACGTCCCTTGGTGCACTTCAGATGGAACAGTTTATGGTTGGCATCTAAAACCAGATATCCCTCATCATAGTCTTTACGGGTAGTCGGATTGCCCGAAGCATAGCTTGCGGGAAAAGCAAACCCTTTCTGAACCAGCATATCCGTAAACAATTTGCTCTTCGCCTCATCTATACGATTCGTCTCCATACGAATAAATTCCATACCTTTATCGGTAAAACGGAATGCATCTTCGGGCATTTTTAAATCCACCCGTTTGGACATGGACTCCATCAGGAAATAAAGTCCTGTCTGAGGAGCATTGATGGCTGACGGCACACTCTTGAAAGTAAAGTTTGTCAATTGAATATCTTTCGGACTAACCGCCTTGCCACAAATGGTATCAGGGAAACGTTCGTCCGCCGTAAGCTGGCGTACATAGAGAGAAGGCAATAAACTGTCCACCTGCTGCTGTGTATATGTATTGCCTTTTGTATCATAGCGGTGAAGTTGCTTATTCTCATCCAGTTGTGTAATAACAAAATCACCAAGTACGGAACTATACATAGTAAAAGGAGCTTTGACAGGCTTCAGTGTGAGAAAAGCATAGCACCAAGGCAACTGCCATACAAGCAGGACAGCCACAGTAACATAAAAAAATATTTTGCTGAATCGAATCATGTTTGTTTGATTTTTTAGTAATAAACATTCAGTTAGTCTTGCTTACCGGCCTTGAACCGTACCACAGAAATCCACGAAAGAGAAGCGATAAGCAGCGTATAAAGTGTCAGCCAGGGCAAGAAACTGTTATAAGCCTCCGCTCCCGGAGCCAGAAAGTAGACACGGAAAATCAATGCCGCAATAATCAGATTCAAAACCCTGCGTTTCCATGTGGGCTCCAGGCAAATCCATGAAACAAGCAGATAACCGGCAAATCCGGCAAGGAACCATGGAGCTGCAGATAATAAGATACGCTGCACCAACTCACTTGTAAAATGTTGTGGCAGATAAACTCCCATAATAATAAAACTCATAGCAAAACAGGTTACCAGTGCAAGTACACCATAGGCCAACATCGACATGACCATCTTCTTCTGTGAATAAGGCAAATGCAAAGTAAGTTTCAAACACTTACGTTGCATCTCGGGAAAAAACTGTACGGCAGCAAGCAAGATACCGATAAGTAAAGGGACAAATTGCAACAAATCAATAAATATAGCATCCTTCTGGACCATTACCACCCATAAATGATCGATTCCCTGTATGGCAATGGTGCGGCCAATACGAAGCATGGAATATCCTGTGATTCCTATCATAAAAAGAGTTGCCAGCAACAAATACCAACGCGTTTTTATCCACTCTTTATAAAATATGGCTTGTATCATATTTCTTCTATTTATTTACATATTAATACTTTCCGGTAAGACCGATAAAGGCATCTTCCAGACTTACATTTTCGTGCTGCAAACCAGTAAAGGGAACTTGACTTTCCTTCAATAGTTTCTCCACATCCATGGGAGGCAAAAAAGAATACGTCTCCAAGGTCTGACGGATGACAGCCGGATGATAGCAAGTTGCCGGCAACTGAGGCTGATAACCCTCGGGCACAGCACAAGTATATCTTCTCAGCTCTTTCATCAACGTTTCAATAGGTTGTTGAATAAGGATAGAGCCATAATCCATAATAATACAATCATCAATCAACCGCTCCATATCCTGAATAATATGGGAAGTCAGGAAAACAGTCTTGTTCTCGGAACGGGCATAGTCACGCAAATAATCCACAAAAAGGCGGCGATAACCCGGATCAAGTCCTAAAGAGAAATCATCCAGAATCAACAACTCCGGATTTTGTGCCAGGATCAGTCCCAATGCCACTTGCGAACGCTGTCCGTTCGACATTCTTGAGATACGTTGCCCCGGAGCTACCTTCAGTTTATTCATCAAGTCATAATAAGCCTCCTTTTTCCATTGTCCCGGATAAAAAGAAGCATAAAACTTTTCTATCTGTGTGATATTCATAAACTGATATTGAACATGACCTTCCAGCAATAAGCCGATATTCCTGCGTAAAGCAGGGTCCATGGTCTGAATGTTCTCACCAAAGATGCGACATTCGCCCGAACGTGGCTGAAGATAACCGCTCAATATATTAATGGTTGTCGTTTTCCCTGTGCCATTTTTACCCAACAATCCCAAGATACGCCCTTGAGGTACTTCAAAACTCAAGTTCTCATAAATTTTACGTTGACCGTAATAATGAGTCAGGTTCTTACATTCTATAATTGCACTCATGCTTTATAAATCATTTTTCGTTTGTTATTAGAAACACGTCAGGAAAAGAATAGGAATCAGAATACCGGCCACCAACTCGACTCCCCCTCTGCCCCACAATCCTTTAGGACCTTTTATCATCACCATACCGCTGACAGTGATAATAATCAGACAGACAGCAAAGGCATCGGCAAACCAAGTCCACCACTTGCCCGGATTGAAATGGAGTTGTACCATGGAAGAGATCAGCGGACGGCGCTTCACCCCCTCGTAGACAGCATCTTTTGTCCGGGTATTAATCACCAGACTTGAACCTCCTTTCAGAAAAACCTTAATCCGATCCGGTTTCGGATAATAATATTTAGTAAAATTTCCGGCTTCGTCCAGTGGTTCCAACAAAGCCAAAATCATCTTCTCATTGACTTTATTCTTGTCCGACAGGTCCTCTGTTATTTTATATTCCGTTCGTGTCACTGTATAATGGGGATTTATGCTATCCCTATGGTTCATTACGATACCCGAAATAGCATAAATCAAAATCATTCCTGCAAAGAAGAAAGACAGATCACGGTGGATAATCCGGCTCCATTTGCGGAATGCAGCACCTTTATTCTGCGATCTCATAAGAACTGGCTTCCATATAGTAGAATGACAGATAATCTTTTCCGGTAGCAGCTTTTCTTTCTGCTATCTTTGCGCGAAAGTCTGCAATACGGGCTTCAGGAGTGTTGGCTGTTTCGCCGCGTGCTTTTTTTTCCGAATCACATCCGGCAGCAGTTTCTCCATGAGATTTTTCGGTCTGGGCTTTCAGTTTAGCTTCCCAGTTTTGCAAGTAAGCTTCATCTACCCGCTGTTCCTTTAACGTTCCGGTCACTGTGACAATGGCATTGATACATTTGGTGTCAAACGAACCCAAAGGTCCGGCTTCCACACGAATCGTTTTAGTATCATCACTGCCCATCAGGAATATTTTTGTAGCTCCGTGCTTGCAGGTATGTGTGCAGATTCCTTCTATAGTCACCTCCCGGTTAGCCAGTGAATCGGCATGCGCCAGCAGGTTATCGACGCTCAATGCCGCCGGAGCCGCCTGCTCCGTTTTTTCGGACTGACTCTGTTTGTTACTGTTTCCACAAGAAGTAGTAGTTACTAAAGCTGCCATTAAGGTTGCAGCAACCATAAACTTAATTTTCATATGCTAACTGTTTTTATTTTTTCAGAAAAAGATGCCCAGTGAACAAGCGGCATACTGGGCCGTTCCGCATTTTTTATAATATGCAGTCTGCCATTGAACAGACAAAGACAGGTTATACTGTTTCATGATAGGATAATCCCCTTGCAGACGAATCCCTACCATACTGTAGCTATCAGATAAATAGTCAATATTCGCCAACAAAGTCTGGGCGGACGACTTCGCGGCCTCCAATCCCGGTAAAGAATATTCAGCCGATAAATTGGCATAATATCCACCGTTAGCTTCTGCGGTCAATCGCAGCTGCCTCTTCTGATACTGCAAACGGGCACGCAAAGAACTCTCCAGAGCAGACAGGTGAACAAACCGGGATACGGCGTTGTAATCCGTCTCCAACCGATGGTAGATTATGTTTGGAACAATTGCTCCTCCCCATACACCTTTATTGGTCAAAAGCTTCTCCCACAAACCACTTACGGCAATCCTACTATTCGTGACCTTCATTCCCGGAGATGTGCTGATTAATGCTCCATAGGAGCTTCCGCCCGCCTCTCCGTAAATATTCTCCGTTCCTTTACGGACTGTATAGCCTGCATCCAGTTTCACTGCAAGATGTTCTGCCTGCTGAAGTTCCCGCATCCAAGTCACGTTCCCTTTCAAATCAGTCGTATTCAATTCCAGCAAAGTGAGATTATTGGCATTGCTCAATTTCTTGTCCATCGACATACGGTCAATTGAGACTGTGGTCGATATCCCCTTCTCCGTATCAGCCGGCAGAATGCCTATGCTTCCTCCCCACCGGGTGCCTTGATGCTTCGTTCCGGTCTGGTTTCCGGCAAAACGCACATAATCCATGCCCAATCCCAACATATGGTATACCGAAGTGGAACCTTTATCTGCAAGGAATGAAATCTCACTTTTCTGTTGATAAAGCCGGAAATCTGCGGAAACTCCCAAACGATATGTCCCCAGACGATATCCTGCTCCCAAAGCAAAAGAGAGATCGGAAGCTGTATTACGCGGACGCGGATCTTTATCCCGATAATTATGAGACGCCCTGTAACCACCGGTGATTCCCCACGTCCAGGAACCCGACTCACTGGCGTAACCTCCATTGAAATAATAAGTTTCTC